>CETM01170413.1_pt1 | contig 13317 bp, 10 predicted proteins | sample 361451 | NCBI WGS metagenome assembly CETM01 (sample SAMEA2622690, study PRJEB7988) | marine metagenome | isolation source: saline water (ENVO:00002010), including
AGTGAGCAGTATTAAAACAAAGGTACGATAGCCTTTTGTTGGCTGATTGTTATCAGTCATTTATGGTTTCTCTAGGTAATAATTTTCTAATTATATCCTAGAGAACTAATTGCTTGCTTATCAAAAGTGATGAGTTTTAAATTATTCCCAGTTTAAAGCACCACCAGTTTGATACTCGATAACTCTTGTCTCAAAGAAGTTCTTTTCTTTTCGAAGATCCATTATCTCTGACATCCAAGGAAAAGGATTTGTTGCGCCTTTAAATTCTTCGTCTAATCCAATCTGAGTTAGTCTTCTATTAGCTATGAACTGTAAGTATTCTTCCATCATGGAAGCATTCATTCCCAGAACACCTCTTGGCATGGTATCTCTTGCATATTGAATCTCAAGCTCTGTTCCTTCAAGAATCATCTGCGCTGCCTCACTTTTCATTTCCTCATCCCACAAATGAGGGTTTTCAATTTTAATTTGATTGATTACATCAATTCCAAAATTCACATGCATAGATTCATCTCTCAAAATGTACTGAAATTGCTCAGCTGTACCTGTCATTTTATTTCTTCTGCCCATTGATAGGATTTGAGTAAAACCACAATAGAAGAATATTCCTTCAAGCACACAATAAAAAGCTATGAGGTTTCTTAAGAGCTGTTTATCAGTCTCAGTTGTTCCTGTTTGAAAGGTTGGATCAGATATTTGTTGAGTATATTTCAATCCCCAAGCTGCTTTCTTTGCAACACTTGGGATTTCACGATACATGTTAAAAATCTCTCCTTCATCCATGCCAAGTGATTCTATGCAGTATTGATATGCATGTGTATGAATGGCTTCTTCTAGGCTTTGCCTTAAAATGTACTGCCTACATTCTGGATTCGTGACGAGTCTGTATAGGGCAAGAACGAGATTATTAGCAACCAAGGAATCCGCTGTTGAGAAAAATCCAAGATTTCTTTTTACGATTGTTCTTTCATCATCAGTTAAACCGTCCTCTGACTTCCAAAGGGCTATATCTGCAGTCATATTAACTTCTTGTGGCATCCAGTGATTAGCACTTCCATCTAGATACTTTTGCCAAGCCCAGTCATACTTGAATGGAACCAATTGATTGAGGTCAGCTTTGCAGTTGATCATAGCCTTATCATCAACCTGAACTCTGCCATTATGCATTTCATCTAGCTCTTTCACGCCTTCCGATGCATCAAAGGTCTCCATTGCTTTTCTAGCTGCCTCTGCTCTTGATCCTGCCTCAATAGTGGCAGGAGACGCATCAGCGACGGGTTCTGGTTGAGAAACTGGCTCAACGTGTCTAGATGCCTCTGGCATTGTAGTATTTTTTATTGCAGGTGCTACCTGAGTTTCTTCTGTATTATATTCATCCCAATTTAACATTTCTCTCTCCGTATTTACTGACAGGCTTCGCAGTCAGGATCATCCAAGGAGCATGCTTCTGGCACAGGTGCTGGCGCACCAAGTTCATGAGGAACTTCTGGTGCTGATTCAGCCTGAGCGCTTACCGCATTTAAGCTGCCTTGGTTAATAGTTGATTTTTCAGTTGTTGTTGCTGCTATAGATCTAAGGTAGTAGGTGGTTTTTAAGCCTGAATACCAAGCCATTCTGTATGTAAGATCTAGTTTTTTGCCATTGGCATTACCGATATATAGATTTAATGATTGGGCCTGATCTATCCACTTCTGTCTTCTGCTTGCAGATTCAACAATGTATCGAGGCTCAACTTCAAATGCAGTAGAGAAAAGCTTTTTAATATCATCAGGAATTCTTGATATTTCACTTAAGCTGCCTTCGAAGTATTTGAGGTCATTAATCATAACGTCATCCCATAAATCTAAAGCTTTAAGTTTTCTAACCAGGTGAGGGTTCACGATGGTGAATTCACCAGACAGGTTAGATTTAACGTATAGATTTTGATAAGTTGGCTCGATTGATTGCGTTACACCGGTAATATTAGAAATTGTTGCTGTTGGGGCAATTGCCATCACATTAGAATTTCTCATGCCATTTTTTTTCACTTTTGCACGTAATTGTTCCCAATCCAGCGTTTCAGATCTATCAACTTTGATGAATTCACTACCACGATTCTTTTCTAGAATATCTATTGAATCTTTTGGGAAGATTCCCTGACTCCATAGAGAACCATCATATGATGGGTAAGTTCCTCTTTCTTTTGCAAGCTCACTTGATGCATGAATTGCATAGTAGCTGATGATTTCCATGCTTCGATCTGCAAACTCAATGGCTGCATCAGAGCAATAGGGAGCATCTTGCATGTAGAGCGCATCCTGAAAGCCCATAAGTCCCATACCCACTGGACGATGTTTAAGATTTGAGTTCTTTGCCGTATCTACTGAGTAATAATTGATATCAATAACATTATCAAGCATACGTAAAGCAGTGGTTACTGTTCGCTTTACTTTTTCTTGATCTAAGACGCCATCCTTCATATGCTGAGGAAGGTTCACGGACCCAAGATTGCAAACGGCTATCTCATCATTGCTTGTATTAAGAGTAATCTCGGTGCATAGGTTTGATGAATGAATCACTCCAATGTGCTGTTGAGGTGAACGTAAATTACATGAGTCTTTAAAAGTTATCCATGGATGACCTGTTTCAAACAACATTGTCAGCATTTTTCTCCATAGATCTTTAGCTGGAATAGTTTTATGTTGATCCATTTTTCCTTCAGCAGCTAAAGCTTCATATTCCTCATACTTTTTTTCAAATGCAAGGCCTGTAAGATCATGTAAATCTGGAGTTTCGCCTGGAGAGAAAAGAGTCCAATTTTTATCCAATTCCACTCTTTTCATAAATAAATCAGGCACCCAGTTAGCTGTGTTCATGTCATGGGTTCTTCTTCTGTCGTCTCCAGTGTTTTTTCTTAGATCTAAAAATTCTTCAATGTCTAGATGCCACGTTTCCAGGTAAGCGCACATTGCTCCCTTTCTTTTGCCCCCCTGATTAACCGCAACTGCAGTATCATTAGCAACCTTTAGGAATGGGACAACACCCTGACTTTTGCCATTTGTTCCTTTTATGTAAGAACCTAATGCCCTTACGGGTGACCAGTCATTTCCGAGTCCGCCTGCCCACTTAGAGAGCAATGCATTGTCTTTCATTGCGCCAAATATTCCATCCAGATCGTCTGGAATGGTTGTCAGGTAGCATGAAGAGAGTTGAGGGCGCAAAGTACCAGAATTAAATAGAGTGGGTGTCGAGCTCATATAATCAAAGCTTGAAAGCAATCTGTAAAACTCAATGGCTCTTTCTTCTTTTTGATCCTCTTCAACAGCTAGACCCATAGCAACTCTCATAAAAAAGATTTGAGGAAGCTCATATCTTGTGTCTTGATAGTGAATAAAGTATCTGTCATACAGTGTTTGTAGTCCTAGATATGTGAATTGATAGTCTCTGTCGTGATCGATAGCTTCTCCTAATTTGTTTAGGTCAAAATCTTTTAAGACTGGATCTAGCATCTCCAGTTTAACCCCTTTATCTATATATGCTTTGAAAGCCATAGGGTAGTAATTTTCCATCTCAGGATGAGAGCTTTCTTCAGCTATATCTAAAAAGGATAGAGCTTCACTTCTAAGTTCGTCTAACAAAATTCTAGCTGTTACGTAGCTATAGTTAGGTTCCTGCTCTACTTTGGTTCGAGCTGACATGACAAGTGCAGACTTCATATCACTGATGGAAACGCCGTCATAAAGATTTTTGATCGATTCTTCTAGAATTGCATCAGCGCTGACATCTTCCAAGCCATCACACGCATGATTAACCACAGAGGCTAATCTATCAATATCAAGAGGTACTTGTGTACCATCTTTTTTTGTAACAGATATTTTTGGCGCATCAATACTAGTCTGTTGAGACGTATCTTTTGTTCTCTCTGCGGCTCTTTCTTCTCTGTATAGAATATATTTTCTAGCTACAACATATTCTTCATTGCGCATTAGTTGCAGTTCTACTTGATCCTGTATCTCTTCGATGTGCAATGTTCCGCCCGAAGGCATTCTTCGTTTAAAAATTTCTTGAACTTCGGCTGTAATTTCTTCAACCTTTCTGTGAATTCTTTCGCTTGCAGCTGCATTTCCAGATTCGTTGGCAAGAAATGCTTTTGTAACAGCTACTTTTATTTTGTCTTCCTCGAATGGAACAACTTTACCGTTCCGCTTTATTATTCGGAGCTTTCCTGGCGCTGTTATATTTAAATCGTCTGATGGCATTGTTCCCATTGATTGTTGCCCAGCACCTTCTTGAGTCTTTCCTAACTCTTGTATTGTCATTTTAATCCTCTATTTATGTTTCTTTCGTTGGTAAGTTTTCTAAAAAAATTTACCAATGGGTGGGGTCAAAACGTCTTTTTTAAAATTTCTTTAACCAACGTCAATATTCTTACATTGTGAATAAATAATCAAGTAAAAAACACAATATATTGTGAATTCTTTTAAATTTTTCACAATATGCTGTATAAATAGTGTTTATTGATTGTGAAGATAAAGTGAGTAAATTGTGGATAAAATAAAAATTTTGGTACTTTTATGTCTGTCTTAATAGCTATAGATCAGGGTACAACTAGCACAAGAGCGGTGGCGTTCGATAAAGATCTAAATATCATCCACTCAGAGCAAAAAGAATACCCTCTGTTGTACCCCAAAGATGGTTGGGTAGAGATTGAGCCCAAGGAATTAATGGACTCTGTTTATGCAACGATTGATCCAGTAATTAATGCTTGCAAAGATATTTCTGCTATTGGAATAACCAATCAGCGCGAAACAACTTTAGTATGGGATGCAGACTCGGGACAACCAATTTATAACGCAATTGTTTGGCAGGACAGAAGAACAACAGAGCAATGCGCGGAGCTAAAAAAAGATGGACATGAAGAAGTTATAAATAAAGCAACTGGATTGTTGCTTGACCCATACTTCTCATCAACAAAAATATCTTGGATTTTAGACAATGTTGATGGTGCTAGAAAAAGAGCTGAAGCAGGCAAGTTACGCTTTGGAACAGTGGATACATATTTGCTGTGGCAATTGACAAATGGGGATGTTCATAAAACTGACGTTACAAATGCATCCAGAACAAACTTATACAACATACATAAGAAAGAATGGGATTCTCAACTTCTTGAAATTTTTAATATTCCAAGCTCAATGCTACCAGAGGTGCATACCTCCGACAGCAACTTTGGGGTACTTGTAAGAGGAGATAAAACCATTCAAATTACTGGAATGATTGGTGATCAGCAAAGCGCATTAGTAGGGCAAAGGTGTTTTAAACCCGGCCAAATGAAGGCAACTTTTGGAACAGGGTGTTTTTTGATGGTAAATACAGGTGAAGAATCATTGCAGTCAGCTTCAGGTCTTCTTAACACTCTTGGATACGGGCTCTCTGGCGAGGTGTCTTATGCCTTAGAGGGAAGCATTTTCTCAGCCGGAACAATTATTCAATGGCTACGGGATAATATGGAGTTTTTCGCAGATTCTTCAGAAAGCATAAATTTTCTTGATGAAAGTGGCGAGTCTAATGGTGTTTTATTTGTTCCTGGTTTTACAGGAATCGGAGCTCCTCATTGGAATGCGGAAATCAGGGCAGCTTTCTATGGGATTACAAGAGATTCAACCAAAACAGATATGGTTACGGCAGCATTTAAGTCACTAATTTATCAAGTCATCGATATCAAAGAAGCTTTAAAAATTGATGGTATAGAGATTAAAAATTTATCTATTGATGGAGGTATGGCTGCTAATTCAAGATTTTGTCAGCTATTAGCAGATTTTTTGGGCCAGGAGGTGCAGGTTCCTGCAAGCTTAGAGTCAACAGCTGTTGGCGCAGCAATTACTGCAGGTATAGGAGCTAATTTCTTTTCTATTGACGATTTGCTCAATGAGCAATCAAGTACCGCAATCATTTATAAACCAAAGCAAAAAATTTTCGATCCAAAAGATTTAATTGAATGGAGGAAATTTCTTAGAGTCCTCCTAGAGGCTTATAATTGAAAATAGACAAATTAGCATGTAATGCAAAAAAAAATTTCTCTAGAATGATTTCTGTGCTTCGTGCACAAGATATTATTAAATTTTCTCAATTAAATAGTTATAAGTGTTTTTGGTTTGGTATTTATTGTAATAAACTAAGCCCACTTTTAACTAAGTCCCCCTAACTAGTAAACATGTTTAATTTAAAAACTTTCAATAATATTGCTGAAGATGGTCTAAATATTCTTCGTAAAAATAAATTTCAAGAAGTATCTGAAAATCCTGATGGGATTTTGCTTAGAAGTCACAATCTTGCAAAGAATGATTTCGAGGAAAATCTTATGTGTATTGCCAGAGCAGGAGCAGGAACAAATAACATACCTATCGATTATGCTACCAAGAAAGGGATTGTTGTTTTTAATACTCCAGGCGCGAATGCCAATGCAGTAAAAGAGCTTGTAATATGCGGCATGTTGCTCTCTTCTCGAGGTATTATTGAGGGGATTGAATTTGCAAAGAATCTTAATCTTGAAGATTCTTCAGATTTGAATAAGGCAATGGAGGCTCAAAAGAAAACTTTTGCAGGTAATGAGTTAACTGGCAAGACGCTTGGAATAGTTGGGCTTGGATCAATTGGGTCAATGCTTGCTCAAGCAGCTAATACTCTTGGCATGAGATTAGTAGGATATGATCCCTATATTTCTATAGACGGCGCATGGAGGTTGCCTAGAGAGGTTGAGAAAGCTGAGACCATGGGAGCTCTTTTGAAGCAATCTGATTATGTTTCACTCCATGTTCCTTTAGTCGAGGCTACGAAAAACTTGATAAACACCTCCAATCTTAAAAAATTTAAAAAAGGTGCCAGGCTTATTAATCTATCCAGAGGAGGGATAGTTAATACTAACGATGTAATAGCAGAGCTTGAGAATGGTAATTTAGGTAAGTTCGTTACAGATTTCCCAACTCCAGAGCTCATCAAACGTTCTGTAGAGAAAAACGATGTGGTGCTATTACCTCATTTAGGAGCTAGCACAAAAGAAGCAGAGGTAAACTGTGCTGTGATGGCTGCGAATCAAATGGTTAACTATCTTCAAGATGGCACAATTATAAATTCAGTAAATTTTCCAAGAATTTCACTTTCAAGAGGCACCAATCATCGTTTGATAATTATTAATCACAATGAACCAGGAATAATTAGTAAAATTACTGATTCTATTGCTGCTTGCAATATTAATATTGCTGAGATGACCAATAAAAGTAGAAATGAAATTGCTATAAATTTGATTGATTTAGAATGTCAGGCAAGCGAAGAGCTAATTGACCAACTTCGATCGGTTGACCATGTCATGAGTGTTAGATCTTCAGATATTAGCAGTTAGAGCCTTAGACGTAATTCTCGGCAAAGCTCTTATCATATGGAACTATACTACTTTCTTTTCCATCTTTAACTTTGTTGGCCCAATTTGGATCTGATAGAAGAATTCTACCTAAGGCAATCAAATCAAATTCATTATTATTTAATTTTTCATATAAAGTACTGATATCTGCTGTTTGAGTTTCATGATCTCCACCAAAAGTTTTTGTAAAATCTTTATTTAAACCAACACTACCAACACTTATTGAAGGAAGGCCGGTTATTTTTTTTGCATAACCCGCAAGGTTAATTGATTCATCAGAAAATTCATTTTCCCAATACCTTCTGTTACTACAATGCAAAAAATCAGCACCAGCATCTTTTAGAATATTAAAAAAATTTGCTAGGCCTTTTTTTGAAGAAGTAATTTTTGCATCATAATTTTGTTGTTTCCATTGAGAAATTCTAATTCCAACTTTGAACGAATCAGAGGTGATTTGTTTTGAATTGGAAATTATTTCAGATGCAAATCTGGTTCTATTTTCAAGAGACCCTCCATAATTATCTTCTCTTAGATTTATTTGCTTCCAGAAAAATTGATCAATCAAATACCCATGGGCACCATGAATTTCCACTCCATCAAACCCAAGATCCTGACAAATCTTCGCATCATTAGCATATATTTGTATTAATTCTTGAATATCATCTAGCGTCATTTCATAGGCAACTTTTTTTCCACCTTCTTTAACTAACCCTGATGGAGTAAAGCCAGGAATTTTGGGGTCAGGCGGCATACCTAATTTTCTTACTCCACCACAATGCCAAAGTTGACAAAAAATTGATGAATGATTTTTATGAACCTCATTTATAATTTTTTCCCACATTTTTTTTGATTTATCTGATTGTAAGTTTGGGCAATTTGGATATCCACTCGATGCTTTGTGACTTATTTCTACTCCCTCTGTAATAATAAGTCCAACACCTCCAGCAGCACGTTTAGAATAGTATGTAGGTGCATAATTATTTGGGACGCCATTGGGGGAGAATTCTCTGGTCATTGGAGCCATTACAACTCTATTTCTTAGCTTTAAACCATTCATGTTGTATTCAGAGAAAAGAGTGTTTTTTTGATCATTCATATGGATTATTTATGATAAATATAAAGAGGATCTATTCTAATTTATTTTTTTTTAAAAAAATACTTGCCCACAGAACAAAATAGTGTTATTGAACCATCAAGAATATTTGTACATAAACGTATTAGTTTAGGTTAAATATAGCATAAATAACTGATTTACGGTTATTTTATTATTAATTGATTAGTTTTTGATCAATTTACATGAAACCTTATGAAATCAGTCTAAAATATAAGAATATTAAGTTATCCCAAGCTTTATCCACAGATTCTGTGGATAAAATATAAGCAGTTTTTAAGAGTAATTTTTTTGAATATTTTAAATTTTCCCAGAACATGGATAGAGCCACTTGGTAAAGGATTTTGTGAAGATTTTTTAGTTGAGATGGAGTCAAAATTCTTAAAATTACAGGCAAAAGATATAAGCATATTTCCACCTAATCACTCTATATTTCGAGCCCTAGAATTGGTTCATTTTTTTGAGGCAAAAGTATTAATATTGGGGCAAGATCCCTATCATGGTTTGGGTCAAGCAAACGGATTGTCATTTTCTGTTAATAGAGAAATTAATATCCCTCCCTCATTAAAAAATATTTTTCTTGAATTAAAAAGTGATCTTAGTATTCCAATTTCTAGTCATGGTGATTTGACTTCATGGGCTGAACAAAAAATCTTATTATTAAATTCTGTACTAACTGTTGAGGAGGGTATGCCAAACTCTCACCAAGAAATAGGCTGGGAAAAATTAACAAATAAAATTATTTCTCAATTGAGTCAAAGGGGAAATATGATTTTTGTTTTATGGGGCAAGTCTGCTCAGAAAAAATATAATTTAATTGAAAAAAAACAAAATAATATTTTAATTGCCCCACATCCATCTCCATTATCTGCTTATCGAGGTTTTTTTGGCTGCAAGCATTTTTCAAGAATTAATAAAATTCTTAGAGAAAATGATTCTGCTGAAATTAACTGGAAGCTCAAATAGTTCTTGTTAAGAAAAACTATCTATTTTTCCAAGGCAGGACGAAAATATTTTTTCATTCTCACGATAGCTTTGGCCAATAATAATAAATTTAGATACATCGTCTAAGGTTGAATGGATAATTAATTTTGTTTCTTTTTTTAATTTACCAAGATACTCCATTCGAGCGATTATTTCTTGACCTTTGAAGCAGCCTTTTTCAAAGCTAACCCTATTGATATGCTGGCCTATTTCATGGGGTCGATATTTACCTATTTCTTCGGGCTTGATTTGGTGATCATTCATAATTTTTCTATTTATTGCCCAGCTTTCTTGGCTGAGAGTATTCAAAACACCTTGAAAGTCATTATTTTGATCTATTAATAATGACAGAAATGCTTTTTCCGAACTTAAAATTAGATGCTCATGCTCAAGCATTTGCTGTTTTTTTTCTCTTGAAAAACCTATAACTCTGCAGTTCATCGGTTCAGCTGAGACTTTGTAAAATGGTAAAAATTTAGTTATTTCATCTAAAAATATATCTTTCGCAGCTTTCTCAACAATAATTAACCACTTATTTTGATCAAAAATGATTTCGAAGTTACATAGAATGAAGCCTTTTTCGTTGCACAAAGAGGATATTTGTCCTATTTGTTCTGATATGAGAGTGCAATCTGATGTTACTTGTCCTTGTAAAAGATTCAAGACAGAGTCAAAATCACCATTTAAATGTATGGCTGTAATGTCCTCAAGATTTACAGCACCGTATTTTATAAATTCAGAATTTACCAAGCTATTTAATTAAAAAGTTTGAATAAGGATATTATATTAGCCTAGAACATGAATACATACATCAATAAAACTAAATGGAAGTGCAGAAGAGGTCTTCGAGAGCTAGACCTCCTGTTCAGGAGATACAGTGAAGCAAAATTGGACTCTCTTTCTAAGGAGGAGTTTGAGATGTTCAATAGTATTTTAGACCTAGAAGATCAAGCCCTATATGACTTCATTTTCAAGAACGAATCCCTAAATAATCCTGAAAAAGAGAGTTTTATTTTAAACAACATAAAAAAATATACAGATAAGTGAAACTATTTCATTGCACCTTTGTCAAAATCAACGAGGAAAACTATGGGAGTTAGCAAGGGAGATGAGGTGTTTGTAAATGAAATTAAGGCCGGAAATACTGCTGCTTTCGAGGCCATGGTTTTAAAATATCAGCCAAAATTAATGTCATCTTTGGTCGGATATACAAAATCAAAAGATCAGGCTGAAGAGTTATGCCAAAAAACATTTATTAGAGTTTGGCAAAAAATTGATTCCTTTAGAGGAGATAGCGCACTTTTTACATGGATTTATAGAATTGGAATAAATTTGGCAAAGAATGATTTCGCTAGCAGTTTTTCTAGAAGCTCAAAGATTACTGACTCTCTTGATCAAAATGAACATGATATTCCTGAGTATCTGTCCCCTGAAACCGAGCTTATAGCAGTTGAATCAGAAGAAAAGGTAATGCAATTTATTCAAACCCTCGATACTGATACCAAGACTGCTTTTACATTGAGGGAAATTGAAGGAAGGACTTATGATGAAATAGCCAAAATTCTCAAATGCCCAATAGGCACAGTAAGATCAAGAATATTCAGAGCTAGACAACTAATATTAGAATTTATAAATCAGGAGAATATTATCAATGGATAAAGATTTAGAAAAACTATCTGCATTATATGACGGAGAGCTTTCATATAAGGAAATCAAAGAAGGCCTTGAAAAGATAAATGAAGATCCAGGCTTAAAAGAGACTTTCCATAAATTTGGACTTATTTCTGACTTGGTTCAAAGACAAGCTGAGCAAAAAAATTCAAAGATTATCTTTTTAAAGGACTACTTCAGTAAAGTGAACCCCGTGATGAGTAATTTGTTCACTGCCGCAGCAACAGTCGTCATTACATTGATAATCTTATATCAGTTTGATGATGATCGATTTCAGGTTGATAGAGAGAGCTCTTTGCAGCTTTCATCTGCTATTTCTAGTGATGAGGCAAAAAGTCAATTGCTTAATGCAGATCAGAACATAATGGAGCACATGATTCATATTATGCAATCTAATGAATCGAATAGCTCCCAGCAGATCTCAAAAAATTGGATTCCAGTAGGCTTTTCTGTCAATCCCAATAATCCTAATCAATACTCAAATGGAAGAAATAATTTATTTTTTCACCTTGAAAATAAACAACTTGGCATTAAAAAGGTAAAATATTTTAAAGCAAATAATAACTGGATTTATTTGATTCCATTGCAAGATGGAAGACTGTTAACTGCTTATGGTGATATACCTCCATCAGTAGCTGACCCAATGATTCAATCAATTTATCAAAGGAATTAACATGAATCTTTACAAAAATAAGATCGCTCTTCTACTGGTTCTAGGATTTTCATCTCTAATTAATGCTGCATTGCCATCTAATATTTCAGATTTAGTTGAGACATCTGCTCCTGCTGTAGTGAATATCACCTCTCGTAAAGAAGTAAAAATGCAAAATTCACTAAGAGGCTTTGACGAGTTTGAGAGGTTTTTTGGCATTCCCAGGGGAAGAGGCTTCCCTCAACCTCAACAGCCTGAAACAAGAGAAGCAGTTGCATACGGATCTGGGTTCATTTTTAAAGATGGTTATTTGTTAACTAACTTCCATGTTATTGATGAGGCTGAAGAAATCACCGTTTCTCTTAATGATAGAAGGGAGTTTTCTGCTGAGGTAGTTGGAATTGATCCTCTCTCAGACCTAGCTGTTTTAAAGATTAAGGGTAAAAATTTACCAAAAGTTTCTATTGGCGAGAGTGAAAACCTAAAAGTTGGTGATTGGGTCGTTGCAATTGGCTCTCCTTTTTCCTTTGATTTTTCTGTCACCGCAGGAATTGTAAGTGCAAAAGGAAGAAGTATTCAAAATCAAAATATTGGAAATTATGTCCCATTTATCCAAACCGATGTAGCAATTAACCCAGGAAACTCTGGGGGACCATTGTTTGATTTAGATGGAAAGGTTGTAGGAATTAATTCTCAAATCTATTCTCGAAGCGGAGGTTATCAAGGTCTTGCTTTTGCGATACCTATAGATGTTGCTATGGAAGTTGCTAGCCAGATCATCGAAGATGGAGGTGTTGCTCGAGGATATCTTGGTGTTAGAGTTGGTGAGGTGGACAATGACCTTGCTGAAGCGCTGAGTATGGATAAACCTTATGGCGCTCTAATTACTGATGTTGAGAAGGGTGAATCTGGTGACGATGCTGGTCTTCAGGCAGGAGATGTAATAATTGAATTCAATGGCAAAGAAATTAAATTTGGCTCAGATTTACCTCATGTTGTTGGAAGAATCCAGCCTAAAACAAAAGCAAATGCAAAAGTTATTCGCGATGGAAAAAATGTTAACTTGAAATTTGTTTTAGGTGAATTGCCTGCTGATGAAAGAACATTTATTCCAGCTAAAACAGAAATTTCTAGTGATCCCCTTGGACTCAAGATTGAAGACCTGTCCGAAGAAAATTCTCGACCAAGCGATCCTGAAAATGGAGTCTTAGTCTTAAGAGTGAATAATGGGTCTCCTGCTTATGGAAAATTAATTAGAGGAGATATTATTACTGAAGTTATTTCTCAGGGTAAGCGTTATACCATTGAGGATGCAGAGTCTTTTGAGGAATTGATCAAGCAGTTTGATAAAGGGGATAAATTAGCAATTGTAGGTCGACGAAACAATAATAGATTCTTTGTTGCAGTAACCGTAGATTAAATCCATCTTATAATGCATAAGAAAAGCTGATAAGACATTAGCTTTTCTTATAGAATAGTCATGCATTTATTAGAAGATGAAAAATA
>CETM01194765.1_pt1 | contig 13316 bp, 16 predicted proteins | sample 361451 | NCBI WGS metagenome assembly CETM01 (sample SAMEA2622690, study PRJEB7988) | marine metagenome | isolation source: saline water (ENVO:00002010), including
GTTAGAAGTTGGACTATTAAAGAAAAAAATAATAAAAGAATAATAACAAATGGATTGAGTATATTACAGCAACACTATATGTTAATAATCAACCTATAACAAAGATTTGTTACTGTTTAAATAAAGGATTAAAGAAGATAGTTAATTATGAAAAGTAAAATAGCATTAATCACAGGTGTAACTGGACAGGACGGGGCATACTTAAGTGAATTTTTATTATCTAAAGGATATATCGTACATGGTTTAAAAAGGAGATCTTCTGTTTTTAATACGGAAAGAATAGATCATTTATACCAGGACCCTCACTTAGATAATAAAAACTTTATTCTTCACCACAGTGATATGACTGATTCAACAAACTTGATAAGGTTAATTCAAGAAATAAAGCCTGATGAAATATATAATTTAGCGGCCATGAGTCATGTTGCGGTTTCATTTGAAATGCCTGAATATACAGCCAATGTTGATGGTTTAGGAACACTTAGAATTTTAGAAGCAGTTAGATTATTAAAGATGGAAAAAAAGGTAAAAATATATCAGGCATCAACTTCTGAATTGTTTGGAAAAGTGGATGAAACTCCACAAAATGAAGAAACTAAATTTTATCCAAGAAGTCCATATGGAGTATCAAAACTTTACGCATACTGGATAACAGTAAATTATAGAGAAGCATATAATATGTTTGCATGTAATGGGATTTTATTTAATCATGAATCCCCAGTAAGAGGAGAAACCTTTGTTACACGAAAAATAACAAGAGCTATTTCTAAAATTGCATTTGGTTTTCAAGATAAGTTATATGTAGGAAATCTAGACGCTAAAAGAGATTGGGGTCATGCAAAGGATTACGTAAAAATGATGTGGATGATTTTACAAGCTAAAAAAGCGGAAGATTGGGTTATTGCTACAGGGGAAACGACCTCAGTTAGGGATTTTATCAAAATGGCTTTTAGCTTTATTGATGTTGAAATAGAGTTTGTTGGAGAAGGGTTATTTGAAAAGGGATTTATAAAATCATCAAAGAGCAAGAAATATCAAATAGAAATCGGTAAAGAAGTTGTCAATGTCGACTCAAAATATTTCAGACCTACTGAAGTTGATTTATTGGTTGGAGACGCAACTAAGGCTAAAGAGAAGTTAGGGTGGCAAGCAGAAACTCCTTTAAGAGATTTAGTGAAAGAAATGATCGAATCAGATCTTAAACTTTTTGAGAAAGATAAGTATATGAAAGAAGGGAGTCATGATCCATTGAATTCATATGAGTAAAGAAATGTCCAAAACTACAAAGATATTCATCGCTGGCCATAAAGGTATGGTTGGGAAAGCATGTTTTGACCTATTAATTGAAAATGGCTATAGCAACCTAATTTATAGGACAAGAGAAGAGATTGATCTCAGAGATTTTAACAAGGTGTCAAACTTATTTACAGATGAAAAGCCCCAGGTTGTAATTGATTCTGCAGCAATTGTAGGAGGTATTTGGGCAAATAACGAATATCCTTACAAGTTTTTAATGGATAATATGTTAATTCAAAATAATTTGATAAAAGCATCATTTGAAAATAACGTTTCAAAATTCATATTTCTTGGGAGCTCTTGTATATATCCTAAATTAGCTCCTCAGCCTATTAAAGAGGAATATTTACTTACTGATTCTTTAGAAGAAACCAACCAGTGGTATTCAATTGCAAAAATAAGCGGAGTAAAACTATGCGAGGCAATTTTTAAAAAACATAAAAAACAGTACATAAGTTTAATGCCAACAAATTTGTATGGTATTAATGATAATTTTGATCTAAAAACTTCACATGTTTTACCAGCTATGATTAGAAAAATACATGATGCAAAAGTTAAGGCTAATAATTATGTTGAGTTTTGGGGAGATGGTACCCCTTTAAGGGAGTTTTTAAATGTAAATGATTTGGCAAGGGCAATTCTTTTTTCAATAGAAAACAAAATGAATTATCATATATATAATGTAGGGAGTGGAGATGAGATATCCATAAAGGAATTGAGTTATCTTATAAAAAAAATAATAGGATATAAAGGTGAAATTAGGTGGAATACTTCAATGCCAAATGGCACTCCTAGGAAATTTTTGAATTCTGATAAAATCAAAAAAAATGGATGGACAAGTGAAATTGATCTTGAGACTGGAATTAAAGAAACTTATAACTGGTATATAAACAGAAAAGCAAATTGAAAAAAGTCTTATATTTTAATAATATTTATCCTCTATATCGCAAGGGCATATGGGAAATGCTTTTAAGTGAAAATAAATATGCATTTAACATATATTATTCAAAACAAAATCTTGGAGGTATAAGATCTTACATTCCCCCTAAGGATTATAAGAACAAGAAGAAATTACACTTTCTAAAAAATTACTTTATAAAGAACGTTCTATTTTGGCAATCTGGTGTTATAAAAACGGTAATATTTAAAAATTTCGATATTGCTTTTTTTATGGGAGACATGAGTGTAATATCTACTTGGATTGCAGCAATAATTTGTCGAATTAGAAAAAAAAAGGTTGTTTTTTGGGGACATGGAATTTATGGAAATGAAAACTTTTTAAAACTAAGATTGCGACTTTTATTTTTAAAAATAGCAAATGTTAACGTTCTATATGGAGATAGAGCGAGGTCAAAGCTAAATGAATTAGGATTTGATAATAGAAATATTTTGGTAATATATAATTCTCTAAATTATGATGAGCATTTGAAATTATTTAATAATCTTAAAAAAAGAGAGAAAAAAGGTTCTGTTTTTTTTAAAAATAATAGACCAACTATAATTTTTGTAGGAAGACTTACCAAAAAAAAGAAAATAGATATTTTGATTAAAAGTCTAGCAATATTAAAAGAAAGGAATGAAATTTTTAATTTGAAAATAGTAGGTGAAGGCTCTGCAAAAAAAATGCTAATTTCTTTAGCAGAAGACCTTTTGAATTCTAAAAACTTTAATTTTTTTGGCGAGGTTTACAACGAATCCCTATTGTCTGAATTGATATATAATTCTGATATTTGTATTTCTCCAGGCAATATTGGATTAACGGCAATTCACTGTTTAAGTTATGGGACGCCAGTAGTTTCTCATAGTAATTTTGATAATCAAATGCCTGAAGTAGAATCAATAATAGTGAATAAAAATGGATTTTTATTTAAAGAAAATGATGAAAATGATTTAGCAAATAAAATTTTATATTGGTTAAATAAAAAAAAAATAAAGAGAGAAAATGTCCGAAATATAATCAATGAAAAATATAATCCTTATTACCAAAAAAAAATAATAGACCAATTGATTTTAAATGGCTAAGAAATTAAATTTCAAAACTCATATTGATGAAAGAGGTAGTTTAACAGTTATTGAAAAGGTAATACCTTTTGAAATTAAAAGGGTTTTTTATATTTATAATGTTAATGATTCTAAGAGAGGATATCACAAGCATAAAAAAACAATTCAAGTGGTAGTTTGTATATCTGGAAGTTGTGATATTTTTGTTGAAAATAAAAATAAAGAAAAAGAAAAATTTACATTGGATGATCCTAAGATTGGCCTTCTTTTAAATCCAGAAGATTTTCACTGGATGGAAAATTTTTCTCCTAATAGTGTTTTATTAGTTTTAGCATCTGAAATTTTTGATGAAAATGACTATTTATATGTAAAATGAAAATAAAACATCATAGTGTTTTTATAAATTTAGATTCTGATGAAATAAATTGGGATACTCTAAGGAATGATCCTGCGGAAATAAATTATTTTATACCCTCAAAAAAAGATGATTTTATTGAGATATGCAATAAAGGTATAAATAAAGCTCAAATTCAAATAATTGACGAAATTTTAAAGAAATATAATATCAAAAAAATTTTTTCCTTGGGAAGCGGAAGATCTTGCTTAGAGTATAATCTTAAAATGTTAAATTATAAAATTAAAATATCAGATAAATCAGATTCTATAAATATTTTGAAAAAATTTAAAATTTTTGATAAAATTTATAATTGTGATTTTTTTCAGGCCACAAAATTTTTATCAGGTTTTGACGGGTTAGTTCTTATGTCTAGAATTGACACTGAATTAAAAGATAGTGAACTTAAAAAGTTATTTCGATCATTAAGAGATAAATCAGTAAAGTATATATTATTTATCCCTGCACAACAATTAAATTTTAAAACTCTGTTTTATGAAATCTATATTAGATTAAAGAGTTTTATTTTAAGAAAAAAAATGATTTTCTGTGGATATTCAAGAACATTTAATTCTTATAGGAAAACCTGGGAAAATTTTTATTTTGAAGAGAAGTTTTTTGGGTTTTATTTATTGAAATTAAGATGAAAGTACCTTTTGTTTCTTTTGATTATCAAAATCAAATTATCAGGAGAGAGTTGATCAATAAGATTACTGATGTTTTTGATTCAGGTTATTATGTATTGGGTTCCAATATTGAAATGTTTGAAAAAAAATACTCTAAAGTAAATAGAGTTAAATATTCAATAGGAGTTGGAAGTGGGCTAGATGCATTAACTATAGCATTGAAGGCTTTAAATATTGGCTTCGGAGATGAAGTTATTGTTGCTTCTAACGCATATATAGCCTCATGGCTTTCAATTTCAAGTGTTGGGGCTAAGATTATTCCTGTTGAACCTGATTCAGATACATTTAATATTGATCCAAATTTAATCGAGGAAAAAATTAATTCAAAAACTAAAGCAATAATGCCAGTCCATCTCTATGGACAGCCTTGTGAAATGGATAAAATAATGGAATTGTCTAGGAGATATAGTCTTTTTGTAGTTGAAGATAATGCCCAATCTCATTTGGCGAAATATAATTCTAGTTATACCGGATCTTTTGGAGACATAAACGCCACTAGTTTTTATCCCACCAAAAATTTGGGAGCAATTGGAGAGGCTGGATGCATAACAACAAATAATAAAGAACTTAAGGATTATGTTACGGCATTCAGAAACTACGGTTCAATTCAAAAATATATTAACATAATTAAGGGGTCAAACTCAAGAATAGATGAAATTCAAGCTGCGATCTTAAATGTGAAAATTAAATATTTAAGAAAGTGGAATGGACAAAGAAAAATGTTAGCATCAAAGTATGATTATTTACTTAAAGATATTAGCGAAATTTCAATACCAGTTGTTAAAACAAAGGCTGAACATGTTTATCACCTATATGTTATTAAAACAAACAAAAGAGATAAATTGAAGGAATTTTTAAATAAAAATGGTGTAGGGACTTCGATTCACTATCCAACTCCTCCTCATCTTCAGAAAGCTTATAAAGAGTTAGGATATAAAAAAGGTGATTTCCCAATTGCTGAGAAATTAGCTAAGACTTCACTTAGCTTACCTCTATATCCAGGATTAGAAGAAGGACAGATAGAATTTATTTGTAAAAAAATATCTAAATTTTTTTCCAGATGAATTTTTGCACACATTTTGATAGTAATTATTTACCGCATGCTTTATCTCTTGCAAATTCTTTATCAAGAAATCTAAAAAGTTTTAATTTGTTTCTAATGTGTATGGATGATATTTCCTTTGAATATTTAGAATCTAATAGACCGAAAAACACAACTCTAATTCATTTTAGAGAAATGGAAAATTATTTTAAGGATTTAAAAACCGCTAAAAAAAACCGTAATCGAATAGAATATTTTTTCACCTGTACCCCTGCAGTTTGTAATTATATCATCAAAAGAAATAAGGGAATAGATTTTTTAACTTATTTAGATTCAGATCTTTATTTTTTTTCATCCCCTCAAGTAATATTTGATGAAATAGGAGAAAAATCAATTTCGATTATTGAGCATCGTTTCAATTGGATTACTAGTAGACAGAGAAAATACGGTATTTATAATGTAGGTTGGATTACATTTAAAAATGATTCTGACGGAAAAAAATGTCTAGATGATTGGATGAAAAATTGTATTAAATGGTGTTACCAAAAGGTTGAAAAAAAAAGGTTTGCTGATCAAAAATATTTAGATGATTGGCCTAACATCTATGAAAATGTTTGTATAATAAAGAACATAGGAGCTAATGTTGCTACCTGGAATATTTTGAATTATAAGATTTCAGAAAGAGAGGGCAAAATTTTTGTAGAAGATAAAAAATTAGTTTTTTATCATTTCGCTAATTTAATTCAAACTGGGCAAAAAAGTTTTAAAACAAATTTGAGTAGAGTTTTTGTTAAATTAAAAGGAGTATTAAAGGAAAACATTTACTTGCCATATCTAATAGAATTAAACAGGAACAATGTTTTGTTAAAAAAAATAGTGCCTAAAAAAGATAATCATTTCAAAAAAAAATCATTAGATATGATTATGACATTTTCAAGAAAACTTAGAGATTTTTGTTATGACGATACCATTCATCTGGGGGATTATGAAAATTAAAAGATATAAATGAAGGTTTCAATAATTACCATTTCTTATAATTCTTCTAAAACTATTGCTAAAACATTACGATCTGTTTTAGATCAAAAGACAAAAAGTATTGAACATATCATTATTGATGGAAAATCAAGTGACAACACTTTAGAAATATGTAAAAAATTCCCGCATATTTCCAAGATTATATCAGAGAAAGATAAGGGTGTTTATGATGCATTTAATAAAGGGTTGAAGTTTGCAACTGGAGAAATAATTGGTTTTTTAAATTCTGATGATACTTTTTATAATGAAGGGTCATTACAAAATATAATTAATGCGTTTGATCCTTATACAGACTGTATTTATGGAAATTTGGAATTTATTAATTCTAATGGTTTAGTTGTGAGAAAGTGGAAATCTAAAGCTTTTAAGATAGGGGCTTTTAAAAAAGCATGGATGCCGGCACATCCAACGTTTTATTGCCGCAAAAAAATTTATGATAAATTAGGGGGGTATAAGGATACTTATAAAATTGCTGGAGATTTTGAGTTAATGCTTAGGTTTCTAGAAAAGCATGGAGTCAATTCAAAATTTATTGATAAAAAATTGGTAAAGATGTTGCATGGGGGAATTAGCAACAAGGATATTTATAGTAAACTTCTTATACTTAAAGAAGAGTTTAAAGCGTTTAAAGAAAATAAGATTAAGTTTAATAAAGCACATTATTTAATTAACAAAATTTTTAAGATCAAAGAATTTCTATGATTCTGTTATCTTTGTAAAAACATTTTTGATGAAAGGTATTGTACTTGCTGGTGGTTCTGGGAAACGATTATATCCTGTTACTAAGGGGGTTTCAAAACACTTGATTCCAATTTTTGATAAACCAATGATATATTATCCAATTTCTTTATTAATGATGGCTGGCATTCGTGAAATTTTAATAATTACTACACCCGAAGATTTTAATTCTTATAAAAAATTGTTAGGAGATGGATCGAAGTTTGGAATAAAATTTGAGTATAAACAGCAGCCCAGTCCTGATGGTTTGGCTCAAGCTTTTATAATTGGCGAAAAATTTATTGGTACTGATCCAGTTTGTTTGATTTTGGGGGATAATATTTTTTACGGACATGAATTGAATGTATTGATTAAAGAAGCTATGGAAGATTCAAAAAAAGCAACGGTTTTTGGCTATCCAGTTAAAGATCCTCAAAGGTATGGGGTAATAGAGTTTAATAAGCAAGGAAAGGTGCTTTCAATAGAAGAGAAGCCAAGTAATCCTAAAAGCAATAAAGCAGTTGTTGGACTTTATTTTTATCCAAACGATGTAATAGAAATTTCCAAAAAGGTTAAGCCAAGTCAAAGGGGTGAACTTGAAATAACTTCAATAAATCAAGCTTATCTAGACAAGAAAAATTTACAGGTTAAAATTCTAGGAAGAGGATTTGCATGGTTAGATACTGGAACACATGAATCTATTTTGGAAGCGGGACAGTTTATACACACTTTAGAAAAGAGACAAGGCTTAAAGGTCGCTTGTTTAGAAGAAATAGCCTACAATAATAATTGGATTTCAAATAAAGAATTATTGAAACAAACTGAAGAGCTTTCCCAGACAGAATACGGCCAATATCTTATAGAGAGGTATTTAATTTAAATATTATTTGTTTATGGATATTTTGTCATCACATCTACAAGATGTTTTAATTATTTCTCCAAAAAGAATTGAAGATAATAGAGGATGGTTTATGGAAGCCTTTCGAGTTGGTCCTTTAGAAAAAGCAATTGGAAATAATTTGAATTTTTGTCAAGAAAATCAAACAATGTCTAAATATGGTGTTTTGAGGGGATTACATTATCAATTGCCACCATACGCTCAATCAAAATTAGTAACTGTATTGTCAGGAAAGGTATTGGATGTAATTGTTGACGTTAGGAAGGGCTCCCCTACTTTTGGGGGACATACTTCAATAATCCTTAGTAGTGAAAATCAAAAAATGATTTTTATTCCTCGCGGATTTGCTCATGGATGCATATGTTTAAGTAAAAAAGCTCTTTTTTCTTATAAAGTAGACAATTATTATAACAGACAAGCTGAAGGCAGTATAGCCTATAACGATCCTAATTTGAACATTAACTGGGGAATAGATGAAAAGGAAATTATAGTTTCTGATAAAGATAAGAATCATCCTTTTTTAGATGATGCTAAGTGTTTTAAATATAAAGATTCTTTATATGTTTAAAGTTTTTATTACATGAGCTAATGGACAATTAGGGAAATCTTTTCTTTTATTGGTCTTCTCTAAATCTAATAAAGTAATCTGATATCCTAATTTGGCAAAAGACCGAAATACTCTATTTTGAGTTGTGATAAAATAAAAAAGGATTTAACTTTGGTACTAGATTTTGGAATTAGGAATCGAACATTGTATTAGTCAAATATTAAATTAAAATGTATAAATCAGTTTTGATTACTGGAGGTGCTGGATTTATTGGGTCACATCTTGTAAGAAAATGGGTAAGTTCATACCCTCAAACGAAAGTAGTTAATCTTGATATACTTACTTATGCCAGCGACATAGACAATCTTAAAGAAATTGAGAATAAGAGCAATTATTTTTTCGTTAAGGGAGACATAGCAGACCCTCTTTTAGTTACTAAGCTCTTTGAATTGTATGATTTTGATGGTGTTATACATCTTGCTGCTGAATCACATGTGGATCAATCAATTGAAAAGCCTATGAATTTTGCTGCTACAAATGTGATAGGCACTCTTAATCTATTAGAGATTGCAAGAAAAACTTGGCAAAATAAATTTGAAGGGAAATTATTTTATCATGTATCTACAGATGAGGTATATGGAACGCTTCAAGAAACTGGATCTTTTTCGGAAACTACAGCATATGATCCGAGATCTCCTTATTCTGCTTCTAAGGCTTCCTCAGATCACTTTGTGAAAGCTTATTCTATAACTTATGAAATGCCAACAATTATATCCAATTCTTCAAATAATTATGGTCCAAATCAACATGTTGAAAAGTTAATACCTCTTGTGATAAAAAACATTGTAAACAAAGAGCCTATACCTATATATGGAGATGGTAAAAATATTCGTGATTGGATTTATGTTGAAGATCATATTGAAGCAATTGATTTAATATTTAACAATGGAGAAAGAGGGCATAAATATAACATTGGTGGTGATAATGAAATTAGAAATATTGATCTTGTAAATAAAATAATTATTTCGTGCGATAACCTTTTGGGACGATCTAAAGGAGATTCAAAGAGTTTGATAAAATTTGTTGAAGATAGGAAAGGACATGATTATAGATACTCTGTTGACTCGTCAAAATTAAAGAATGATTTAGACTGGTATCCAAAGACTGATTTTGAAAAAGGACTCAAAAAAACTATTTTATATTATTTAAAAAAGTTTGGTGTTGTCTGACATAAATAAATTTTATTTGCATGAAAAATTTAGGACTTTTAATACTAAGAATAGGATTTTCACTTTTAATGTTAACTCATGGTTACGGAAAGTTTTTACGTCTTTTTGAAGATAAAATTAAATTTTCTGATCCAATTGGACTTGGGAAGGAGTTATCTTTATATTTAGCTGTCCTGGGTGAATTTATTGCCCCTATATTTATTATTATTGGGTTGAAGACTAGATTCTTTTCAATTTTTCCTATAATAACAATGTATGTTGCAGCATTTATTTCTCATGCTGGAGACCCTTTTTCAAGAAAAGAGAAAGCAATCTTGTTTTTTCTCGGTTTCATAGTAGTATTTATATGTGGACCAGGAAAATATTCATTAGACTTTGAAATAAAAAATAGAATTTGATCAGATTTTTTTTTTATCAAACTCATTTTAAAAAAAAGCTCAAATATTTTATAAATTACTTATATTTGCGATCCGAAAAGTGATACTTTATGTACGCAATTGTAGAAATAGCAGGGCAACAATTCAAAGTCGAAAAGAATCAAAAGTTATTTGTTCATCGACTAAATCAGAAAGAAGGATCAAAGGTTTCGTTTGATAATGTTCTCCTTCTAGATGATGGAAAAAAAATAGACATCGGGACTCCAGTAATTAATTCGGCATCTGTTGAAGCAAAAGTTATAAATCACCTAAAGGGGGATAAAGTAATTGTTTTTAAGAAAAAGAGAAGAAAGGGATACAAAACAAAAAATGGGCATCGTCAATTTTTGACAGAACTTTTGATAGAAAAGATTAATGAAAAAAAGACCACTAAAGCTGCAACAAAAAAAACTACCCGAAAAACCGAGATAGACTCAGAAAAGAAATCTGTTAAGTTGAAAAGTAAGGCAAAAAAACCTGTTACTGCTAAAAAAGTAAAAAATATTTCTGAAAAGACTGTCTCTAAAAAGAATGTTCAAAAATAACTTATAAAAAATGGCACATAAAAAAGGAGTTGGTAGCTCAAAAAATGGTAGAGAATCAGAGTCTAAAAGACTTGGTGTTAAAATTTTTGGAGGGCAAAGTGCAAAAGCTGGAAATATAATCGTAAGGCAAAGAGGCACTCGGCATAACCCGGGAGAAAATGTTTATCTTGGCAAAGATCATACATTGCATGCGAAAATTGACGGAATAGTAGACTTTACAAAAAAATCTAACAAATCCTTTGTGTCTATTTTTCCATTAGAAGACAAATAGATTCTAATACCTATAATGGCCAGGCTTATAAGGACCATTTACATTAACTCCAATATATTTAGCTTGTTCCAAAGAAAGTTCTTCAAGAACTACTCCTAGGTGTTTAAGATGCAATAAAGCAACTTTTTCATCTAAATGTTTAGGCAGCATGTAAATTTTATTTTCATATTTATCTGAATTTTTCCAAAGTTCAATTTGAGCAAGCGTTTGATTTGTAAAGGAATTACTCATCACAAAACTTGGGTGACCAGTTGCGCATCCTAAATTCACTAATCTTCCTTCAGCTAAAACAATTATTTGTTTATCATTTTTAAGTGTATACAAATCTACTTGAGGTTTTATTTCTACCTTAGAATGACCATAGTTATTATCTAGCCAAGCCATATCAATCTCATTGTCAAAATGTCCAATATTGCAGATAACAGCCTTATCTTTAAGAGCTAAAAAATGTTCTTTTTTAATTATGTCTTTATTTCCAGTAGCAGTTATAACAATATCTGCATCTTCTATTAGGGAGGAAAGTTTTTTAACCTCATATCCATCCATTGATGCTTGAAGAGCGCATATGGGATCAATCTCAGTAACACTAACAATAGCACCAGCACCTCTAAAAGACGCGGCTGTTCCTTTACCTACATCTCCATATCCTGCCACAACAACTCTTTTGCCGGCTATCATAAGATCTGTACTTCTTCTGATGGCATCAACTGCACTTTCTTTACATCCATATTTATTATCAAACTTTGATTTAGTTACTGAATCATTGACATTGATAGCAGGAATAGGAAGAGTTCCTTCTTTCATCCTTTCGTATAGACGTAAAACTCCAGTAGTTGTTTCTTCAGATAAACCTTTAATTCCAGGAATTAATTCAGGGAATTCATTTAAAACTTTGTTTGTAAGATCTCCGCCATCGTCTAAAATCATATTTAATGGTTTACGATCTTTTCCAAAAAATAAAGTTTGCTCAATGCACCAATCAAATTCATCTTCATTCATTCCTTTCCAGGCATAAACAGGAATTCCATCAGCAGCAATAGCAGCAGCAGCATGATCTTGAGTAGAAAAAATATTACAACTGCTCCAGGTAACCTCAGCACCCAAATCTATTAGTGTTTTAATAAGCACAGCGGTCTGAATTGTCATATGTAAACATCCTGCAATCCTTGCTCCTTTTAAAGGTTTAGATTTTCCAAATTCTTTTCTCAAAGACATCAATCCTGGCATTTCAGCTTCTGCAAGACTAATTTCTTTTTTGCCCCAGTCAGCAAGACTTATATCTTTAACTTTATAATTAATATAATTTGTTTTATTTTCTGTATTCATGTATATCTTTATATTTTAGAGACAGAACACAAAACTAGTGACTTTTAATACAAATTCAAATGCCTTTATACGATAGTTTTGAATTAGATAAAAATAAATCATTTCATATATGGGAAATTAAAGAATCCTACAAGGAATTAGAAAAAGAGGTTAACTTATCACTAAATGACAAAAAAAAATTAGAATCGATTAAATCGGTACAAAGGAAAAAGGAGTTTTTAGCCTCCAGAAACTTATTTAGTTTTGCTAAACTTCAAAATAAAAATTTAAAATATAATAAAGATGGAGCTCCTGAATTAGATAATGGAAAATATATATCCATAACGCATTGTGAAAATTTTGCTGGGATCGCCATTGGGAATAATAAAATAGGATTTGATTTAGAAACTTACAGAGAAAAGATTTTTGCAATAGTCCCAAAATTTTTAAATGAAAATGAAAAATTTATTTATGAATTTGACTCCCTAGTTAAAGGACTGACTCTTATATGGACAGCAAAAGAAGCCATATATAAGGCAGTTTCTGTAAAGGGAATTAGTTTGAAGAACAATATCATAATATCTACTTTTAAAAATGAACAAAAAAAAGGATTTGCAAAGGTCTATTTAAATCAAAAAGAAATACAATTTTCTCTTAATTTTATGATTGAAAAAAAATTTTGTGGAACCGTTGCATATAAATTAAAAAATGAAAACATCTATTGAATTAACTCTTACGCCTCTCCAAGATGATTATGAAATTTATATAAAAGATTTTATTAAAAAATTAAGGAAATCAAACTTTAAGGTTAATGAAAATTCTTTAAGTACTCATATCTATGGAGATTATGATGAGCTTACAAAGTTTTTAATTCCACTAATTAAAAACAATTTTAAAGATCAAAAAAACGTTGTATTGCAAATGAAAATTTTTA
>CETM01457080.1_pt1 | contig 13310 bp, 7 predicted proteins | sample 361451 | NCBI WGS metagenome assembly CETM01 (sample SAMEA2622690, study PRJEB7988) | marine metagenome | isolation source: saline water (ENVO:00002010), including
GTTCAGGGTTCAAAGACAAATACTAAGATAGTTTTATTTAACAATATTTTTTATGGGAATGAGTCAGAAGACCTAATTAATGGGTCTAGAGAAAATAATTTAGATATCCATGCTTATAGTGGTGTAGGTGATGGAGCCCAAGATGTTTCGGATCTTTATTTTATAGCTCACAATCTTATTGAGAATTTAGATGATTATCAAAACACTTGGATGAATATCATGATGAGTGATGATAGTAATTTTGATGCATATCCAGGTTTTAAGAGTCTAGAAGATAATCTAGATTTTTCTCTAAATAGTTTCAGTAATGCCATTGAAAAGGGAGCTCTTGAATTTGAAGGTTTTTCTGCTCCATTAGTTGATATTACAGGGAAGGCTCGGCCGATTCCTCCTGATAGTCCTCCAGATGTTGGTGCATATGAAGAAGGGTTAGGCTTTAATGTGGTGTTTAGTCCGGATAGCGGTGTGGTCGATTCTGGTGAAGAAGTAGAATTAAATTTAACTGTTAAAGATTGGAATGGTGTTCCTATTCAGGATGGGACATCAATAACTTGGGAAGTAACCCCGGATGATATAGGTGTAACAGTGAAATCGGGAGATTCAGCCATAAACAACGGAGAAGCAAAAGTAACTGTGAAGGTTGGTTCTCAGGTCACAGCTGGAACACAATTTAGAGTGGTTGTATTGTTGAATGGAGAGATTCCTATAGAGTCAAAAAGCTTTTTTGTTGAGGAGAAAATTGAAGCTCCACCTCCAGCCCCTGAAAATATTTCCATTAGTCCTAAGGGTTGGACTCCTGAAAATTCATTTACTATTGAGTGGGATAATCCTGATTGGGTTTATGCTTTAAATGGTGCGTGGTTGAAGGTAGATAATGACTCCGAAGCTCAATTTTTTCCTGATGAAAATAGCATAGAAGGAATAGATGGATTTTCTTTGTCAGAAAATGGAGAATATATAATTAAGGTTTGGTTACAAGATGAATTTCAACAATCGGATGAGGAAAATTCTAGTGAAGTGATCGCAAAATGGGACAACGAAGCACCTTATGATTTTAATTTAATATCTCCTTCAGGCTGGTATAGTGCTGGAGATACCACTCTTTTTGAGTGGGAAACTAGTGGTGATGAAACATCAGGATTGGTGGCTTATGAATTACATGTTGGCAACCAGAGTTATGGTTTTAATCCAAATAATGCTAATAATAAAAAGATGATAGCTGCCATATCAGGGAATATACCTGAGCAAAATATTAAGTGGTATGTTGAAGCTATTGACTCAGCAGGTAATATTAAAACATCTCCTGAATTGCTCCTGAAAGTTGATAAAACACCACCTACTCTTACTCATAATACTGTTTCCACGGCTACTTTGGCCCAGACTATTGAAATAAGTGCAAGTGCTCAAGATAATCGCTCTGGCATAAATAGTCTTGACCTTTGGTATAGGGTTGGAGGCGATATTGTATGGCAAGGCCCCTATGATATTAGATCAGATAATTATTCTATTTCCAGTACTGAAGTTACTACAGAGGGACTTTCCTATTATATTGAAGCATCTGATCGTGCTGGTAACATGACCAAATCTCCTGCAGAAGGAGCTTATGATGTTATTGTTACTATTCCAGGTGCTGGTCAGCTAAGTGATGCTCGTTGGCCTTCTGGGGTGCCTTCAGGTAAAGAAGTTAGCAACTATCAGCTTATCAGCTTTCCTATAATACCTGATAATGCCAATGCTCAGGCTATTCTTGAAGATGATCTTGGGGCCTACGATAATACCATCTGGCGTTTTTATGGCTACACAGGTGGTGGAAACTATAGTGAATATCCTAGTGTCAATATTAAACCAGGGCTTTCTTATTTTCTTATTACTACTCAGGAAGATGTTGTTATAGATACGGAAGCTGGCAGGACAGCAAGTATTTCTAAACCTTTCGAGGTCTCTCTTAATACAGGAGATTGGACCCTAATAGGGAATCCATTTGATTTTCCCATTTCCTTAGATAGGATAACTACAGATGATGGTATAAGGTTGAGTGAAGATTCAAATGTTTATACCTACAATGGGGATTGGAAATCGGCGTCTTCTATCCAACCTTGGGAAGGTATAGCATTTAAATCTTTATCATCGACTCGACTATTCATTGAACCGCCTAACTCTTCAATTAGCCTTGCTCGGGAAGGTAGAAATGTCCTTACTGAAGGCGAGTGGATTGTAGATATCACGGTTAATAATGGTTTCGGAACAGACAATCTCAATCAGGTAGGTATAAAACATAGTGCAAAGGACGGTTATGATCCCTTAGATAGTTATGAACCCCCCATGCTTCCTGGCGGAGTTTCCTTAAGAATGCCTCATGATGATTGGGAAGAGAATAATGATATTTATTCAAAAGATATAAGATCATTTACTGAAGAAGGGCAGGTTTGGGATATAGAAGTGGTGTCTGGTGATCCTGACTTTAATACTTGGATTACCTTTGATGGTCTAGAATCTATTCCTGAGGACTTTGAAATTTTTCTTATTGACAAAACAACTAAGACTGCTCAAAATCTTAAGTGGAAGCCTGAATATCTCTTCGATGTTGTTTCTCCCAATTCTGTTCGAAAGTTACGTTTTGCAGCTGGAAAACGTGATTATGTTGAATCAAATAGTGCTGGAATTGATCTTTTCCCAGATGAGTATAGTTTGTCACAAAATTTTCCAAATCCTTTTAATGCTCAAACTTCTTTAATTATCGCATTAAGAGATGATGCTGTCATTGACTTAGAAATTTATAATCTTTTAGGTGAACGTGTTGCTGTAATGGCAAAGAGTGAATCAAGACCTTCTGGTTATTATACTTTTATTTGGAATGGTAGAGATAGATATGGAAATCCTGTTGCCAGTGGGGTCTATTTAGCCTATGGAAGGATAAAGGGTGCAAATGGGAAAACAATCAAATCGCAGAGCAGAAAGCTTCTCCTTGTAAAATAAGATTATTTTCATTTGTTTGCTTTTGTAAAAAGCATTGTGACGTTTTAAAAAAAAGAATGAATGTTCTTGAAAAAGAACTCAGATATAACTATTGTTATGTTGATCACATCCTAAATTAGGTGGCATTTGTTAATTAGTGTCTATCAAGCAATAATGAGGTAAGGTATGAAATTTTTCAAAAAATCACTCTGTATATTTTTGACTTGGACCGTTTTCCTTTTATCATTGCCTGTATCTGTGAAAGGCCAAGATAGACTTGCTGTGGCTGTAATGGATTTAGAAGGTAGAGGGGTCTCGGCAATGGAAGCTCAAACACTTACAGATCGACTAAGGTCTGAAATGGTGAATGTAGGAGTGTTTCAAGTTGTAGAACGTGGCCAAATGGAAATGTTACTTGAAGAACAGGGTTTTCAGCAAACAGGTTGTACCTCAGCTGAATGTGCTGTAGAGATGGGAAAGCTTCTTGGTGTGCAAGCTATGGCGACAGGAAGTATTGGTAAACTTGGAACAATGTGGACTTTGGATGTGAGGATGTTTGATGTTGGAACTGGAGAAATCAGTAAAGTTTCAAGTAGAAACTTTCAGGGTGGAGTAGAAGGATTACTTGGGTTATTGAAGCTAGCTACTAGGGATCTTGCGGGTCTTCCTGTAGAAGAAGAACAGCCAGTTGCTTCACAACCTGCTGCTGAGCCTGCTGTGGTTGATCAGGTCAAACCAACGAAGAAAAAGGGTGGTGGCTTGAAATGGCTACTTCTTCTTGCCGCTGTAGGTGGTGGTGGCTACTATGCTTATTCTGAAGGATTATTAAATGGAGGTGGTGAAGATCTACCTATGCCACCTGATCCACCAACAGCACCTGGTTCGAATTAATAGGAGATAATTATGATTAAAGTTATTAAAACGAAGATTAAATCAATTATCCTAACTTCTTTTTTATCTCCTTTAGTACTTATCGGTGGGTCATATGATTTTCAACTTGGCGACATGGTTTTTGTTGAAGTTGATGAATTGAATGGTGCTCAGGAATGGAGCATGGAGTTTTTTGTTTTCTATCATGGAGAAAGTTGGAAGGAAGACCAGGTTTATTTTGAGCGATTCCCTGATTCTGATGCTGATGAACCTGATGTTTATCTTTATTCATATTATGATGAAGACTCTAATGCTCCAGATATGGTTCTTGAATTTCATGCGGAACCATATACAACTGTTGATGAGCCTCTAAAATTACGTATTGCACCTGCAAATGTAATAGTTGGAGGTTTTAACTGGGTCTATGTTGAATATAATGGGAATGAGTTAGCCCTTTATTTTAATGGTACGGCAATGCTTGATGCCAGAAAGAACGCCAATGGAAGTTTACATGGGTCCAGTGAGCCATTTGTTTTTGGCACCAAGAATGAGGATTCCGGAGGAGAGGAATCAGCATATACCATGGATGAAGTACATTTCATGCTTCGTACTAAGGGCGGAACAATAAACCCTCCTAACCAGCGTTTTGAACCTTTTGAAGAGACCGTTATGCTATGGCATTTTGACGAGGAAGAATTTGGTGGAAATATTGTAATTGATGCTTCTGGAAATGAAAATGATGGAGAGATTGATGGCGAAGGCGTTTGGGAAGATTTAGATGCTTTTGCTGGAGGTGGAGGAGATCCAGGTCCAGGTCCGGGAGGAGGAGGACGTGTTGAGGGATCGGTATACTTTGAAGGAGATTTAGGATTTGTTCAATTATATATTGGATTATGGTTTGCTGGAAATAATGATGGGAATCCAGATTTAACATTGCAAAGAGGAGAAAACACTCCCTTTCCTCCGTCAGGAAAACGCTTTTCTTTTCAGGATCCTAAAATTACGGCCAATTCAGGTCCCTATATGGTTGAGGCTTTTATTGATTTAAATAACAACTTCTTTCCCGATTCTGATGAGCCCTGGGTGTTTGAAGATGATGTTTTTACAAATAACAATTCTGAAGCTTTCGTTGATTTAGTTTTGGGAAGTGGTTTTAGTCCTCCAGATATTGTTAATATCGATCCTCCTTCTGCATCTTTTGAAGGAGAAGATGCTGAAATCAATGTTGGTCTTGCTTCTGAAGCTGGGATTCAATTAGCGATATTTGAATATTTTATCGGTGGAAGCTCCTCTATGAAGATTATAGATTTAAATGGGGATCCAAAGGGTGGGGATTGGTCTGGAACTATTCCAGGGTCTGATATTACAAGTAAAGGTTTAATCGGACGTATTTTTGTGGAAGACGAATCGGGCCAGGGTGTTCTTTCCGAACCTATATCAATAGAAGTGTCATTCCAGGAGATGTCTATTGGCTCTACAAGTGGAGAGACTTATAGGATGATATCAGTACCTGGGAAACTTGATGATAATAGATCCGTTATAGATGGGTTAGTTACAGAGCTTTTAGATGATAATAGAGAGGATAATGAAACAGAATTCAGGACTTTTCGCTGGAATGGTAATGATTATACTGAAACTGGTGTTGCCAGTTTGAGTCCTGGTGAAGCTTATTGGATTATAACTCTTGATTCTTGGCAACTAGCGGGAGGATCAGGAAGATCTATTAATCTTGATGGAGGTTATTCTATTTCACTTAAAGAGGGATGGAATCAAGTTGGTTCTCCTTTTAATTTCACACCTAATGTTTATGATGCTCCTGAGGGTGCAATGGAACCTTCATTCTATCGATATACTGGCAGCGGATATACTAGTTCCAACACTATGAGTCCTGGAGAAGGATACTGGATTTATGCTTATTCTTCTACTTCATTAAAAGTTGGTTATGATGTTGGTTTAACGTTGGCCCGTGAGTCAATCCCAGAACAGTTTGATTGGCAGGGTAATATTATTGCAAAAGTCAATGGATTAAATGATAGCAAAAATATTTTTGGAACAATGCCTGATGCTTCTGAAGAATGGGATTCTAATGATCGACATGAACCTCCTGTTATAGGTAACTATGTTTCTGTTTCTTTTGATAATTCTGATTGGGAAGAAAGAGGAGGGTTTTATAGTACGGATATTCATAACTCTACAGATGTTGGTCATGAGTGGCCCTTTGTTGTGAAAACTAATCAGGAAGGACATGTTTCTCTTGATTTTGAATGGACTGAGACATTGCCTTCTGATTGGAATTTGCTTCTTGTAGATAAGGTGCTAAAGTCAGTAGTGGACTTAAGGTCTAATTCAACATACAGTTTTGCATGTGCATGTGATGAAGATGGAAGGGATTTTGTTATTATTACTGGCCCTCCATCTTACACGCAGGAAGTAATGAATGATTATAATGTTCTCCCCACAGACTATGAGTTGTCACAAAATTTTCCTAACCCATTTAATGCGGTTACGACTTTACGTTTTAGTTTGCCTGAAGAAAGTTCCGTTTCAATCACCGTCTATGATTTGCTAGGAGAAAAGATTACGATTCTTTCAGACCGTATGATATATGGTGCTGGTAATCATGCAATTATATGGGATGGTCGAGATTATAATGGCAAACTTATGTCCACTGGAGTATACTTTTATAGAATGGAGGCATTCAAAGGTGGTAAAGCGATTTATCAAAATGCACGAAAACTTATTATGTTAAAATAGTGGAATTACAGATCAATTTTTTATAAAAATCAATCTTCAAGAAATAAAAAGAGCCTTTGAAAAGGCTCTTTTTATTTGAATTCTGGTTTGCTCTCCTCACTTCCCCAATGTATTTTCTTATAACACTAAACTCATGAGATTTAAACAAATAATAGTTATTCTCCTTGTTATTATATGTTTCTTGCTGGCATTTAAACCCGCAGCTACTGAATTTGGTAAGATTACCCTACCTCTCGGGATAGTAGAAGTTCAATCATCTGGTGGAAATAACTGGGTAAGAGCAAAAGTTCGTCAACCTGTATTTGCTGGAGACAAGGTTAGAACAAAACCTAAATCACGTGCTGAGATTACATTGAATGGGGGGGGAAAAGTTCGTATTGCTGAGAATTCCGAACTTGAATTATCTGAAGCTAGTGTTACTCCTATGAAAAAAGATTTTAATGCTAATCTTAATAAAGGGAAAGTATGGGTTGCTGCTACGGCCGCTTTTGGCGAAAAAAAGAATGTTGCGGTTAGAACTCCCACAGCTGTGGCCGCTATTCGCGGAACAAAATATCGTGCAAATGCTGGAGAAAAAGAAAGTCAAGTATTAGTTTACGAAGGAAAAGTAGATATTAACACACCTGAGAATTTGTCCAAGATTCGACAAGAAGATATTCAGCAACGACAACAGCAGGGTGGGGCACCAAAATTTTCTCTTAAGCCAGTTCAAACGATTCAAGCTCCCACTCAAGTTGCTGGACCATTCGAAGTAACTCTGGAGGAGTGGATTACTCTTGTAGAAGGTATGCAAATTAACCTTCGAGCTGATGGGAAATACCATATGTTTGAATTCGATAAAGAAGCAGACGCCCAAGATACTTGGGTCCAATGGAATAAAGAACAGGATAACTAGAAACAAACTTTTTAGTAGAAGATGGAGATTCTTTTTTGTTAATATTAGGATCTTCTTTTTTTTAAGCTTTTAAATATATTTATAATTATGCCTGAAATATTAAAACGTATTTTGATAGGGGCCTCTATCGGTTTAGGTGTTGGAATTGCTGTAGGTTGGGGGACATATCAAATTGGGTTTATCAATAATTTATTGAATGGATATGAATTTCAATCTTATGATGCTAGAATGCGTGCTCGAGTAGTGGGAGTTGAAGAGCAATCTATAGATGATGTAGTTATTATTGATATAGAGCAAGAATCAGTCAAACCTATAGAGCAAGGGGGGTTGGGGCGATATTTCAATTGGCCTCAAGCTTTTCATGGGAAGCTCATAGATGTGGTCACTAATTCTTTGCAGATTCAATGGAACCAGCCTGAAGGTGATGTAATTCCAGATTATTATCAAGTTTTCCGTCAAGCGCAAAATGAAAATAATGCTCAGTTTGAATATATAGGTGATGCCTATGATATAATGTTTGTTATATCAGGTAGAAAAAAATGGGAAGGCTATAGTTTCGCTGTTGTACCCATATACTCAGATGGTTCCACTGGAGAGGTTTATTTTATTGAATCGGCAAGTCTTATTGAACCGAAAGCTCTGTTATTTGATATAATTTTTGATCCGGAAAATACATATAATTATGATTTGGTAAATGCTATGAATTCTGTTGCTCCTCCTTCAGATGAATCCATTGCTTGGGAAACAGAAAGATTCCTATTAGAAAATGATCCGACGCGTTTCGTAGATGCAACAACCAACAGTGGAAAAACATACCACGCACTGGTTTTTGAACAAGAAGACTCACTTAATTTTCTTTACAGGATGGATTCAGAACCAGAGGGTTATGATAGACCTGACCATACAATTCAAATTCCTCTAGAAGATGCGGTTAAGCTTCCGACGGGTGACCGTATGGGGAACACCTATGTTGAGTTGCTTTCAGCTGCCAAGCGAAATGGAAGTGCTAATTTTCCCCAGGATGAGGATGGCATTATTCGTAGAGCTCCGACCGCAATCTATTTTGAAGGACCTCAGCACGTTTACCCTTCTTTAGTTATGGCTGCGGCGATGGATATACTTGGTATACCCTCTGAAGGTTTTGATTATGATTTTGAAGAGAACCTCCTCCGGCTTTCTGATACTACTGGAACAGTAGTTAGAGAAATCCCTATTGATGATGCAGGTCGTATGTTTGTGAATTATTATGGACTATATAAAACATTTTATTATTTGCCGTATATGTATTGTGTTAATCCTGACATGCTTCCACCAGATTACTGGCAAGATAAAGTGGCTTTAGTTGGTGCATCCTTACCAGGTTTAATGGACTTAAGAAATACTCCAGTACAGGAAACTTTTGCGGGAGTAGAGATTCATGCCAATGTTATGCAGTCTATATTACAAAATGAATTTGTTTCATCGACTAGTGATAATACGAATCTAATTACAATTATGATTTTAAGTGTTCTATTAGGTTCAATCGTTAGTATACCTTCAAGACCTCTTTGGTCTTTACCCATACCTATACTAGGTATAGTAATCTGGATTGTTTTTACTTACAGTCAGTTTTTTGGTGAACTAATCATGTGGGATATTGTCCGTCCCGTAATTGCTATGGGCGGGAGTTATCTGGGGTTTTTTCTCTATAATTTTCTGATAGCTGAAAAAGATAAACGTTTCTTAAAAAATACTTTTGGAACTTATATCTCACCTGAGCTCATTGATCAAATGTATGAGAATAAAGAAGAGCCTCAATTAGGCGGTAACGAGGGATATCATACAGCTTTTTTCACTGACATTCAGAGTTTTTCTGCTTTTTCAGAGAAACTTTCAGCTTCAGATCTTGTTGAATTATTAAATGATTATCTTACTGAGATGACAGATATTTTGTTAAATAATAAGGGCACTTTAGATAAATATATTGGCGATGCTATTGTTGCGTTTTATGGTGCTCCTGCTCCTGTAGATGATCATGAATACTGGGGATGTCTTACAGCAATTAATATGCAGAAAAGATTAGCTGAACTACGAGAGAAATGGCAAGGAGAAGGTGATAGATGGCCTGAAATAGTTCATAATATGCAAAACAGAATAGGTATAAATACAGGCTCTATGGTTACAGGTAATATGGGTTCCTCTATGCGTATGAATTATACAATGATGGGGGACACAGTTAATTTGGCAGCGAGGTTAGAAGCATCTGCGAAACAATATGGAATTTATATTCAGGTAGCTGATGAAACTTATAAGTCATGTAAGGATAAGTTTATATGGAGGGATCTTGATTTTGTGATCGTTATGGGAAAGACTGAGCCAGCGCAGGTATTTGAACTCATAGCGGTTAAAGATGATATGCCCCCTGGCTATGATAAACTTCTTCCAGCTTATCATGAAGCCCTCCAATTATATCGTAATCAAGAATGGAAAAAAGCTATCGATGCATTTAATACTTCTAATGAACTTGAAGATATGTTTCCTGGGAGAAAAACAAACCCAAGCAGAATATATATCCCAAGATGTGCACATTATTTGAAAAATCCACCTGGTGACGATTGGGATGGCTCATGGGCTCTTACTAGCAAATAAAGTTCATTGTAAAAGTTGTAAAAGCAACAAAACTATATATGGTGAAAATCTAATCTTATGAATATCAAATAGTTTACAGGTCAAGTTTTCCTATTTTATGTTTTCTGATAATAGTTTTTACCATATCATCAACATTTGAAAATCCAAGGTCCTTTGCAACACGACTTAACTGCCTAGAAATAGCAATTTCTTTTTTTGGGGACAGCACTTTTACTTTAGGTCTACCTCGTTTTTTAGTCTTTGTTGCCACGACAACCTTTTTAGGTCTACCTACTTGACCTTTTGGGCGAGCAGACTTTTTCTTTTTCGAAACAGAAGATTTTCTAGATAAAAACTTTTCTATTTTTTCAAGATTTTTTCCCCGAGGAGCAATTTTGCCGTTTTCCCAGTTGACTATACTGGGTAAGCTCACTCCTAAATTGGAAGCTAACTCTTTTTGTGTTAAGCCAAGGTTTTTTCGGCGCTTTTTAATTGGAAGTGCCATAACATTGCTCTCCTGTTTCTTGTTCTCTTTTTTATGAAAAGGTGAATAATTAAACATAATATTGGAATTTAATATTATAATAATAAAACTTAAAGTGTCATTAAATCAATAAGAAGAATAATAGTATATTTTTTATTTTGTTTCGAAAAATGAAAATTAGGATTAACAGAAATCTAATTACTTAAATAGAATTAGGTCTTAAACTTTATAAAAATTAGAAAGGAAAATTATTCTATGAATAGAACAACTTTAATTTTTCTTTTTGCTATTTCAGAAACAGTTACAGCCTCATCTGGCAACATTAAACAAAAACCGAATGTAGTTTTTATTTTAACAGATGATCAAGGATATGGAGATCTCGCATGTCATGGAAACCCCCATATCAAAACTCCAAATCTAGATAAATTGTATAGAGAGAGTTTAAGATTTACAGATTTCCATGTTTCTCCTTTTTGTTCTCCAACAAGAGCTCAACTACTTACTGGTCGTTATCCACAGAGGACTGGTGTGTGGCATTCAATAAAAGGCCGATCTTTAATTCATCGTGATGAAATAACAAGTGCTGACATTTTTAAAAACAATGGATACAATACAGCCATATTTGGAAAGTGGCATCTAGGAGATAATTATCCTTTTCGTCCCCAAGACCGTGGTTTTGAAGAAGTATTGGTTCATGGAGGAGGTGGCATAGGAAATACATCTGATTACTGGGCTAATGATTATTTTGATGACACTTATTATCACAATGGTAAACCAAAAAAATATAAAGGATATTGTACCGATGTGTGGTTTGATGAAGCAATAAAATTTATTGAAAAGAAAAAGGACGAGAGATTCTTTGTTTTCTTATCAACTAATGCTCCACATTTACCATACGTGGTTTCTGAAAAATACAAAAAATTGTATACTGGAATTGAACCTGGCCTGTTAGAATTTTATGGAATGATAACTAATATAGATGACAACATCGGTAGGTTAAGAAAAAAACTTAAAGAACTAAAACTTGCAGAAAATACCATTTTTATTTTTATTACTGATAATGGAAGTAGTCGAGGAGCTAAAGTCTATAATGCTGGAATGAGGGGAACAAAAGGCTCAGAATGGGATGGGGGCCACAGAGTACCATTTTTTATGTACTGGCCTAATGGAAATATAAACTCAGGAAGAGATATTAATATTTTAACAGCTGGCATGGATCTGCTTCCAACTTTAGTGGAATTATGCAATTTAAAAAGGACGAAACATCCAAAGTTTGATGGTATGAGTTTAGTACCTCTTATTAATGGTGGGGTTAATTCATGGAAAGAGAGGACAATTGTAATCGACAATCAAAGAGTCAGCTATCCAATAAAATACCGTAGAACTTCTGTAATGACTGATCGATGGAGATGGGTTAATGGAAAAGAATTGTATGATATTAACAAAGATCCAGAACAATCAAATAATGTCTCCCCTTATTTTCCTGTCGTGGTTGAGAAGCTAAGTAAGATTTATGATATATGGTGGGAAGATGTTTATCAAAGCACAAAGAAAAAATATGAAATCATTGTTGGGTCTGATAAAGAAAACCCTTCTTTTATAACGTCTCATGATCTTCATGGAGGTGCTGTATGGAACCATGATCAGGTACTTGCTGGCAAAAAATGTGGAGGCTATTGGGAGATATTTGTTGAAACAGATGGAATGTACGATATAAGTCTTAGAAGATGGCCAAGAGAGTTTAATTTTCCTATTACATCTCAACCTCAAGTACCGGTAGATCTAAAAGATTTTTTTTATTTTTCTTCTAGTTCATCCTATGCGTCTACAAATGATAAAAGTAAAAAGATTTCTGCTACTCAAGCGCAGTTAAATATTGCTGGTCAACATTTAGTTAAACATATTCCAGATAATATTTTAGGAAATGCTGGAATTAATTATGACATAACGGAAAATGGAGAAATAACTGCAGTGAACTTTCGCCTCCGTTTAATGAAAGGAAGCACTAAACTTAGTGCATGGTTTGTAAACGGAAGAGATGATGGGGATATAGCAGGGGCTTATTACGTATATATAACAAAGTTATAAATTCTATTCTTAAATATTTTTAATAGATTTTATGGATTGATGTTTATGACGCTTAAAAAAGAAAAGGAGATAGCATGAGTATATCAAAGCTAATTATATCTTTTTGTTTATTCTTTGCTGGTATTTTATCTGCTGGGGACAAAGAAGATATTGTTAATCAGATTATTGCTGAGAATAATTATGCAAATAAAAACAATAGAACTATGGATATATATTCAAAAGATGGAGCTCTAGAGTTCTGGTCAAGTGGAGGGCTTTTGAATAAGGTTGGAGCAGAAGGTAGGATTAATGAATTTGACAGCTTTAATATGAATGTTAAACATGTTGAAGTAGTTATTCTTGTTCCAAAAAAGGCAGCGGTAGCGATGTATTATTCGGAAGGTTCAATGACTCCTGAAGGTGCTAATCCGGTAAGCCATTATTTGACACGTGTTACACAGGTATTTGTTAAAGAAAACGGTGAGTGGAAAGTGAGAGCTTCTCATTGGTCTCCCATTATCGGAGGAGCTGGTACTAGTCAAACGGCTACGAACTGAATTACCCTAGCACAACTGATACGTATTTTGATATGACGAGAGCCCCCCTTAGTAAAAAAAGGGGGGGTGTGGCAAGTGCGCCAGGGAGGAATCGAACCCCCAACCAATGGATTAAGAGTCC
>CETM01457079.1_pt1 | contig 13300 bp, 10 predicted proteins | sample 361451 | NCBI WGS metagenome assembly CETM01 (sample SAMEA2622690, study PRJEB7988) | marine metagenome | isolation source: saline water (ENVO:00002010), including
CTGGTGGAATTTTAGTTAAAGTAGACAGAATGAGTATGGCTAATCACTTGGAAGTTAGGGCTCCATTACTCGACTACCAAATTGCAGAATTCGCTGCTTCTATTCCTTCAGAACAAAAGTTTAACGAAGGAATAAAAAAGCGCATTTTAAAAGAAGCGCTCGTTCCGTTTATTCCAACCGACCTCCTTCACAGAAAAAAAATGGGCTTTTCTGTTCCTTTAGCACAGTGGCTTAGAGGCGAGCTCAAACAGCTGTCAGAAAAATACCTAGTTGATTCAAATAATGGTGTCTATGAATACTTAAAAAAAGACGAGGTCCTGACGCTTTGGTATGAACATCAATCATGTAAGTACGATCACAGTAATATTCTCTGGAGTGTTCTAATGTTTCAGATGTGGTTTAGTACTTATATACCTCAAGCGGAGTGCGCTCAGTGAGAATATTACATGTGACATACGATATGCGTATCGGTGGAACAGAGATGGTTATTAAAAATATCATAGAAAGTAACTCCAACCCTGATGTAAAAATGTCGATATTTTGTATTGAAAGCCCCCTTGGGCCATGGGGCGAAGATTTACAGAAAAAAGCTATCTCTATCTATTGCCATACACGGAAAGACGGATTCGACTTTTCAATCATACGCTCTATAAGAAAAGTGATAAAAGCGAATAAAATTGACATCGTGCATTGTCATCAATACACACCGTGGGTCTACGGTGCAATGGCAGCTATTAGCACGTCGGCAAAAGTTATATTCACAGAGCACGGACGCTTTTACCCAGATAGATCAAACTGGAAACGCCAAATTGTAAATCCACTTCTCGTAAAACTCACAAGTGAGATTACAGCAATATCGGAGGCTACAAAGAGAGCTCTGAGCGAGTATGAGTTTATACCTGAAAGCAAAGTTCATGTTATCTACAATGGTATCAAACCGCTGATTTCGTCGTCTTCTCTGGTCGCTGAGCTGCGTAGCTCGCTGAGTATACCTGATGAGCATATCGTTTTTGGTACCGTAGCAAGACTCGACTCTATTAAAAATCATCGAATGATGATTGAAGCATTTAAAAGGGTAAATTCTGAATTTCCCGAGACTGTGCTACTTATCGTAGGTGACGGCGAAGAAAGAGAAAATATTGAATTGCAAATTCAAAAGTTATCGTTAGAAAAACACGTCATCCTCACTGGTTACATCAAAGCTCCAAGCAACCACATATCAAGTATGGATGTCTTCTTACTCTCATCGTTCAGCGAAGGTACATCAATGACATTACTAGAAGCGATGAGCCTTTCAAAGCCTTGTATAGTTACCGATGCGGGCGGGAACCGAGAGATTGTAAAGAACGGAGAGAATGGGTTCGTCTCAGAAAATGACAATGAACTTCAATTTAGTCAGTTAATGAAATTACTCCTTAAATCACCTGAGTTGATTAAGCGTATGGGAAGAAATGGAAAGCTTCGTTTTCATGAAAGGTTCCTCGCTACTACAATGATTGAAAATTATAAGCGGCTTTATCAAAAACCCTAATACTATGAAAAAGATAATAAAATCTATAATTAATAAAGTGGCTATTAAAGCATTAGAAGACCGTACTGTACGTCAGGCTATTCGTTTAAATCAAGGAAATAGCTTGAATAGTCGGCTACCAAGCTACAATCATGCTTCTCCTTATATCTCACACGAACCTCCTTTAGAATTTAAAGGTGAAGGTGTAATTTTTATTACCAGTAGGTTTAGAAGTGGATCGACTTTACTCTGGAATTTATTTAGAAGCGTTGAGGGTTGCACTAGTTATTACGAACCTTTTAACGAACGAAAGTGGTTTGATGCCGAGACAAGAGGGAGTTTTGTAGACAATACGCATTTAGGTGTTAATGATTATTGGCAAGAGTATGAAGAACTTTCAGATCTTTCGAAGTATTACAACGAAAAGTGGATTCACCAGCAACTGTACATGGACCAGAGATCTTATAACCCTGATATGGAAGACTTCATCGACTGCATTATAGAAAATACGAAAGGTTTAACAGTACTCCAATTTAATCGCATTGACTTTCGTTTACCGTGGATAAAAAAACACTATCCCAAAGCCAAAATCATCCACCTATATCGCAATCCTCGAGAAGTTTGGTGTTCATTTTTGGTAAATAAAGAAGTGATGACTTCTGAGAACATCGAATACACTTATCAAGATGCATTTTACTTGGACGTCTGGTGCGATGACCTTGCTGATGTTTACCCATTCCTTGACCCTAAAGTAACTCGTCACCCATATCAAAGGTTCTATTATTTATGGAAACTTTCATACTTGTTTGGCATTGAATGGGCAGACCAATCTGTAGCTTTCGAAGATTTAGTTTACTCACCTCACGAATGCATTAGAAATATGTTCGAAGATTTACCCTTAAACGGCGATATTGAACAGCTTGCGACGGTTATTCAACCTCCTCCTAAAGATAAGTGGAGAGAGTTTGCAAATGACGAATGGTTTTTGGAACATGAACGTCAGTGCGAGTCTACCTTATCGCTTTTCTTTAATCGCAGATACGTTGGGGGGAAAAATGAAAGATAAGTTAATTGAGTTAGTTAAGTACGACTATAATAAGGCTAAAATAGTACTCCTTCCTTTTATCTATTTAGCAAACCTTTACTACGTTAAACAAAAACCCAGCAAACATTTATCGTTTTTGTCTACTGTTTTCAGGCTCAACTGGCCTGGAACTTTTCATTTTTGCAGAACACAGATAAAAAAACATTTTCTAGTAGACGACAGAAACTCTCTCCCCCAATGTGTACTTGAAGAATTCCTAAACAACATCCAAGGCATAGATCGTTACAAAAAATTCCTTGACGATCCAAGTGCAATGATGCCATCCATTATCACGGTTTTAGCACCCGCAAAGGAAAATAACAAAGGCGTATTAGTCATCGCTTACAGTTACTATTTTTTGGTTTTTCTGAAGTCTTTTGATTTCCAAAAAGTCGCGGAAAGTTACCACATTGTTTTAGAACCAAGCTGGAATGGCCTCTGCGAAGATGCAGTTTTGGCGTTTGCCTGTTTAACGTCACCAGTGTTTGTAATGGCTTATGAAGAGAGAGATTATAATTTCTTGATGTCATTAAACACAAATATCATCCCTGTAAGGTTGAGTGCCAACTGGTGGATTAACCCTGACCAATTTGGTGTAGATAATGCATCGGAACGAGATATCGATGTAATTATGATTGCTGCTTGGGCCAAATTTAAAAGGCACGGTAAGTTCTTTGAGGCACTCAAAGAAATAAAGGAAACCGGAGTCCAACTAAAGGTAGCGCTGGTTGGTTACCCTAATGATCTAGTTATGGCAGATATTGAGAGAAAGGCGGAAAGTTACGGTATTCGTGACTGGTTGGAGTTTTATGAGTGGATTTCCCCGTCTGAAGTTTCATCACTGTTATCACGATCTAAAGTAAATGTTCTATGGTCTCGTTTTGAAGGGTTAAATCGCGCAATTATTGAAGGGATGTGTTGCAATACCCCATGTATAGTTAGAGCAGGTTTCAACTTTGGTATGGAATACCCTTACATCAATGAAAGTACTGGCAAATACGCGACAGAGACCTCGTTGAGCAATGATCTCATGGAAATTATCAATAGGTACAATAAATTTGAACCAAGAGCATTCATTGAAAAAAATCATAACTGTTTTATCGCAACTGAAATCTTAGCTGACACCATTAGTCATTATGACGAAAGCTTTAATAAAAATAATCTCGTTGCTAAAACAAGTGAACTTAATGGCATGAAATATATATGCGAGCAAGATAAAGAGCATATGCAAGCTGACTACAAATACTTAGCAAGTTTGATCAAAAATGCAGTGTGAGTGTTCAATGAAAATAATACTAATCGCAAACTCTGAAAAGATAGGCGGTGGAAATAAATCCTTAATATCAATATGTAAGTCATTAAGCGGCCAGGGACACGTGCCATTGGTGCTTGTTCCAGCAGAAGGACGACTTTCAAAAGAGTTAAGAAACTTGCAAATAAAATATCGAATAATACCAACTCGGTTTTATGACAAGCCATCAGCACAGATAGCATGGATCTTCACAAAGGTAATGCTGTTACTAGCCAAAGAAAGGCCGAATTTAATTCATGCAAACGACGTTTACTGTTATAAGTATTTTTCATTAGCGGCAAAACTACTGAATATTCCTATTCTATGCCATTTTAGGCACTTCATTGATGCTCATATAGGCAAGTATTTGTTGGATGTCCCCCCAACATTGAGTTTGTTCAATAGTGAATACAATCTACAACGCACACTCGCCTTAACCCCCACTTTACTCAAAAAGTCTCGCTCGATGGTACTTTACAATTTTTTCAACGAAGAAGAATATTATCCTTATAACGGTGATGCTTCTTTTAGGGAACTTTTCAATATAAATCACGACGCTTTCCTTATGTTGGTCATTGGAAACATAAATCCAGGCAAAGGGCATCTTGATCTCTTATCAGCCTTAGAGAAATTGGAGCAAAGAGGCCTCTTTGTTACCTACCCCAATCTTAAATTTGTAATTGCTGGAGAAGACGTTACAAACTCAGGCATTGAAAATGAAATGAAAGAGAAGATCGAGAAAACTAAATTAGCAGAGCGTATTATATTCACAGGCTTTGTAGCCGATACAAAAGCGGCCTATGCCTCAGCAAACGCTGTACTCATTCCCAGTATTGAAGAACCTTTCGGACGCGTCGCAGTAGAGGCAGTGCTGGCACGCAAACCTATCGTGGCCAGAAATAACAGTGGACTGTCGGAAATATTATCTCCATTAAAAACACCTGTGCTAACGACTGATGACAGCATTGATAGTTTAGCAAGAGCTATCGAGAGAGGGGTAACAACAAAAGTACCCAAAAGCGAGCTAGAGCACGACGCGCAAACCGTCGCCCTTCGTTTTTCTGAAGAAAATCAATTTAACCGTTTAATGAATTCCGCTTATCTTCCGCAAGCCCGTTAACCCTTGTTTTAAGCTCCAAGACTAAAGGAAGTACGACGCGATCCCAATCGTACTGGTTTGCCTCATCCAAAGTCCGCTTTCTTAGCATCACCCAATGTTCGTGGGTATAACCATTAGAAAGTTTTTTAAGAAGGCCGATAAGTGAACTTGGTGAGTTAATATCAAAAACATTTCCGATACTCCCCCTCCCTTTAGTCATTTCAACAAAGTAAGGTAGCCTACTTGCAATAACGGGAGTCCCAACAGTCCAAGAAGCTAATAATGCCCCACTTGTCGTTATATCTTTATAGGGCAATAACGATACATCAGCGGCGGCTAAGTACTCGTTAAACTCGGTGTCAGTGAGGTTTTTGCACACCAATTTTACTCTGTCGCTTAAACCGTAAGCATTTATTCGCTCATACAATAACGCTAGATAAGCCTCATCTTTACAACGCCCAGCAATAAGGAGTTGAGAGTTATTAACATTCTTTATAGCTTCCAGTGCCAGTTCGTGTCCGCGGCTTGGGCGAATCTCCCCCACTAAACCTATGCATATTTTCCCTTTTTCTATACCAAACTTTTTCTTTAATTGAGTATTATCGGTCACCGGTACAAAGACATTATTAAAATTTCCATGGTACACGATGCATACTTTCGCTTTCGTCACTACTAGATTTTCTATCCAGTTCTTAGACCACTCACTGTGGCATGCTACAATATCAGAATAAAAGCAGAAAAGGCGAACACCCGCCCAGTCGGCCCAAGTAACCCTTCCATGAGGCTTGTGGTTATGCACTGTCCATACAAGTACCTTGCCCAGACGCTTAGCTTTTTTTATGAAACGCCAAACGCCAATCAAAGACTTTAGTTGCTCAAAAAAGGTTCCTCCTTCCCAGAAGCGCTCTATCCAGTGAAAATGAACAACACTCTCCTGAGAGGAAATTAATGCATCGTCAGTAAACTCATGTCCAACCTTTACCTCAAAACCATTTTTTTCTAACGCTTGAGCCATTGCTTTTTGGTAGGCATGCCAATTAGTTGCAGGGTAAAACCCTATTGTATGGCGATTCACAATCAACCTTTCCTTGCTAATTTTTGTGAGAGGGGTGTGCTCAATTGAACCAATTCGTTCCAAAGAGGATGATTTGTCAGCCATACACTTAGTAACCACGTAGTTATCAGAATAGGCCCCATCACTATCAAACTTAAATAGGCCGGAAATGCGCGATAATCTAGCAAAAAGTCTCCAGCGATTGCGACCGCTGAACATATTATGGTTAACATAATGTTTTTAGACATTGCTTTGGAAAAGGTAATAATTGATAGCCCAGTCGCAAAATAGACTGCAATTGAGCCCACAATAAAATCCGCCAAACCGACAACGACCATAGCCCACGCAACATAACTAAGTCCATGAGGGTACGCAAAATATACTAGAGTTAACGTTAGTGTAAAGAGAACCATTTGCTTAAGTAGCATAATTTTCTCTTTGTGGACAGCCATCAACAACTGCGGTGAGAAATTATGGACAAGCCTTAAGATAGCCCAAATTGAAAGGATTGCGGCCAAAGGCACAGTATCTAACCATTGTTCGCCGAATAGCAACATAATAATGGGGAAACTCATTACACCAGCTGCCGCTAGAATCGGCCAACATACCCCACCCATCAAGAGGCTTGCTCGAACGTACGCATCTCTCAAATCGCCACCATCCCGGCTCACACCAGACAAATAAGGCAATATAACCGGCCAAACGCCAGAAGAAATGAGGGTGGTAATAAACTGATAGAATCCGACACCTCTGGAAAAAAAAGCAACCTGTGCTGTTGTTCCAAGCTTTCCAATGACCAAATCTGGCGCATTAGCGTCGAATCTAGCAAGAAGATTTGTCATCGATGAATAGAAACCGAATTTAAAGATAGGTTTCAATCCACTGAAGCTAGGCATAAACCTGGCGGTCGACGGACGATATAAGTACACCAAAACCGCCTCAACAAAGGAGCCGATAAGAAGCCCCCATGCGAGACCAAATATACCGAACCCAGATAAGACTAAAAGAAGAGAAGCAAGAAAACGACTGACTTCCGTTAATACATTGATTTTAACAAGTTTATCAAATTGCAAATCTCTGGAAAGTAAAGAAGTCGTTACACTGGTAAAAGGAGCGAATAAGAAATTCAGTGATAATATTAAAAAAATTGGAGCAACACGTGGCTCTTCAAAAAAACTCGATAAGTAGTCTGAAGATATTGCAAGTAAGAGACCTAAACCCCAAGAAAAAATAATAGATAGACCTATTCCACTTTTTACCTTGTCTTTTGTTAACTCCTTCTCTCTAATCAAATAGCTTGTTGTACCCATTAGCTTTAGCTCTGAAGCTATAAGTACTACTGCTCCTGCGATAGCATAAACCCCAAGCTCGTCTGGAGTTAACAGTCTGGCCATGATAATTACATTTACGAAACCAATTACTTTCAGAAGATATTGAGAAGCAGCAGACAAAATTACTGATTTACGAACGTTCAATTAGGTAATTCCATTTCATCAACAGGTTTATAACAGGGTAAAATTTGGTTTAGTATCGATTGATTACTCTTCTCGGATGCGTTGATAAACTCTATTGCTGCACTTCCCATTTCATAGGCGAATTTTCCGTTTTCTAGAAGATTGATACAGGTGTCGCCAAAGCCAAACTCTTCAATAGCAAAAATAAAAATACCTTTACCGCTAGCATGTTCTATACCTTCGGCCCCCTCATTCGAGGTTACCAACGGTTTACCGTAGCATAAGGCCTCTACCGATTTAATTTTTAAACCTGAACCGGTCAGACATGGATTAATACAAAAAGCGCAAGAGTCATAAAACTTAGACAATGATTCAACCCTACCTAAAAAGCTAACTCCTGGTATTTTTCTTTCCACTATTTCCTCATAAATTGCTCCTGCAATATGTAACTCTGCGTTAGGTACAGCATTGAGAATATTCTGCCAATGGCTATTGAGAAACCATTCTAAACCTTCCTTGTTATGCTGATTTTGTGACCCAATGAAACCAATAACATGTGGTTTGTTGGTAAAATACACCTTGCGTCTAGCGGGCTCGAGTATATCTAATGTTACAACCTTTGTTTCAAGCCCCTGCAATGCAGAAGAGAAGAGTTTAGCTTCATTTCGTTGAATAGCGAAAACGTAATCGAATCGTTTAAGAAGTAACTTTTCTTGCTCTTCTGTTAACTCCCACCATACCCCATGTCCGTTGCGCTCTCGTACTCGTTTGTTCCTGTTGGCAAATCTATCATGTGTGTCGACAATTTTAACAACATCTTGTTGTAGTCCTTCGACTAGCTTAGATAGCAAAGCGTACTCACAAATAATTGCGCTTGGCCTCACGCTTTCTACAATGCTATTAAACTCTTTTTTAATCCTTTCTGTGACATATGCATCTTCAAAAATTGCATCTTTAATAAAGGGGAACCTTTTGAGAAACGTTTTACGTTTTAAGAAATTCAAGAAATGCTGATACCAGGTACCTTCAAAAATCTCACCGTTATTCAACTCGTAATACCGTGAGCCATAGTGCTTAACCATGGCATCTCCACACCTTCTATCGCTGATCTCACGAATAGGATGAAGTACAAAATGGACTTCGCATTCTAGTGATTCCAACATACTGACTAACTGTCTCACTCGTTCTGAGTTACCAGACATCGCTTTATGCGATACCACTGGACTAGCAACTAATACCCTTTTCATTTTGCCTTTAATTCCTTTTCAGATGTGCTTTGCCTTTTTAGGTAATAAACATTGTAAGAAGCAGCGATAAATAATATTAGCCAACCTAAAATTTCAGCTCTAAACCTATTCATAAAGGTCATGGATACTGCAAAACACATTAAAGCACACTGTAATGCATACATCTTAAAATAGGCGTCTACGTTCCCTTCATCTATTAGAGATTTTCTTACTTTCCTAAGCGTAAAATAAGCTGAGGCCAGCAAACCTATGAATGCTAATAAACCTAAATATCCTTGCTCTGTTAACACTTCCAGCCATGTAGAATGAACTGAACGATTGCGAGAATGTCCAGTATCGACGTTGGAAGGAACATATATATGGGAAACAGCGTCGAATCCTCTAGCTCCTAAACCTAACGGATGATCTTGCGAGACGTCCAACGCAGCAGACCAAAAGGTAAGCCTTGTTTTTCCAGTTTCTTTTTGAGCAGTTTTTTCTTCTGATTTAATAGTTTTCATTCGTTCAATAAAGCCATAGTCAACTATATACGCGGCACCGCAAAGCCCCAAAATAGCTATCCATGCTACTGTTGCCTTTTGTTTTGGCCGTTGAAACGAAGAAAAGAAAAGCTTCCACATAAAGTAGCTAACACTTATAGCGACTGCTAAAAACGACGCTCTACTATTAATTAGAACTATTGCATTAGCTGTAAATGCCCCTGCTATTGCAAAGAAAGCTTTTTCTTTAATAGTACGAGATACCCAAAAGTAATATAGGTTAATCACTATTGCGGGCGCTAAGGCCGCAGCTAGTCCGTTTGCTTCTGGTGCGTCGACTGTACCAACTCCCTCAACTCGATCACCAGCATTTCTTCCTGTTTGAAACACTATAAAACTACTAAACCACGCCCCAAACAGGTAGCCCCAGATTGCTATCCGTAAGTGTTTAGCATTTGAAATAAGTAGAAACGCCAAAATCAGTATAATGAACATTTTTGTGTATGCATCTAACAATTGAGTATGATGCCAAGGTGCAATTGCTTGTGTGTAGGTAAACCAAGTAATTATCAAAAGCATGAATTGCCATTTAAATGTTGGAACTTTATAAAACTTATTGGTTTTTGCTGAACGGAAATTGATAGCAACCATTAGAAACATAAAAGCAACGGACATAAATGAATATGGTAAGTTAGGCACCATGTAGCCCCACCAGCGATTAGCTGGATGAATGAAATAAATTGCCTGATAGAGAACAAATGCGTACACAGGAGCACGCGCAATAGACATGACGACACAAGCAATGTGTGTCGTGGCAAATAACAATATTTGAAGCATTTACTTAGCGCCTACAACAAAAGACAAAACTAGTGCTGGTTTATTTTATATACAACCATTAGGGGGGCATTCTCATATTTACTTTGCTTATAGTCTCTGTGTGCGTATAAAACAAATAAGCGGTTGGTTTCGCTATGAAAATCTGCACCAATTATTTTCCAATGCTTTGACGACTTATCAAAATAGCCATATTCATAAGGTTTATGTGAGTAAGGGGCCCTACCATCATTTTTTGTTTTATTCAGCTCATCGACCTTCCATAACCAGTAGTAGTTATAATTGTCTTTAGCTATTTTACTACACGGACCTCCGCACACCTTGCCGTTGTCTTGAGTGACTTTATATCCAATTCCTCCTTTATGGCCTCCAGAATTTCCTATTACAAAATAAGTATTAGTATCTTGAATAATAAAACCATAAATTCCTTCAGATACTTCGGTCCACAAGTCGTTTTCGCCCGAGTCATTATATCTGTCGGAGTGTAAGGGGTGCTTTAAAGAAAAATCTAAAAGCGGAGTGGTAGGTAAGAAGCCTTTATCTACGTCTCCTGTTAAAGCAGTGAACGGGTGAAAGAGAAAAGCAGTAGGCCCTATACTCAACCTGGAATTTATAGAAACGTTACTTGCGTATCCGGTTAGATAATCACTGCTCCAAATAGCTCGCCATGGCTTAGGCACTTCACTAACCCAGCCAGCTGCATGTGCCCTGCCTTTAAGTGAATAAAGCCCACTTAACTTGGAATCCGCTAGATTTTGGGCATCTCTCACTATAAAGCTAGTGAGCCTTTCATTTGCGTTTGCATCATACTTTTCTACTGCATTGACCCAAAGCTGGCCTTCTACGTACTCTAAACCTGTAATTTTATCTAGTTTCTCTTTTCGTTTATTTTGTATCTTCTTTAAATACGATTTATATGGCTGTACTATTTTTGCCATCTCTAGCTTATCTAAACTCTTAGACTCGACTATGGCAGGTATTGACATTTCAGCTATAGCTTGATGGTGAGAGTGTCCAACTACAAAAAAAGACTTAGCATCATCGCTTAAAGTAAATGTTCCTTCAGCATAAGCAATTCTAGAGTCCCCAGCTTCTTTGAGTGGTAACCGGAAAGCCCCCATGAAAGTAACATCTTTATGCTGAATCAAAGGCAGAGTTAAGTGCTCACTGCCTTCTTTAGCTTCTGCTCCATGCGAAACGTTATTAAGCAATGTAATTGTGATAAAAAACAGGAGACTCCGATTAAGAGTGGAGCTCGAAAAATTCTTTTTCATAATTTTCACTTTTATAATAATTTAAGGTAATGGAGTAATAAAAAACATACCTAGCTAGTACTATACTCACCACAAACTAATACATTACTTAATGTTTTAAAGTACTGCACTTATATTGGTACATATTACTTATCATTAACCCGAATTTATTTATCCATACTTCAGAAGTTTCGACACGCAATTTTTTTCTGCTTCCTCTGTTCTTTTTTGAATAATGAGATTTTTTCATTATCTAAATTGGCCAAGAATTTATTATCACTTTCTGAATAATGATAATTATAATGGTCATATATTGGCCCATCATTTACATAGTATTGATCAGAAGTCGAGAGTTTGAGTTGGTAGGCAACGCCAACACAAGCAACTAACAGAAAGACCGAGGCCAAACGTAGTTTGAGATCCGTAGCTAATAATTTCACATAAACATATAATACCGCAACACCAAAGGGGCTCCATAGCTCCGCAACATACCTATGTGTAATAGTCGGATAAGAAAGCTGAAACAAGGCACCGCTTGAGATGAGAAAAAGACCTAATAACAGCAGTATGTTTTTGGTACTTTTTATCCCTTTCACAAGGGAAGCAACTCCCCCTAACAAACAAAAAAGAGGGAAAAGCCAGAGCAAATAAAGAGGAATCAGCGGACCTTCCCATCTTCCGTAACCTGTCTCTAATAACCTAGTCAAACTCCAATGATTCGCCCAATCACCTGTAAGGTAAATATAGCTATTCGCTATTATCCGAAAGAACCTATAAAAATCTCCCCTAGGAACAACATCACACACTCTGTCAGTGAACCCCTCAAGAAAAAAGTATCCATAGTTCCCGCCCATAAATGCTAATGCGTTACCATACTTCACGTAGTTGAGAGCAAGAATAGAGGCGCCTCCACAAAGGAGCACAAGCAATGATAGCCAGTAATATGAAATACAATAAACCACACTAGCAAAGTATCTATTCGTTGTTCTGTTAACTTGCTTGAATGCTACCACTAACATTATCAACCCGGTGACAAGATACAAAGCCAGTGCCATTGGCATACGAGTATGAACAGCCAAAGCCGCTAGCACAGCATAGGGAAGAACATTGACCGCGTTTATTGCCTTACTTTCCAAAAGATTATCTCTCAGAAGACGTGAAATAAAAATATTGAAAATACAAAGAGATGCCGCATATGGCTCGTGGTAGATAGTACCATTTTGAGATATTATAAACGTTGCAGAACCCAACCATATTACTGCGGTTATAGTTAGCCATAGTAATAGCGCAGCAACATCACCTTCTTTTTCATACAAGAAGAGCTTTCTATTCACTTCTCTCTGTAAAACAACAAGACCGACAAGCGTAAAAAGTAAAACAAAAAATATAGAGGTGGGAGTTTGAGATAAATCGACAAAGGGATACAGAACAATTCTTGCCAGAGCCGGCAACAATCCATAGTACATGTACGCCTTTCCATTAAAATACCCCCCTTCTTTACCAATAGCCTCGGCCGGGATGTCTAATCGCCCATCAATCATCGCCAAGAAATAATAATTATAGGCTTTCCAAAGAAACTGCGGCGCAAAAAGGTTAAATGTCCAGTTTGTGCACAAACCAACCAGAACTAGAGCACAAAATGCGGGGACCAAAAAGCGCAACGCCATGGCTTTCGAAAGTCCAATAGAGGCAGGCATTAATACTCCTTTATAATGAAAATTTTAGCGAAATAACACAACTAAGCTGGGCATACTTTCCCCATACCCTAACGATAAGTATACTTAAGCATTGAAGCAATAATTTCAATTAAAATTGTTAGACTAATATTCACTGGTGACTGTAATAAAATCATTTACCGCAAGCGTTCAGTCGTTAATAATTGATTCTGCAGATGGTTTATCTCGAAAAAACAACAATTACTTCATAAATGGGAATGATGATGGCTATGAGATTTAGGAAAGATATTCAAGGATTGAGAGCGTTAGCCGTTTTACT
>CETM01040818.1_pt1 | contig 13270 bp, 15 predicted proteins | sample 361451 | NCBI WGS metagenome assembly CETM01 (sample SAMEA2622690, study PRJEB7988) | marine metagenome | isolation source: saline water (ENVO:00002010), including
TCAGTGGAGAGTATTTGGGCAGTCGAAAAACCAACATCTGATGGAACAGTCACCTCACTAGAGATATATGATCAATCAGGCTTTTGCTTTTGCCAGTTCTTTGGAGAGAGGAAACCAGGTAAGAAGGAGCTGCCTGGCTGGCAGCAAATAGTTGCCAGTATCCCAAGTTTGTAGGAAGTCACCCCATTGAAAACGTCAGAAAAAAGAAATCATAAAATTCTAAAATCATTATTCATGATTTCATTAATATGCTTCCTTTGGGGGTGTAACGAAGCTGAATTGAGACCCCGAGGCGTAATCAGTATCGGGGGGGACATAACCGAGATAATATATGCACTCGGAAAAGTCGATCAACTTATAGGCCGAGACACGACTAGCTTCTATCCGCAATCCGTCACATCTCTTCCTGATATAGGATACGTCAGACAGCTCGGAGCAGAGGGCCTTTTGTCGCTCTCTCCAGATTTAATAATCGCTTCCTCTGAATCTGGACCACCTGAAGTCGTAGAACAGATCAGAAGAACAGGTATTCCCTTTGTAATGACTCAAGACGGATTTGATATGCCATCCTTACTAAATCGTATTGAAACAATCGGAAAAACGCTTGGAGCGGAATTCGAAGCAAAAGAACTATCAGAATCAATAGTCGAGAAAATGAATGTGGTAAGCAAAAAGTTATCTGAAGTTTCAGAGCAACCAAACGTTCTGTTTCTAATGAGTGCTACCGACGGCTCGCCCATGGCAGCGGGCTCGGACACTGCAGCTGACTCAATTATTAAACTAGCAAAGGGCAAAAACATTTTTAACGATCAAAGCGGTTATCGCGCCTATTCATTTGAAGCACTCGCAGCAGCTGAACCGGATGTAATAATGATGATGGAACACTCGCTGGCTTCGTTAGGGGGCATAGATGCAATTCAAAAGCACCCTGCACTTGGTATGACCCCCGCAGCACTAACAAAGAATATAATCGCGATCGACGGACTTTTTCTTTTGGGTTTTGGTCCCCGACTTCCCGAGGCAGTTGCATACGTGGCCGATCGTTTTCATCCAGGGCTTGGGGCGACTGACTCTATCGCACCATAATGCAAAATATCTCCCAAACTTACTCAATAGAAAGACTGAGTTCTCAATCAAAATACAAGCGTTTAGTGGCACTTTCGATACTAACCGTAATTAGCATAGTTGTACTATCTATATCCGTTGTGACCGGTCCTGTAGAGATTTCTCTGAAAGATATTGGACAAGGCATCATGCGAAGTTTAGGTGCCGACCCGTCAACGATGTCTGGACCTTCGGCTATCGTGAGTGTGATAAGAATACCTAGAGTGATATTGGGTGTTTTTGTAGGCGCAGCTTTAGGCATTTCGGGTGCCGCACTCCAAGGTTTGTTTAGGAACCCTCTCGTTGATCCTGGACTAATCGGGGTCTCATCGGGCGGAGCATTAGGCGCATCGATTTGGATTATATTTGGCGCAAGTCTTAGCTTTATCCCAGAATACCTTAGAGTATTCATGATCGCTATTTTTGCCTTTTTTGGTTCACTTTTAGCAATGCTCCTCGTCTATCAGATAGGCTCTCGTAAAGGCCATGTATCTGTAGCCGCGATGTTACTCGCAGGAATAGCAATAAATGCGCTAGCTGCTGCTGCACTAGGATTTCTTATTTTTGTGAGTGACGATACTCAATTAAGATCAATAAATTTTTGGACTTTAGGAAGCTTGGGGGGTGCAATTTGGGGGAAAATATGGCCGTCACTTGTTATTATTTTTAGTGCATGTCTATTAATTTTACGTGACGCAAAAAATCTTAATCTTTTCGCTCTTGGCGAGGCTGACGCAAAACACTTAGGCTGCGATACAGTCAGACTTAAAAGAAGAATGGTCGTTCTACCCGCTATGGCTACAGCCGCCGCAGTTTCAGTTTCTGGTATTATAGGATTCATAGGTTTAGTCTCACCACACCTAATAAGACTGATGGTGGGAACTGATCACCGTCTTGTGCTGCCTGGCTCTGCACTTTTGGGCATAACTCTGGTACTAACTGCTGATGTCCTCGCAAGGACGGCAGCCGCACCGGCTGAATTACCCCTAGGAATAATCACTAGTCTCATTGGAGCACCCTTTTTTATTTGGCTACTTATTAGACAAAGGGGCTGGTCGTCATGAGTCTTCTTTTACAAAATGCTAACTACACAATAAGCCAAAAAGAACTGCTTGTTAACATTACTATTACTAGTGAGCCCGGCAAATTAGTAACTATTGTAGGCCCAAATGGTGCAGGGAAGTCAACGGTCCTTAAATTAATGTCTGGTGACTTGCCCCCCACAGAAGGTTCTATCTCGATTAATAAAAAGAACATCAATGGATATAAAGCTATAGAACTGGCTCGATTGAGATCTGTACTACCGCAACATACATCCCCAGCCTTTGAACTTAAGGTATGGGAATTAGTGCAACTAGGTCGTGCCCCTTTTGATGACTCAGAACTACAGAGGAACGAATATGTCTGTGAGGCTCTGTGTGCCGTAGATGCACTCCATTTAGCTGACCGAGACCTCTTAACTCTTTCTGGAGGCGAAAAACAGCGAGTATTTTTAGCAAAAGCACTCGCACAAGTTTTTGTTTCTAACCCTGACGAAAGAAATCAAAAATACTTACTTCTTGATGAGCCAACAGCGTCATTGGACCTGAAACAATCTCATGCTGTGATGGAGATCTTACGCCGAACTGCTGACTCAGGAATTGGAGTTATTCTGGTAATTCATGACTTGGCTGCAGCGAAAAGATACGGAGACACGGTTTTTATTCTCAAGAATGGAAGACTGACTCACTCCGGCAATCCGAAAGACATTTTAACCTATGACACGATTGCAGAATCCTTCGATATAGATAGTGAAACCGCGGAAGCATTCTTGACCCTCAATTGAGAGAGCGTAACTAAACTTATGACGAAAAAAATAACACCCGATTGGTTAGAAGCAGATTCAGCAAGAATTATACAGCATATGAACGAGGATCATTCTAAATCAATCGTTTCTACTTTACATGCTCAACACGATATCAAAGACTCGAAAGCTAAGATGGAAAAATTAGCAATCGACGGTTACTACGTTTTAACACAGGGGAAGTCGTTATTTTTAAGCTTTGAAAATCGCTGCGAGAATATTAACGAATATAAAACGGAGCTAGTCAAGCATGCAAAAATGTACAAAGAATATGAGATTTAAAGTCGAGAATTTTCCAACAGGCACAATCAATAAGACAAATGTTTTTCGGAAAAATTTGAGAAAAGCACTCAAAGATAGAAAATACACTATAGAAAAATTTGCCGAAATTGTAGATATGTCTGCGGGAAAGATTCAGAGATTCCAAAACCCACTCCAACAAGGAACAATAAGTTTGGAAGATGCCATTAAAATCTCATCAACATTGAACATCTCCTTGGAGAAGATGTGCGGTATTGAACATGTCAAATTTGAGCCTCGTCAAACCAGGGCGCTGCGAGATTATTTGACAAAGCAAGTAAGTGAAAAAGCTCGGTACTTTCGCGCGATTGAGAAAGATCAAGCTCAGGAGAGAAAAATACTTAGTTATCTAGATAAAATATTAAGTAATACAAACCCGGTTTGATATCTTCTTTCAAACATTAATAGTCATAAAAAGTACAGAGTATGATAAGTCCTGTTTCACCTCTTAGATTGAAGCTCCCCAAGGTTAAATCTCAATCAACTGTCTATCCAATCAATAATTTTAGACGCCAGAATCTTTGGTTGCTCGAACGGGAGAAGATGACCTGAATTGGAGATCTCAATGTATTCACTTTGGGGCGAAATCTTTTTTAGTCTTATCCATGCCTTTCTTGAAAGAGTATTGCTCTCAGCACCTCTAACTATCAGAGATGGTACTTTTAGCGATTTAAAGAGGTCCCAGCAATTATAAACTTTTAAATAACACTGGAGTTCCCACTCTTTACTGTAGGCTAATTTATAATTACCAAAATCATCGATTACTGTCCCCGAATCAACATAATCCCAGAGGACTTCGTCACTAATTCTTCTAAATACATGTTTTGATCTAAAGTGAGCAAAGACAGCACCTCTATTGACCCAACTATCAACCCGACTAATTGTTTGTCTAGCCAAGGGCCATGCGCGCCTCGCTAAACTTGGGAGAGCTTGGAGAATTAATGTTGCAAATCGAGGAACAAGAACCGGTTCTATTAATATTATCTTGTGAAAGTAATCCGGTTTCTTTACTGCCGCCATTAATACTGCAGCGCTACCCATTGAGTGACCTACACTAATAACCGGATTTCCCATTTCATGTAATAGCCCCTGAACGTCATCCCCTAACTGCTCCCATGAGCGCAATGTATCGGGTCCTCCACTATGCTCCCAGAGCGGACGATGCAAGCTAGCAATAACTGTGTGGTCCATCTCAAAGGGTGACAATAGAGCCTTATAGCAAAGAGGAGGATAGCCATTAGCGTGAGAAAAAAGGATGGCAGGGCCACCGTCTGAAAATTTGATATGAGGTATTGGGAGATCAGACATAACGCAGCAGTTTAACACTGGTTCTAGTTTAACAAGAAGCAAAAGGATAACAAATTCCGAGATCATCTCGGTTGCTTACTACTTATTCGTAAATATTTATAGTACCTTTGTAAATCAATTCAAAAGAAATTATCTTGTGTCTTGATTTTTTACACTTTAAAGCGATGCGATAGGTTTGATGTGTTAATCGCGATTCTTTGCTGATTGTTTCCATTGCGTCTTCATCATTGGCGACAGGAGCGATAGTAAATTCGCATAATTCGCTCCACTCATGGGCAAAAATCATTTCAAGAGCCGGATTATCAGCTTTTGCTAAAGCTATACCACTTCCAGTTTTGAGGTCTATGATATTTCGCAAATATTCTGGAGCCAGATAAGCACTGTGGACCAAATTCATCAAGCGTCTTACGCGTTGGTTAAGACGCTATATTTTGCAAATAAATGAAGAAATGTTGTCCGTTTCATGTCTTCCCCTAATCTGTCTCAAATGCTTAGTTTTAGGCGATGCAAGTCGTTGGAAAAGACCGCATCGGTATTTCGAGATTTAACAGGGTGTGCTCTGCATCACTTGATTGCAAGTGGCCTCGACATTGAAGAGTCCAGCAATGCTTTTGTTTCCCGGTCGAGTGTATTCCTGGCCGACGCTTGTTCGGCATATTCTCGAGCAGCTTCAAGATTCCCGCTTAGTAAACCGATCATGGCTAAGTTAGATAAAATAATTGCCTCCGCTTCCTTCCGCCTGCGGGCACCCGTGAGATAAGCTGACTTGGCGGTTTTCGTTAACGCTGCCTCGCAACTGCTGTTGGCCCTAGTAAGTTGTTTTTTCAAGACTTGAGCCACACACAGGTTGTTTGCCGCCGAGAAATTCATGTTTTCCAATTTTCTATTTTCAAAGAATCGTAAGGCCCACTCAGCGTTACCAACCTTTAAGGCGTTGAAGGCCGGCGCTGCCGCAAACGCCGTCATTCTAATTTCCGCTAATGTTTGATTGGAGAAGAGTATTGTAGTCAAAAGTGCTAAAGCCGTGTTTCGCAAATAAACGTTCATTGTTCGCTCCTGTAAAAAAACTTGAAACGCACCCGAACAACTTCCGGATTAGTCGCTTGTGACTATCTGACAACGAGTTGTTAACATTTGAGTAAATTTGCTCTAAAACAGCTTTTTCTCGCCGGACTCGCGATAACAAAATAATATTCAATACTGCAGTGTCAGAACTGAACCGTTTTAACATCGCGCACGTTACTACAACGTCATTTACATTCGGGGAGAAACCATATGACTTGCAAATGCGGACGAAGTCCAAACGGGAAATGCGTTGGGTGGCATTCTTTATCTCAAAATGCCTACGACGACGCCGTAAAGAAATGGAAGAACGATTCAAAAATCGGTAAGCCCGATCCTAAGCGCTAGACCGGAAACGCAACGTCTCGTGAAACATTAAACTCCGTGCCATTGCGAGCGTCAGCGACTAGTAACACTGGTCTCTTTGAAACGCGGTGGCACGTAGTAAATTGGATCGACGCACTATAGGGGTGAGGGGTAACTATATGAAGAAATGGGAGTATCATCTTTTGATGCATGAGTTTAAGTATGGGGACATAGATAATAGCCACGTCCGAGAACTCAGCTGTCTAGGTCGGGAAGGCTGGGAATTGGTCTCAATGACCAAAATTAACGAAGAACAAGCTCAATACACATTTAAACGAATAGCCGAGTAGCGCCGAGGGCCGCGGGAGTTCCTAATTCTCTGACCAATGAACGAGGAATTGCACAATCTTTAACTTTTTACAAAGCGTCGAAGCTAGTAAACCATACAATACGCGCCTCGCATTAATATGTCTCAAGTAAAAAAAATCTAACCACGTAGTAATTGATAATTAGAAAATAAAAGGTAGTCCAGAGGACTTCCAAAGTCTTAACGAAGCATTTTTATAACGGATGAAATGCCGGATTCGTCAAAGGTCCAAAACTATGCCTGTTATTATCTTGAGAAATTTGATTCTGATTCATTCAGTAAAGAGACATCATAATAGGCTCAAGGGTATAAAAAATCTCATCGGCCTTACCTGCTAATCGATAACCAAGATAAATAGCATATTCGTCTGGATCACCGCCGGTATATTCGTAATTATCCAATATTGGTACGAATATTCGAGCCGCTCCTACCGTTTTTAAAAAATAAGAAACAGGTTCTCCTTTGATATATGGAATTACACCATTTGCCGTTAACAGAAATAATTCGTTAGCTCTGTTCTTCAAAACTACGATTATCTCCAACGATTTCCCCGAGTGATTTTTGTCGGGCTCTATTACCGGCCTGATTGATATTGTATCGCCAGGAAAGACTGAATTTGAGTAGGTAATGCCGCCATCTCTAGTTACGCCACCAGAGATGGAGACCGAAGAGCTTGAGTTAGTCTTTAAGTTAGGTCTGTTGGTTGGGATCATAGGAAGGGTCTTACTAAAATCCAAATTTACTGCACTTCCATAACCGCCCAGGAAATTCGGCGTGCTGATGCCATTTCGTTTTTCCTCCCACTCAAAAAAATCTCGATTGTCAGCCTGATATATTTTCACCTGATTTAATGCTTCGATAAGAGATGCATTACCAGTAGCTTCAACAGACTCCATAAGATCATGATGACCATTATCAGCCAGTTTTGAGTTTGAAAGGCTTCCGTAGAATGACCCCACAGCCTCTTTCACCGCTTGCGCGTATTGAGGGCTGAAGAGGTTAAACGCAGCGCAAGAAAATAAGTAGTTTGCCTGCTCAGTCTTGTTGGAAGTCATGTCGTTTACCGAATAGAGGTACCGCTGACGCTTCAGGTCAATGCGCTTTCTCATTGCCTCAAGAAGGGTTTGACTGGTGGAAAATATATTATGCCATTGTGTATCCTCATCAGTAGCAAGGAATTTTTCAATTGACCAATCATCTAAACTATAGCCCCCATTAGGGAGGTCACTCGCAATATAATAATTAGTAAATGGACAAAACGTACTCAAGTCAGAGAATCCCGCTTTATTGCAAGGCCCGCCCATATCGATAAAAGCGAGGTTTTTACCGATCAGATAACGCCAGGTTTTTAGTACATCATAAGAATGCTGAGGAGAGAGAATTCCTTCAAAAAGCGCTCCTCCCGGCCCTCCATGACCATTGTAAGTCAATGAATACTCAGAATTGGGGAACCGAGGAACTATGATCTTTAAAAATTGAATGATGGCTTGCTTAAGGAATCTGCTCCTATCTGCCCTATCCGACTTTTCCGGCATGTCGGCGACTGTTAATAACGCGAAGCTCTCTCGGTAGTCAGTCAAATCCTTAGCTAACTCTGACTTACATTCGGTTACCGCAGCGTCTGGGATTTTCGGGTTTGTATCCCAATAAGGATTTTCATTAGATGGTAGGTTACATCTCGTATAATTCGGAACTAATCTATATTTTTCTCGGCCTGGTATTTCTAGAACCATATTATCTTCGTAGTTATTTGGGAATTCATAGAAATGAACGGCCCCAACCTCCTCCCAAATAGCTACCTCAAAATATGTTGCTCTATCGGAATTTTTAATCGATACCGCCCGATCCCAAGCTGTGAGACCTGAGTCGAATTTCACCCAATCAGGAGTTACATAAACACCTCTAACCATCACAAAGTGGCTGTCGAACGCGAGAAGAATCCCGGAGGAAATTATAAAGAAAACTGTGAAAGCAGCGATTAGTGTGTGTTTCATTTACAAGGTCTCCCTACCATTAAAACAGGAAATCTACTAAAAAGTCCGAATATTAACAATAGTCATAGCCGTACAAAGGAACAAAAGATTTACACCTTATCTCGATCTTGAAATATCTAAAAATGATTCTTACAAATTGCGTCATACAAAAGCTGCCGAATTAATATCAAGCAGGGCCACCGAGATTGAAAGTTAAAGACATTCGGCGCATTATATGATCCGTTTGAGGGGGGTTTGAATTAAAAGCCAACATGCCCTTGCTGCTCAGCGCTAAATATGGAGATTTAAACTGAGAGCAGCATCGCTATAAGGCTTTAAGTATGCTTGATCACTCAAACATTTTTAATTCAAATATAGGAGCAATACCGTGCGAATGAACATACAAAGTTTGATAGCAACACTTGGAATACTATTTTTTTCCGTAAATAGCAGTGCTCAAATTGCACTCGGATTTGACTTACAGGTCAGCGACCCTGCAAGGCTTATTTCAGCAATGGACGAGTACACTGCTTCACAAACCGGGCAATCCATCCCGGGTACCGCGATATTATCCCAGTACATAGCTAATGGAAATTCACCCGCGACCCATAATCTGGCTGTTTTCTACCCATCAGTCGAGGGAATGGATGAAGCTTTTTTAAGAAATGCTTTGTCCGAAGATTGGGCGAAATTGATTTCCGAACTTGGCGCAGCCTCAACAATAGTCCTCGATGTAATGTTTGAGCCCACAGGGCTGACAAATGGGAATTCAGATGCGGTCACCAGTGAATTATATGCCTCCAGATGGCTAGTTATCGATGTAACAGATGAAGCTTCTTTCGCGGCTGAGTGGCAAGAGCTTGTAGATGCCGATCCTGAAGGATGGGACGTTAACGCAAGCCTCTGGCGAATAATAGGGCGCGGCGACGCCACTGGCTCACACCTTGTATCCTATCAAGCTAATAATTTTTCCACTCTGCTGTCAGTGAGAAACTCGGGACGCCCAGGAATAGCATCTTTTCAACGAGCGGTTAACGGTATCTCATCAGTTTATTCCATAAACATGGTGAACACTGTAAAAATCTGGACAAATCAATAGACTAATTAAGCATTAAAATTCATCTAACTTTAGGGGATAAACGATGGGTCAAACAACAGCACTTACGCTCGAGCCAAGACAAGAACAGTCAATTATGGAGATAACTGCAGCTGAAATCGGTGAAGAGCAGAATGTAGTTCACCTGGAAGCAAATATGGGGGCTTATGGCAAGGTTTACGCCACAATTATCTTTAAATTTAACGCCGAGAGAAGTGGTGGTACATACACGGCTCAAGGCAGAGGATTTATTGATGAAAACACCATGTTAGGCGGTGCCGGAGTGGGCGTTTGGAAAAGAGAGGGTTCAAAAGTCTACCTTGAGGAGGTTGTGAACATAAGCGATGGAACTCAAAATTTACATCGGGGCGTGATGGACATGATGGAAAAGACGCTCGTCCTTGACGCTTATATTCTGCGGTAACTGTCATACCTCAACCAACACTCGTAAGGGGGTCAAGTAGACCCCCTTTTTTCAGTCCTAGTGAGCCTAAGAGCCGAAGTGAAAGCATCTTATTTGGATTATTAAATCCTGCACAGGTACGATAATAATTACTACCCCCTTAAAGAGTTTATTTTATCTTCGTTAACCCATCGGTGAATCAAAGTGGCTTCCCCCTAGGGGTTTCGAACCCTTGTTGCCGGGATGAAAATTCAAGGATGGGGTTTTTGTGGGTTGTTCTGAGTAAGTAAAATATTAGCTATTCCAATAACTTAGCTAAAAACTTACTCAGAGCATACCCCTGCTTACTCAGACAAAGGCGCTACAAAAAGGTGCTACTTTTTTAAAAATCAACTTCTTACTTAGCTAACATACTTAAAGTAATTTCTCATATTATTGTTGCCGGGACCACATCCCGAACACTACGACTTAATAGAAATCCAGTCATCGATCACACGCTTAATTTTCTCTCTGTATACTTCTTTAGACATGTAAGTCGCATAATGAGGCACTTTGAATATATGAAACCTCTTCTTTAGATTCCTACTCACAATTTTATGAGCCTCCCCTCCAAAACATATTATTGCGGGATCATCTACTTCCAAATCTTTTAACTCCTCCAGAAAGAAATCTATATTTTCCCTTTCTACTTCAGGATTTTCTCTCAAGTAAACAGGGATTTTTGCGGAATCGATCTCAACATAATTTTTTATAATGTCTGTCATATATGCCCCCCAAAACGGGGTGTTCTTTAGAGCATAACGAATCTTGTAGTCTGTAGCTTTGGCACTGGGATCATGAAAATTAGCAAGAGGAGTTTTAATACTCCCTCTCGAAATATTTAATCCAACAAGAATAATATTTGGATTTAGCTCATTAAGAATAGTAGAAGTTTCAAAAACAGATAGATCACCCATATTACTTTTCGGCGCCTCATCATGTTGCGCCCATACCGCCCAACTGGATAAGTATCCATATTTTTCTTTAATTAAATCAAAGAGCTCTTCTTCTACCATTTTAGAAAACAATATCCACCTGAATGACTTTACCCACTATAACGTCACCCTTATCTAACTTAAAAACCCGATTTGGATAATCAGGATTAGTAAATTCAAAATAATTGTTACCACGGCAGATAGCCACGTCCCAAGTTTTGCCTCTTAATAAAAGCACTGGTTTACGAATCTCAGGACTCTGTTCAACATCTACATACACCCAAGAACCGTGAGGTATGGTAATTATTGCCTCACCCTGCTGCTGCAAGGCGTATGTCGAATCTGAGTGATTCTGAGAACAATGCCTAAACTCAGTGATCTTTGGTGCCTTGCCCTTTGTTATTTTTGTTATCAAATCTACCACCTTATCCCCCGCTAATACTTTTACCTGTCTAAAGGCAACCTTAGAGGATATCGGCAGATTTGCTGCTGCTGCTTCGATCTTAGCGGCTACTAGAGGTGAAATTTGATCTATCCTAACGTCTAGTATTTCTGCTAACTCTGGTACTCGATCATCAGGGATTGCGCTCTCGGCTGTTGTCCCAGGTTTAGGTGTCATCCACTTAGATATAGCCGTTTGACTCACTTGTGGATTAAGAGCATTTGCTAGATCAATTTGATCAAAAACCTCGCCCCTAGCATTAGCTTCCAATTGACGTTGTTTAAATATACTTTTGAGTCGCTCAAAATCTTCCATCTGATAATTTCAACTCGAGGTTATAAAATATAGGAACTATTTAGGTTCTCTTTTCTCATCATGTGTGAACCAAGGAAATTTTTCCACTGAAAACCCTTCATCTTATCTCTAAGGGAATTAGCGTATCACCACTGCGTGAAAATTAGCACTATTCTTGGTAGGGATTCAAAACATAAGAAAAACTAACCTCTGTAGTGAAGATTTCTTAGATGCCAAAAACAAAAAAAATTTTTGAGGGTGCCAAAAAAGGCGCTACTTTTACTTTTAGAAATTTAGATTTATCGTGAGTTTTACCGTAAGCACATGATAGTAAGGGAAAAAAGAGTGGCGTCCCCTAGGGGTTTCGAACCCCTGTTGCCGGGATGAAAAAACGGTGTATAGAAAATATGGGTATTTATGGGTATGTAAAACTGCTTAAATATCAATCATTTAAAAATTGATATACTCAAGCATACTCACAAATTCTTACCCGTACGGATAAAAAGGGCGAAAAAAAAGGGCGAAATATTGAGATGTGTTGAGAAGTGTTGAGATGTGTTGAGTTACTTTTAGCCGCTATGGTCGTTCTTCTTCACCTTTTTCATCTAACGGATTAAGCCCGTGAATGAGCGGATTATAGATATAAGGTTTAGCGCCGTATCTCACTAGAGTTTGATACTGCCAACTCGCCCAAGATTTAGCTGCGTCCTCAGTCATGCGGCCAGCCTCATCAACTGCAAATCTCGTATAGCCTTTCGTGCCATCTTCTTTATCATCGGCTTGCTTGTCGATAATGTCTTTGCGGCGATGAGCGTCGGGTAAATCGTGCCGGGGACAGCCAATTTGGGACACCTCCCTCATTGGCCTTTGGCAATTTTCCACAGTCATTGCTGACTGCCGAGGAGCGACGACGCCCCGACTCGCCACCGCGTTTAGTACGGGGGGCTTTCTAAATCCACCCCCTGTGTTGGTTTTGACTCTTGTGGAGCAAATGAGCCAGGTTGGGATGCAGATTCTACACTACTATCCTTGTTGCCTACAAAATGAAATTGATCGACAATAATCTCAAAAGATACACACAACAAATCAAAGAAATGGAAGACAAAAAGAAGGATAGATCAAAACTAATTAGTGAGGAGAAAATATCCTGAATAAGTTTGAAACGCTGAAAGCTCACATATTACCGCTTTCAAAAGCAAGCGAATTTCATAATGCAAAAAATGAATGGAAACTTATTGGTATTCACGTTGATGATGAACTTGATTATTGCCCTTGTGGGCAAAAAATCAAAGAAATATGTATCATTGAAAATGTTTTGAATGGACATAAAACTCACGTTGGAAATGTATGTATCAAGCAATTTTTGGAGATTGACACTGGGAATGCGTTTCAAGGTTTAAGAAGGATAATTAAGGACAGAAACGCAAATTGTAATTATGATTTGATCGTCCACGCGTACCATCTTGGTTATATCTACGACGGTGAATATAAGTTTTTAATGGATATACAAAGAAAACGATCTTTATCTTTTAAACAGCGCGAATGGAAGAAAAAAATTAATAATAGGATAGTCTCGCAGACGGTAGTGAAAAAACCCACGTGATAAGAACAAACCTGTACGCACCTGTACGCACCTGTACGCGTTAGGAACAAAACAAAAAAGGGAGAAAAAAAAGGGAGAATTTCGATTTTCAACCACAAAAAATATTTGCGTATATCTACAAAACCGATCTAAATAGTTGATAATAAACGAAAAAAGAGTGGCGTCCCCTAGGGGTTTCGAACCCCTGTTGCCGGG
>CETM01073504.1_pt1 | contig 13257 bp, 9 predicted proteins | sample 361451 | NCBI WGS metagenome assembly CETM01 (sample SAMEA2622690, study PRJEB7988) | marine metagenome | isolation source: saline water (ENVO:00002010), including
TTTAACTGACATAACTCCAACTTCGTTTTGCAGTGAAGGACTTACCTTTGCGCCAAAAGCATAAGCAAGTAACTGGTGCCCAAGACAAATACCCATAAAAGGCATTTTTAACACACTTATTGCCTCTTTGATTGCCTTTATTTCTTCAAGCAACCATGGGTATTTTTGCTCCTCCCACACATCCATTGGTCCTCCCATAACCCAAAGAGCATCAAAATCTTTTAAATTCGGGATATTTTCTCCCTGATCAAGTTCAACGGTATGCAATCGAACGTCATCATCACTAAAAAAATTTCTAAAAATTCCAGGGTGCTCCACACCAACATGTTGAAAAACGATAATAGACCGAGGTTTCATCTGATTTTATTTATCCTGCAAATAAACATTTGAAAATTTCTTGTATGGCGCGCCCGAGAGGATTCGAACCCCTGACCTCGGCCTCCGGAGGGCCGCGCTCTATCCAACTGAGCTACAGGCGCATCAATTTTTTAGCTGTATGTCAACCCCCAACACGATTGAAATTAAATTATTTTCAATATAGGCGATTATAACTTGAAAATCAGTATAGGTTAGCTTGCTAATTTTGCAATAAGCATAGTTCCCACAGATAAATACAATAGGTATACTACGCATCCATAATAATTAGATTAATTATAACGTTAATAAAATTACTGCTGGGGAAAAATAAATGAGCCAAGAAAAAGATAAAATATTTTTTAGGAATTTCTCGCTTACTCTCGCGTTTATCGCTGCAATGATGATAGCCTTTTATTTTATTGCAGATGCTGCGGTAAAATCCAAATATGGTTTAGCCGCAGACGATGCGGGTAATGCCGACAATAATGTAGCAGAACTAACTAAGCCAGTAGGCCAAGTAGCAATTTTAAGTGAAGCATCAGAAGATGTTATTGGAGAAGATGCCATGGTTGCTGATGCGCCCACCGAACAAAGTGCTGGCAGTAATGATGGCGAATCTGTCTACAATGGTCTTTGTGTTAATTGTCACGGTATAGCAGCACTTGCTGCAATGATCCCACAAACTGGTGATGCTGTAGCTTGGTCACCGCGTATTGAAAAAGGTGTCGATGTCTTATACGCAAATGCAATAAATGGTTACACGGGTGAAATGGGCATGATGCCTGCTAAAGGTGGGAACCCTGCTCTTAGTGATGACGAGGTAAAAGCGGCAGTTGATTATATAATAAGCGAAACAAAGTAAAGTTAAATTAAAATCTCTACAAAAAATACCTTAATATTTATTCCAATTTTAAACTTTCCTGATAGGCTTTATCTGAAAGATCGCCCCAGAGTTCATAGCTTACCCTGAAACTCTCATAAGCATCATAAACCCTTTTAAATCTTGGATTATTTTTCTCTAGCATTAACTTTGTCGCCTCTTCATCAAGCGTCTTTTTAGTTAGAATTTTAAGTTCGATAAGTACATCATCGGGGTATCTAAGTATTTCAACATTTTGTTTTTCTCTTAATTTGCTCAGTGCTTCTTGATTATGAAATTCCATTTGTGCGTAAATCCATTCGCTTATTGCACCTGCAGCAACTTCAACAATTTTTTGCAAATCCTTTGGTAACAAATCCCACTTAGAGGTGTTGATCATTAATTCAAAAACTGTACCGGGTTCATGCCAGCCGGGATAATAATAATATTTAGCGGTACGATCCAAACCTAATCTCATATCATGGAAAGGTGCAACCCATTCAGTAGCATCAATCGCTCCTCGTTCTAAAGCGGTATATATTTCACTGCCCGCCATTAACACAGGATTACCACCAGCTTTTTTGAAAACTTTCCCGCCTAAACCAGGGATACGCATTCTTAATCCCTTAATATCTTCGATTGAATTTATTTTTTTTCTAAACCATCCTCCCATTTGTACTCCGGTATTCCCCATTGGGAATACTGTTAAATTGAATGGCTCATACATTTCCTGCCATAGTAAAAGTCCGCCGCCATTATATAACCATGCGTTCATTCCCTTTGCTGTCATACCAAATGGGACTGATGAAAAAAATTGTGCTTCAGGTATGGTACCCGCCCAATAATAGGGTGAGCCATGACCCATCTCGACTGTGCCTTGTGATACTGCATCAAAAACTTGCAATGCGGGAACAAGTTCTCCTCCCGCATACACGTTAATATCCAATCGATTATTACTCATCTTACGAACCTCATCAGCAAATCTCTCTGCACCCTCTTGAAAAATTGGAAAATTCGCTGGCCAAGTTGTAACCATCTTCCATTTAAATTTTTGTTCAGAAGAATCTATTGCATCGGCTGTCTTATTGATTTGTGCTTTATCACCGCAGGCTATACAAAAAAAAGTAACTATTAAAAATAAAAAAAATAAGTGCTTTTTCATTTGTTTTCCTTAATAAAAACTATTACCTAAATCGGTTGAAGATTCGCATATGAGGCTACTAACCATTTACTTCCTGCCTTTTCAAAATTAACTTGTATACGCATATTATCTCCATCTCCCTCGAGGTTAAGAATAACACCCTCCCCAAACTTTGTATGTGAAACACGTTGGCCAAGTGTTAGCTTTCCATCTTTACTGCCAGTCCTTGTAACTTTTTTACGAAATAATGACTCCGTGACATTGCCTCCCATTCTTATTTCGCTTAGTAATTCAGCTGGGATCTCGTCTATAAATCTTGAAGGCTGTGGATAATAATCTGAGCCATGTAAACGACGATACTGAGTATAAGTAAGTGTTAATAATTTCCTTGCTCTAGTAATACCAACGTAACAGAGTCTTCTTTCTTCTTCTAGTTGTTTCAAATCACCACTACTACGTTGATGCGGGAATAGTCCTTCTTCCATCCCAACGAGAAAAATTGACGGAAATTCAAGGCCTTTAGCAGAATGTAGTGTCATTAAATGGACGCAGTTTGATTTGTCCCCAGCCTGGGTTTCTCCAGATTCAAGCGCAGCATGTGCAAGAAATGCCTGCATTGCACTCATCTCTTTTAACTCCTCATTATCGTCAAGTTCAAATTCACTGGATGCTTTAACTAGTTCCTCAAGATTTTCAATTCTTGCTAGGCCTTTTTCACCTTTTTCTTTTTTAAAATGATTAATCAGACCACTTAATTTTATTATTGAATCTACCCGGTCATCTAATGCTGGTTGAGATTTTGTTAAAGACATCCTTTGAACTAATCTAATAAATTCTTCTAATGCATTTACTGCACGTGGGCTTAAAAGTTTATGCTCAATAATATAGTGTGCTGCTGCCCATAATGAACAATTATCTTTTTTTGCAACTATACGTAATTCTTCAATGGTTCTACTACCAATGCCGCGTGTTGGTGTGTTAATAATTCGCTCAAATGAAATATCATCATCATGAAATGTCGCAATACGAACATAAGCAAGCGCGTCTTTAATTTCCATACGCTCATAAAAACGAACTCCTCCGTAAACACGATATGGGATTTTTGAACTCAGTAATGCTTCTTCTAAAACTCGAGACTGCGCGCTAACTCGATACAAAATTGCATTTTCTTCGAAACTTCCCCCTTCTTCTGAACACTTCTGTATTTGATTAACAACATAACGCGCTTCATCTAACTCATTATAGGCCATATATATTCCAATTCGCTCACCTTCTTCGCCATCTGTCCATAGATTTTTCCCCAAACGTTTACTGTTATTTCCTATAAGTTTATTAGCAGCATTCAAAATTGTTGTTGTTGATCGATAATTTTGCTCTAACTTTAATAACTTTGTTTCTTTAAAATCTTTTTGAAATGCTTTCATATTTTCAACACGTGCACCACGCCAGCTATAAATCGACTGGTCATCATCGCCAACAGCAAACAAAGTATTGTTTTCCCCAATAAGTAGCTTTAACCATTTGTACTGCAATTCATTGGTATCTTGAAACTCATCAACTAAAATATGCTTAAATCTATTTTGGTAAATTTCACGAACTAATTTATTTTTATGCAACAGTTCATATGTTCTTAATAAAAGTTCTCCAAAATCAACAGCTCCTGAACTTTCGCATGTTTGTTGATATATTTTATAAATTTTTATCATTTGTGCTGTCGTTACATCACCATCATCGTTAATTTTTTCTGGCCTCAACCCCTTGTCTTTTTGCGCATTGATATACCACTGCGCCTCCTTTGGAGGATATTGTGATTCATCTAGCATCATGGCACGAATAATACGACGTACTGTTCGATATTGATCTTCGCTGTCTAATATTTGAAAATCCTCTGACAAGTTAGCATCTTGCCAGTGTGCGCGAAGCAATCGGTGACAAAGACCATGAAATGTACCAACCCACATACCGTGGATTGACTGACCCAAAAGACTCTCAATGCGAGATCGCATCTCAGATGCTGCTTTATTTGTGAAAGTAACGGCTAAAATACCTTGGGGATTAGCCTCGCCAGTAGCGATATGCCAAGCAATTCTATGCACTAACACTCTAGTTTTGCCGCTGCCAGCACCAGCTAAAATCAGCAAATTGCCTGGGGGAGCGCCAACGGCATCGCGTTGGCCTTCATTGAGTGATTCAAGTACATGAGATACATCCATACTTCAATTGTATCGCACTATTAAATTAATGCTGCTCTAATTAATCTGAATGCTAGAATATATATCCCTAATAATAAAAATCATGACTTACCTATGACGACCAATAATTCAACAATATTAGATAATAAAGACCATCTTTTAAGAATAATTGATTTTGTATTGTCACAATCAAAAAAAATGGGAGCTACAGATGCTGAGGCAGATATTGGTGCTGGTATCGGACTATCTGCTAATGTTCGTAAAGGGGTAATTGATAAACTTGAATATGAAAATGAAAAGGGGTTAAGCATCACTCTTTACATAAATGGTAAAAAAGGTAGTGCCAGCAGCTCTGATTTTAGTGATAACGCATTAAAAAATACTGTGGAAGCTGCTTTTAATATTGCAAAACATGCAAGTCATGATAAGCATGCTGGTTTAGTCGAAAAAAAACTGATGGCAAAAAATATTGCCGACTTAAACTTATATCATCCATGTCACATATCACCGGAAACTGCGATTGATCTTGCAATTGAATGTGAACAATCTGCGTTTGATTGTGATAAACGTATTACAAATTCAGATGGTTCTATAGTTAGCACTTTTTCAGGTATAAATATTTATGGGAATACCAATGACTTTATTAATGGCTGGCGCTGGTCAAGTCATATGATTGAATGCACAGTTATTGCAGAAGACAATAGTGGAATGCAACGTGATGGTTGGTACAGTAAAACTTGTGACTTTGATGATTTGCAGTCGATAAAAGATATCGGTAAAGAAGCAACAAGAAGAGCAACAACGCGATTAGGCGCTAGAAAATTATCAACATGTGAAGTCCCTGTTATTTTTGAAGCACCAGTTGCCTCTGGTCTTTTCTCTGCATTCATTACAGCTATCTCAGGTGCGAGTTTATATCGTCGTGCTAGTTTTTTGCTTGATAAAAAAGATAAACAAGTTTTTGCAAATCATATAAATATCAGTGAAAACCCACATTTGAAAAAAGCGCTAGGAAGCGCTCCTTTTGACAATGATGGTGTAGCAACAAAAAAACGTACCCTTATTAATGAAGGAATACTTGAAGATTATGTGTTAAGCGGTTATTCAGCACGAAAACTTGGATTACAAACAACAGGTAACGCAGGAGGTGTACATAATCTTATTGTTAAACCAAATAAAAAAAACCTTGATGATATAATTGTAGAGATGAATAAAGGATTATTAATCACAGACATGATCGGTTTTGGTGTCAATCAAATTACTGGAGATTATTCAAGAGGTGCTTCTGGTTTTTGGATTGAAAATGGTGAAATTGCATACCCAGTTGAAGAAATAACAATTGCGGGTAATTTAACCGAAATGTACAAAAATATTATATGTATTGGCAATGATGTAGATCAAAGGGGCAATATACTAACTGGTTCTGTGATGATTGATAAAATGATTGTTGCAGGAAAATAATTGATTAGTGATTTAACTATCGTCTTCTTGATTGCGAAACTGTGATTGATAAAGCATATAATAATAATTATTAAGCGCTAATAAATCCTTGTGTTTACCCTGCTCAACAACACGCCCTTTATCAAGCACAACAATACGATCAGCATTTTCTATTGTAGATAATCGATGTGCGATAATTAGACAAGTGCGACCCTTTCTAACATTTTCTAAAGCCAATTGGATATGGCGTTCTGAATGCGAATCTAATGAAGAAGTTGCCTCATCAAGAATAAGTAAACGCGCATCCTTGAGTAATGCTCGTGCAATTGCTAAACGTTGTCGTTGACCGCCTGAAAGACGAGTGCCGTCTTCACCTATAAAAGTTGACATACCCTCAGGCATTTCATTGATGAATTCAAGAGCGCATGCAGCTTCCGCTGCGGCACTTATAACATCGTCTGATTTATCGCTTAATTCGCCGTAAGCAATATTATTTCTAACAGTGTCATTGAACAAAACAACATCCTGACTAACATAGGAAATATTTTTTCTCAATGACTCTAAGTTTAGTTCACATATCTCATTATCGTCATAATATATTGCGCCAGAACTTGGTAAATAAAACTGCGGTAATAAATTCGCTAATGTTGTTTTACCGCTACCAGACTCGCCAACAAGCGCAATAGTTTCACCGGGATTCATAATTAATGAAACAGATGATAATGCATCCTCTTTAGCGCCAGTGTAGCGGTATGTTACATCCTTGAATTCAATTTTTCCTTTTGCATCTTTTAATTCTTTTTCTCCGTATTGGGATTCAATATCCATATCAAGCAGTGCAAATACACTTTCGCAAGCCGCTAATCCTTTTTGTATATGCTCATTTATTCCCGCAAGTCTTTTTAAAGGACCTAATAACATAGCAATTGCTGCAAAAAAAGATACGAAATCACCTACTGTCAAATCCCCAGATGTAGCTAACTTAATACCAACATAAATAATAATAGCTAAAATAATTGCAGTTACCATTTGCACAGCTGGACTACTTGCTGTTGCTGCCATAGCAAACTTCATTGTGAAACTACGATGTGAATTTACAGTATTATAAAAACGTCTCTTTTCTACTTCCTGACCGCCATAAAGTTTAACTACCTTTTGCCCATCAAAACACTCGTTCAATACGTGATGTATATCGCCCATAGTCTGTTGAACTTGAAGACTCATTTTTCTTAAACGTTTACGTATAATTGAAATAATAATTCCAATTATAGGTGCACCTGCTAAACAAATTAATGCTAATGACCAATCTATATAAAACATCCAACCTAACAAACCAATTACAGATAATGAATCGCGTACTAATGTTGATATTGCATTAGTCGAAGCTTCTTTTATTTGCGTTACATCATAAGTGAAGCGAGACATCAAACTGCCTGAACGATGATTATCAAAAAAAGATGTCGGGTAGTTTACTAACCTTATAAACATTGCTTGACGTAAATCCATGATGACTTTATTGGCAACCCAATGGAGTGACACGCCGCTGATATATGATGCCAAACCACGTATTGCAAATAAGACAATAAAAAGTATGGGGACAATTGTCATTATGCTTGGATCTTTTTCAATAAAAGCTCCGTCTAGCATGGGTTGCATCAGTGCTGGAATGGCAGGATCTGTAGCGGCAAGAATAACCATACTTATTATGGATATTAAAAAACGACGCCAATATGGAACAACATGGCCTAATAATCGCCGATATAAAATAATATCTTTTTTAAGTCTCTCTGCCAAACTTTTTCTTCTTTATAATCAATTATTTAGCTTATGGTTTTGACGTAACATATGGCTTATAATGCCCTTCGTTGCAAAAATGTGCAATGTATACATAACAAGACCCATTATTATGATTTAATTATATTGGGCATAAACGGATATTAAAGTCATGTCAAAGAAACACCCCATTATCGCAGTGACAGGTTCATCAGGCGCCGGAACGAGCATTGCTAAAAGTGCTTTTATGTACATATTTCGTAGAAACGGGATCAACCCGGCTATTATCGATGGGGATTGCTTTCATCGTTATGATCGTAGTGAAATGGATAAATTAAGTGCTGAAGCCGAAAAGAAAGGCGGTCATCTCACTCATTTTGGCCCCGAAGGTAACTTGTTTGAAGAATTAGAAAAAGTATTTATTGAGTACGGCGAGAAGGGAACTGGGAAAAAACGTTTTTATATACATGATGAAAAAGAAGCTTCGGAACATGGAAATCCGCCAGGAACTTTAACTTCTTGGGAGCCCCTTGAAAACAATACAGATTTACTTTTTTATGAAGGTCTACACGGTGGTCTTGTAACTAATAAAATAAATGTAGCTAAACATGTTGATTTACTTATTGGAGTTACACCAATTATAAACTTAGAGTGGATGCAAAAAATACATCGGGATCGTGCAATCAGGGGATACACAACAGAAGATGCGACTAAACTTATTCTAAGCCGTATGCATGATTATGTTCACTATATAACACCACAATTCTCACTTACAGATATAAATTTTCAGCGTGTACCAACTATAGATACATCTAACCCATTCGCAGCTCATTACATCCCGAGCAACGATGAGAGTTTTAGTGTTTTACATATTCGTAATCTAGAAAAAATTAATGTTGATTTTCGTTACTTACTAGAAATGCTCGAGGGTTCAATTATGTCTAGCCCGGATACTATTGTTGTTCCTGCAGGAAAAAAAGTTTTTGCAATGCAATTAATTTTAACGCCGGTAATTCTGAAACTATTAAATGAAAAATAAATTTAAAAAAATAAGGGATATTGTAAGATGCGAACTATTATCGTTCTAAACCCTAAAGGTGGTTGTGGTAAAAGTACAATTGCTACAAATATTGCTAGTTACTTTGCAATAAAAGGTAAAAAGGTTACTTTGGCTGATTGTGACCCGCAAGGTTCAAGCCGAGACTGGTTGTCAATTAGACCAAATGCATACAGTGCTATCAACGGTATAGTCGTTGAAGGTGATCGTTTACAAGTTCCAAGAAATACAGATATTCTGATTATTGATACACCTGCTGCTGTTGATGATAAAAGACTAAAAAAATATCTTAGAAAAGCACAAAGTTTGGTAATGCCAATCATAGCATCTCCTATAGATATTCGTGCTGCAGAACATTTTCTTAAAGAACTATTTTCTTTTAAAGGCTCAATAGACAATAAAATTAAAATAGCCACTATTGCTAATCGCGTTAGAGAAGATACTTTAATTGCAGCTAAATTAGAACATTATTTAGATAATGTGAAACTACCAAATGGAAAAAAATTGCCTTTCATGACAATGCTGCGCGCAAGTCAAAACTATATACATGCGGCAGAAAGAGGCTTAAGTATCTTCGAATTACCACCATCTAAAACATACTATGACCGTGAACAGTGGGCGCCTTTATTACGCTGGCTAACTAGCAAGCGCAGCCTGCCAAGCAAATAATTTTTAATATTTACCATGGCCTATACAGTAAAACTTAATAGACAAAATATAACCTTTTTAGTTAATGAAGATGAAAGTATTCTCGAAGCTGCATTAAAACAAGGTATAAATTTACCTTATGGCTGTCGTAACGGTGAATGTGGCTCATGTATTGCTGAAATTACGGAGGGTAGTTTTTTTTATAATGGTTCAAATCCTGAGTATCTACAACAAGAAGGATTTAACAAAAGTAAAGCTCTGCTCTGCCAAGCCAGGGCATCCAGTAACATAGCAATTGATTCTAAAATATTAGAAAGTGATGCTGAAATTACCCTTAAGCAATTTCCTTGTCGTGTAAAGTCGGCTGAAAAACTAAATGATTCGGTCATGCGAATTATCCTGGAATTACCAAAAACTGAACGATTAGAATTTTTAGCCGGACAATATGTTGATTTTATTTTACCCGAGGGTAAAAAACGTTCTTTTTCACTTGCAAACCCACCACATCAAGACCAAGTATTAGAATTTCACGTTCGTCATTATGATGGCGGCGTATTTTCTGAATATGCATTTAGTGAATTAAAAAATAACGCATTGTTACGAATTGAGGGGCCATTAGGTCAATTTACGCTTCACAACTCAGAACGCCCTATCATTATGATCGCTGGTGGAACTGGTTTTGCACCGATTAAGAGTGTAGTTGAACATACTTTAAAAATAAATGACCCGAGAAGCATACATATCTACTGGGGAGCACGTTCAAAATCAGATCTTTATTTAGATGGAATTACTAATGAATGGGCAAAAAAATACCCGCACATCACATACACGCCTGTTTTATCTGAGACCGATGATATCGAAAATTGGTCTGGGAAAATGGGTTATGTTCATGAAGCGGTATTGGAAGATTATCATGATTTATCAGACCATGATGTTTATGCATGTGGGCCTCCGCCAATGATTGATGCTATTGTAAATACATTCCCCGAACACCATCTAAAACAAGAAAATTTATTTTCAGATTCATTTGAATTTTCAAAAGAATAAATTCATGCCTCTTGCAAAAGAAAAATTCTGGATCTTTTTAACAATTTTATTTTATTTGCAAACTCTAAAAGCAGGGGAAGATACGCACACATCTGACGTCACAATAAATAGTGATACTACAAACCAGCAAACTATTGGTGATGGGGGAGATAACGTCACCCTAACTAATAATGCCACTATTAATAATGGTGATGACAATGGCTCAGTACAATCAGCAGATAATTTATCCGGAGTAACCGTTATTAATAATATCGGCGGCATAATAAAACAAGAGGGAGCTTTTGATGGAACAGTTATAGCTGAAAGAAATACAAATTTTACATTAATCAACTCGGGCACAATTGAATCAAATGATGGGCAGGCTGTAAACATTAAACTGACAACGGATGCAGTCATAACTAATAATGCAGGGGGTTCAATTACTGCAAAAAGGAACACGATTAGATGTACAGCATCATGTACAAGTCCTACTATTCATAATTTCGGTAAAATATCAGCAAGACAAGAGGGGGCAATTCGTTTAAATGTAGCCACGGGGGCAGTAGTTAATAATAATTTCGGTGGGGTTGTCGATGGCGAAGGGACGGATAATTTACACACCATACAAATCGGTAATAATGGTACCTTAACTAACAAGGGGGCAATAAGACGTATATCTAATGGGTCGCCTAGTCTTACAAGTACTTCAGTGGCAATTATTTTTCAAGGAAATGATGGTACTGTACTTTTAAAAGATGAAGGGATTGTAGTTGGTAGTATTAGATCTAATGATCTGAAAACAGGTTCTAAACTCCAAATTGATCATGGCTATGGTCGTTCTTATATGTATCACACAATAGGAACAATCGAACTTTCTGATCTAAGTGGCAATAGAATTGTCAAAGGATCGGCAACTTCAGTTGGTATGGGTGCACAAGAAACAGTCGATGAATTACTCGGTCAACGTGCTTACAATCTTCGCACTACATTAAAACGTTATGCCAATGTTTCAAATCCAAAACCAATGATGGAGCCTTTTGCACATACCTCATTTAGAGACGGCGGACGTACTACCGTCGGTTATGACAACAGTGCTTATGGCACCCACTTCATCTACCCGGTGGTACCGGATAAAGTCAATTTAATCCTGACAGTTGAGCGTAACAAAATACGACTTGATGAGGACCACGATATAACCAAGAAGAGTTTTTTAATCGGGGTGAATACCAATGACTTTATGGAGATTGGTGAATGGAAGACAAACGGTTTTGCAGCAGGCGGTTGGAGTTGGCATGATTCCAGTAGAGATGTGCTCACCAATATAGTGGTGACGGGGATTGCTGATGTTAGTGCTGATTACGAAAGTGCCGAAGCTATTACTGGTGTAAGTTTCAGTCGCACCTATAATCAAAAGGTTAATGGGTCAGTAATCAATAAATGGGAGACTGATCTCGGGCTAACATTTAGTTTTTCCCATACCCCAAGCTACAGTGAAAGCTTATTCTTTGCCTGGGAAGAGCGTAACCTTGCGCAACTCAGTATTCACATTGGCGAACAATTAACCTCCATGCTGGGCGATAAAGTACAATTTAGATTCGGTGGTGAACTCGAACATCGTTCAGTGATTGCCGGGAAAAATCAAGACCATGCACTGAATGCTGTGGCTGTTGATTTTAACAGCGGTGCCTTTTATGAGAACTCAATTAGTATGAATACCGGCTTTGATTATGCTTTGGGTAAACACGGTAAAGCCTATGTGCGATTTGACGGCAGAGTCTCTGATCAGACTGCCTTCATGCTCGGGGGAAGTGTAGGAATAAATATTATCTTTTAGAAGATAATTTTTTAAGTATTTAAAATAATAATTACTCTTTATATTCTCTTTCTTACTTTATCTAAGCGGAGTCCTTTTTCGTAGTAGACTGTTGCTTGTTTATAATCGCCTTGTTTTTGATATAAATTTGCAAATTCAAATAGAGTATCTGAATTTTCTCGAATATCGAGACTTTTCTGTAAATACGTTTTTGCCTTACTCCATAGGCTATTGCGTACACAAATTCTACCAAGTGATAAAAGTAAAATTGGGTCATCAGGATATTGATTTAACCAGGACTCTGCTGTAGCTAATTGTTTATCTGGGTCTATCCCTATAACAAGACCATAAAGTCGGACTAGCTTGCGGTCCCACTTTTTTTTAATAGCATTTTTTAATATAACTTCTGAATCTGATATATCTTTAAATTTTAATTTTTCCCTTACATATACTTCAATTAGATGATGGTGATATTTTAATTTACGTGGTATCTCCTCCCAGATATTATCAAGTTTTTTTCTATCGTCTGAAATTCCAGCATCTTTTAACAAGCCAACGTAGGCATTGTGTTTTTTTATCTCTATTTCATCACGTGTATATAGTTTTTCTTTTTCAATTGAGCGTAATAATTTTAATACTTCTTGCCAATCATTAAGTACTGTATATGCTTCTAGAAGCATTTTTTTTGTCAACAGATGTTCTGGCCATTTTTCTTGTAAATTATTTAGTGTGGCAAGTGCCTGCACTATTTGTTTTTGATTAAGCTGCAGTTCTGCCTGTGTTAGACCAATAGCGGGTCCAGCATTTGGTTCATGATTATGAGCAAATCTTAAATATTCATTGCTTTTATCTAATGAATTCATTGCGTGCGCTGCTCGCGCAGCAAAAAGGTAGATAATGTAAGGACTTTTACTATTAGAGGCAGCTTTACAGAAATTTTTCTCTGCTTTC
>CETM01011289.1_pt1 | contig 13236 bp, 21 predicted proteins | sample 361451 | NCBI WGS metagenome assembly CETM01 (sample SAMEA2622690, study PRJEB7988) | marine metagenome | isolation source: saline water (ENVO:00002010), including
GTTAATCCAGTTGGTTTAAGATTAGGAATAAATAGAGGTTGGGACTCTGTTTGGTATGCAAAAAAGAAGGATTTTGGAAATTATCTCATCGAGGATTTTAAAATAAGAGATTATATTAAAAAAAATGTAATTAATTCAGGTGTATCAAAAGTCATGATTGAGAGAACTTCAAAAAAATGTTTTGTAACAATTTATACTTCAAGACCTGGATTTGTTATTGGAAAAAAAGGTAGTGATATCGAAAAAATTAAGGGAAAACTATCGAAAATTACATCCAATGAAGTCAACTTAAATATAAAAGAGGTTAAAAAACCCGAAACAAATAGTTTTTTAGTTGCAGAAAATATTGCACAACAATTAGTAAAAAGAATTTCCTATAGAAGAGCAATGAAAAGATCTATGCAATCTGCATTAAGGTTAGGAGCTAAAGGTATAAAGGTTTCTATAAGTGGACGTTTAGGTGGTAATGAAATAGCAAGGACTGAGTGGTTGAGAGAAGGAAGCATACCATCACATACATTAAGAGCAGATATTGATTATGCGGAGTCAGAAGCATTAACTACTTATGGAATAATAGGAATAAAAGTTTGGATTTATAAAGGTGAAATTTTTAGCAAGGAGTTTAGTCAAGAAACTAATAAAAAATAATTATGTTACAACCAACAAGATCAAAATTTAGAAAAGCACACAAAGGCAGGATTCATGGCCATGCATCTAGAGCTAATTATATTAACTATGGCGCGTTTGCTCTAAAAGCTATGTCTCCTGATAGAGTTATAGGAAAACAAATAGAAGCAGCAAGAGTTGCACTTACAAGACATATGAAGAGACAAGGAAGAGTTTGGACAAGGATATTTCCAAATATACCTGTTTCAAAAAAACCAGTAGAGGTGAGAATGGGCAAAGGCAAGGGATCACCAGAATTTTGGGCTTGCAGAGTTAAACCTGGTAGAATTCTTTTTGAAATCGACGGTGTTTCAGAACAAATAGCTAAGGAAGCATTATACAAAGCTTCTGCAAAACTTCCAATTAAAACAAAATTTATTAAAAGAATATCGTAATGAAAAAAAAAGAATTAAATAAACTTACTAAAGCACAAGCGCTTAAAAACTTGGATAAAATGAAAAAAGATTTATTTAATCTAAGATTTCAAAAAGTAAATTCTCAAATAGAAAATCCTGCAAAAATTAATGAGACAAAAAAAACAATTGCTAGACTTAAAACGCTTTTAAGGGGAAAATTAAATGCCTAAAAAAATATTATCAGGAATTGTTGTAAGTGATAAACCGAATAAAACGGTGACTGTACTTGTAGAGCGAAAATATCAACATCCAATTCTTAAAAAAATAATAAGAGTTAGAAAAAAATATAATGCACATGATGAAAATAACAAATTTAAAAATGGAGATAAAGTTTCTATTATTGAGAGTAAACCATTTTCAAAAAATAAAAAATTTCAAGTGATGGAGGACTCAAAATGATACAGGTACAAACTGAATTATTAGTTGCAGACAATACAGGAGCAAAAAAAATTGAGTGTATTAAAGTTTTGGGAGGATCGAAAAGAAGGTATGCTGGTATTGGTGATACAATAGTTATTGCGGTAAAAGAAGCTATACCAAGAGGTAAAGTTAAAAAGGGATCAGTTCATAAAGCTGTTGTTGTTAGAGTTAAAAAGGGTATTCACAGAGATGATGGCTCAAAGGTTAAGTTTGATAATAATGCTGCTGTATTAGTTGATGAAAAAGGAGAACCTGTAGGAACAAGAATTTTTGGTCCTGTAACAAGAGAACTAAGAAGTCGAGGTCAAATGAAAATTATTTCACTTGCTCCAGAGGTATTATAAACATGATTAAAAAAGGCAATAAAGTAAAAATTTTAGCTGGAAAAGATAAAAGAAAAGAAGGCGAGGTTATTGAAATTGATAGAGTTAATAATAGGGCAAAAGTTAAAGGCATTAACATGGTGAAGAAACATGTAAAAACTACAAAGGAAAAAAAGGGTGGAATTATTTCAAAAGAGAATTTCATTAATATGTCAAACTTAGTAATAATGATTGACACAAATAAAAGTAAAAAAAAAGAGGTTAAAAAATAAACATTATGATTCCAAGACTTAAAGAACTTTATTTTAAAGAAATACAAGCGTCATTAAAGGAAAAATTTGGATTTAAAAATTTATATATGACGCCAAATTTAGAAAAAGTAGTAATTAATATGGGTTTAGGATTAGATGGTAATGACTCTAAAATCCTTAAATCTTGTGAAGAAGACTTGGCTAATATTGGTGGTCAAAAACCAGTTCTTACAAAATTTAAAAAATCTATATCAAATTTTAAGACAAGAAAAGGTACAAATGCTGGTCTAAAAGTTACATTAAGAAAAAATAAGATGTACGAATTTATTGATAGATTAGTTAATATAGCATTGCCACGTATTAAAGATTTCAGAGGTTTATCAAAAAATGGTTTCGATAAGTTTGGGAACTACACGTTTGGCGTTAAAGAACACATAATTTTTCCAGAAGTTAATTTTGATAAGGTAGATAAAATAAGAGGTTTAGATATTACTATAGTTATAAATTCTAAGTCTATAGAGCATAGTCGTGAACTATTAACAAAATTGAATTTCCCGTTTAAAAAAAAAGGAGAAAACTAAAATGGCAAAATTAAGTGCAATAAATAAAAACAACAGAAGAATAAAACTTGCTAATAAGTATTTTAAAAAAAGAAAACAACTAAAGGAAATAGTTATGAATAAAAAACTTTCTTTAGAGGAAAGATTTAAGGCACAGCAAAAACTTTCAAAGCTTCCTAGAAATTCTTCCAAGGTAAGAATTATGAATAGATGTCAAATAACTGGCAGACCACATGGAGTTTATAGAAAATTAAAAATTTCTAGAATTGCTTTGAGACAACTAGGATTACAAGGAAAAATACCAGGCTTGGTTAAATCAAGCTGGTAGAAAGGAAAATTATGAGTTTAAGTGACCCAATTGGAGATATGATAGCTAGAATTAAAAATGCACAATTAAGAAATCATAAAATTGTAGAATTACCTTCTTCAAATTTTAAAGTAAGTATATCAGAAATTTTAAAAAATGAGGGTTACATTGTGGATTATAAAATTAACGAAGATAAGAAAAAACCAGTTTTATCAATAAACTTGAAATACCATTCCGGAAATCCAGTTATAAGTACAATTGAAAGAATATCAAAACCTGGAAGAAGAATCTTTTCTAGCGCTGAAAGTCTTCCAAAAATTAATAATGGCTTAGGAATTGCAATAATTTCAACTCCTAAGGGCGTGATGACCGATCTTGATGCTAGAAAACAAAAAATTGGTGGGGAAATAATTTGTAAGGTGTTTTAATGTCTAAAATTGGAAAAATTAATATAGCAATACCAGATAAAGTAAAAGTAGCATTGAATGGATCTGTTTTAAATGTAGACGGTCCTCTTGGCAAAAAATCACTTAATATTGATTTAAATATATTTGATTTAAAGATTAATGATGGAAAGGAAATATCCTTAAAGCCAAAAAAAATAGACCAAGATACAAAAAGAATATGGGGAATGAGCAGAAGTTTAGTTAACAACGCCATAATAGGCATAAGTAAAGGTTATGAAAAAACGTTAGAACTTGTTGGAGTTGGCTACAGGGCGTCTTTAAAAGGTAAACAGTTAAACATGCAACTTGGTTTTAGCCATGATATTAATTTTGATGTACCAGAAGGAATAAAAGTTACTGTTGAAAAACAAACAACTTTAAAGATTTCGGGCTATGATAAACAGCTTGTTGGTGAAGTAGTTTCAAAGATTAAATCTATAAGACCTCCTGAACCATATAAAGGTAAAGGCATAAGGGAAAAAGATCAATACATACTTAGAAAAGAAGGTAAGAAAAAATAATGAAATTAACTTCGTCAAATAGAAAGAGATTCAGAGTAAAAAACAAAATAAAAAAAGTTGCTAAATCAGATAGATTTAGAATTTGTGTTTCGAGATCAACCAAAAATATTTCTGCACAAATTATTGATGATAAAAATTCAAAAACCTTATTTTCTGCTTCGTCAATAGAAAAGGATATTAAAAATTTGAATGTTAAAAATAAAAGTGATCTTTCAAAAGCAGTTGCAGAAAGACTTGCAAAAAAAGCTATAGAAAAAAAAATAACAAAAGTTTATTTCGATAGAGGAATTTATAAATATCATGGAAGAGTAAAAATCTTTGCAGAAACTTTAAGAAAAAATGGATTGGATTTTTAATATGGAAAAAAATAAAGATGATATTGTAGAAAAATTGGTTCATATTAATAGAATAACAAAGGTTGTTAAAGGTGGAAGAAGATTTGGATTTTCAGCCTTAGTTGTAGTGGGAAATCAAAATGGAAAGATTGGAATAGCTCACGCAAAAGCTAAACAAGTACCTGATGCAATTAAAAAGGCAAATGAAATGGCACGAAGAAAACTTATACACATTCCTTTAAGAGAAGGAAGAACGATTCATCATGATATTTATGGAAAAGATGGAGCGGGAAAAATTAAATTAAGAGCCGCTCCTAAAGGAACTGGTATAATTGCGGGAGGTCCAGTTAGAGCTGTTTGTGAGGTTTTAGGTATTAGAGATATAGTTGCAAAATCAATGGGAACTGCAAATCCACACAATGTTATAAGAGCTACAATGAAAGCACTTACAAGACAAAATTCACCAAAACAAATATCAACAATTAGAAATAAAAAAATTTCTGAAATAATTGAAAAAAGGGGCTAATGACATCACTAAATACAACAGGAAAAGTTATTAGAAAAAAAATTCGAGTAGGTAGGGGCATAGGCAGTGGAAAAGGTAAGACCTCAGGAAGAGGAGTGAAAGGGCAAAAATCTAGATCTGGTGTTGCAATTAAAAGTTTTGAAGGTGGTCAAATGCCTCTTTTTAGAAGACTACCAAAGAGAGGTTTTAATTCTTTTAAAAATTTGAAAATTGCAATAATAAATCTCGACAAAATTCAAATGTTTATTGATAAAAAAAAATTGAATTCTAATGATGTAATAAATGTGGAAACTTTAAAGAAGCACAAAATTATAAATAAAAATAGTAAAATGTTGAAAGTTTTAGGAAAAGGTGAAATTAAATATAAAGTTAATATTCAAGCAGATTTAATTTCTAAATCTGCAATTGAAAAACTTAAAAAAATTGGTGGCTCAATTCAAATCAGTAAAAAATAGACCAGCTAGTTTATGAGTACAAGTCTACAATCAGGTGATCTTAAAAATAGAATAATATTCACAATTTTTATTTTATCAATTTATAGATTTGGAACTTTTGTTCCATTACCGGGTATTGATCCAGACCAACTTCAAGTAATGATGGAGGGTAATCAAAAAGGTTTATTAGGAATGTTTAATGTTTTTGCTGGAGGTGCCATTAGTAGAATGGCAATTTTTGCTTTAGGCATTATGCCTTATATATCATCATCTATTATTGTGCAGTTATTAACAGGTGTTTCTGATTATTTTAAAAATTTAAAAAGTCAAGGAGAGATAGGTAGAAAAAAAATATCTCAAATCACTCGATATGGTACTGTTTTATTAGCCATGGTTCAAGGATACGGTTTAGCTGTCGGATTAGAATCTTCTGCTAATCTTGTTATAGATCCTGGGATGTTTTTTAAGATATCTACAGTTACAACAATTGTTGCTGGAACAATTTTCTTAATGTGGTTAGGTGAACAAATCACTCAAAGAGGTATAGGAAATGGAATTTCCCTCATAATATTCTCAGGAATTGTAGCAGAAATACCTCGAGCACTTGTTACAACATTTGAGTTAGGGAGAACAGGAGCAATATCAACAGTGATGATAATTTTAATTTTTTTACTTTTGGTGGGTACAATTATGTTTATTGTATTCATGGAAAGAGCACTAAGAAAAATTTTGATAAACTATCCAAAAAGACAAATGGGAAATAAAATGTACGGTGGAGACTCATCATTTCTACCATTAAAAATTAATCAAGCAGGAGTTATACCTGCTATATTTGCCTCAGCGCTACTTCTGTTACCAGTCACTTTCTCTAATTTTAATTTTAGTCAAAGTGAAACTTTTTTGAATTTCTCATCCTTTTTTGGACAGGGTCAACCTCTTTATATGTTGTTGTATGCATCTGGAATAATTTTTTTCACATTTTTTTACACATCAATAACATTTAATCCAAATGAAACTGCTGAAAATTTAAGAAAACATGGTGGTTTTATTCCAGGAATACGCCCAGGAGAAAGTACAGCGATGTATATTGATAACATTTTAACAAAACTTACAACTATTGGAGCTTTGTATTTGACATTGGTTTGTTTAATGCCTGAATTTTTAATTGCAAACTATCCAATACCTTTTTACTTAGGTGGAACATCTATACTTATAGTTGTTGTTGTAGCAATTGATACGGTTACACAGGTTCAGACAAGAATGATGAGTTCTCAATACGAACAATTAATCAAAAAGACAAAATTTGGAAAATAAGTGAATATTATTATCTTTGGCCCACCTGGTGCTGGAAAAGGAACTCAAGCTAAATTCTTAGTTCAAAAATTAAATAGTTTCCAAGTTTCCACAGGCGATATGTTGAGAGAGGAAATTAAAAAAGATTCTGAAATAGGAAAAAAAATTGTGAATAATATGAATGATGGAAAGTTTGTAGACGATGAAATTGTAAACAGGCTTCTAGAAAAAATAATATTTGACCCTCTAAAAAAGAATAAACTAATTTTTGATGGTTACCCAAGAACTATTAGTCAAGCAAAAAACCTTGAGACTTTGTTGAGTAATTCAAATCAGAAAATAGATTATATTTTTTTTCTGAACGTAAAAAAGGATGTAATTCTTAAAAGAATTGAAAAAAGAAAAGAAGAAGAAAAAAGATCAGATGATGAAGCGAGTATTATTTTAAAAAGATACGATACTTATATGGATGTAACAAAGCCAGTTCTGAATTACTATGCAAATAATCAAAATTTTCATGAAATAGATGGATCCATGGAAATAAACGATATTTTTCAAAAAATTGAGGAAAAACTAGGGGTTTAACGCATTGACTTTAAACAAACTTCTTATATAAAAGGCTAAATTTTTAATCACTTTTTATGGCGCGTATTGCAGGGGTAAACATTCCACAAAATAAACTTGTTCAAATCGGACTTACATATATTTATGGAATAGGAGATAAATTTTCTCAACAAATTTGTAAAGATTTGGAAATTCCAAAGTCAAAAAGAGTAAATGAATTAACTGATGACCAGATCCTTAAAATAAGAGAATATATTGATAAAAATTTCAAAGTGGAAGGTGATTTAAGGAGAGAATATTCTTTAAACATAAAAAGATTAATTGATCTTGCTTCATATAGAGGTTCAAGACATAGAAAGAAATTACCGGTGAGAGGTCAAAGAACAAGATGTAATGCAAGAACAAGGAAAGGTAAAGCTATAGCTATAGCTGGAAAAAAATTAACACCACTGAAAAAATAATAATGGCAAAATCAGAAAAGAAAACTAATCAAAATCAAGAACAAGAAAAAAAAGTTAGTGCTGTAAAAAAAAGTACATACTCAAAAAAAAAGAAGGTTAAAAAAAATATTCTTAATGGAATAGCATATGTTCAATCAACTTTTAACAATACAATTATCTCAATTGCTGATACAAGTGGTAATGTTGTTTCCTGGGCATCTGCTGGACAAAAAGGTTTTAAAGGATCAAGAAAATCAACTCCTTATGCAGCACAAGTTGCTGCTGATGCAGCTGCCTCCAAAGCTCTAGAGTACGGAATGAAAGTTTTATCTGTTGAAGTTAAAGGTCCAGGATCAGGCAGAGAAACTGCTTTGAGAGCTTTGCAAGCTAGAGGTTTTAAAATTATTTCAATTAAAGATACAACACCAATGCCTCACAATGGATCAAGACCACCAAAAAAAAGGAGAGTATAAATGGAAACAAGTGATGTAAATATTAAAAATTGGAAATCATTAATAAAGCCATCAAAATTAGATGTTCAACTTAGTGATGACAAAACTTATGCTAAAATTACAGCGGAACCTTTAGAAAAAGGATATGGATTAACACTTGGGAATTCTTTAAGAAGAATATTACTATCTTCTATTAGAGGTGCTGCAGTAACTTCAATACAGATAGATGGTGTTCTTCATGAATTTACATCTATTAAGGGTATCAGAGAGGATGTTACTGATATTGTATTAAACGTTAAATCTTTAGCACTTAAAAGTTCGTTTGAGGGTGTAAAAAAATTAGTTTTAGATGCCAAGGGACCTGGTGAAATAAAAGCTTCAAATATTACAACAGTACCTGATATAGAAATTTTAAATCCAGATCTAGTAATTTGCAATTTAGACGAAAAAACAAATTTTCATATGGAAATGACTGTTGAAACTGGCAAAGGATATGTTCCAGCTTCCATGAACAAACCAGACGAGCCTCCACTTGGTCTTATCCCAATAGACTCTTTATACAGTCCAGTAAAAAAAGTAACCTATTCAGTAAGTACAGCTAGAGAAGGTAAGGCCTTAGATTACGATAAACTTACTATGGAAGTAAAAACTAATGGATCAATATCCGCAGAGGATGCAGTTGCTTACTCAGCAAAAATATTTCAGGATCAATTGAACATGTTTGTAAATTTTGACGAGCCTCAGGAAGTTATAGTGCGTGAAAAACCTTCTGAACCAGAATTTAATAAAAATCTTCTTAGAAAAGTTGATGAATTAGAGCTATCAGTTAGATCTATGAATTGCTTAAAAAATGATAATATAATCTATATAGGCGATTTAGTTCAAAAATCTGAGGGTGAAATGTTAAGAACACCAAACTTTGGTAGAAAATCATTAAATGAAATCAAAGAAGTTTTAAATGGTATGTCTCTATATCTTGGAATGGAAATACCTAATTGGCCTCCAGACAACATCGCTGAAATGTCAAAAAAACTTGAAGAAGCTATCTAAATGTCATGAGACACGGATTTGCAAATAAAAAACTTAATAGAACTTCAGAGCATAGAAAAGCTCTATTAAAAAATATGCTTAATTCTTTAATAAAATATGAACAAATTACTACCACATTACCAAAAGCGAAGTTTTTAAAACCTCAAGCAGATAAAATTATAACATTAGGAAAAAAGGAGACATTACAAACAACGAAGCTATTAATGAAAAAATTACAAAATATTCAATCTACGAATAAAGTTAAAAAAACTTTATCTAAAAGATATGAAAAAAGAAATGGTGGTTATACTAGAATTGTAAAGGCTGGCTTTAGGTATGGAGACAATGCACCTATGGCGGTTATAGAGTTTGTTGATAGAGATAAAGAGGCAAAAAGAATTGATAAAAAGAAGAAAGATATAGCAAAAGAAAAAAAAGAAGAAAAAAAATCAGTTCCAGCTTAATTAAACATTAAAACTCATGAAAAAAATTTATAACGTTGAAGAGACGTTTAATAAAATGCGTATTGATCGCTGGTTAAGAAAAAACTTAGGAGAGCTACCACAATCTTTCATAGAAAAAAATTTAAGATATGGAAAAATAAAAGTTAATAATAAAAAAGTTAAAAGTTCTTACAAGATAAATACGAATGAAAAAATTGAATTAAATGATTTTTACTTTAAGCCAGTAATAACAAAAAAAAAAATTAAATTTAAACCTACAAAAGCTATAATAAAATCAAACGAGGATCTAATAATTGATAATAATAAGGATTTTGTTGTTATTAATAAAAAATCAGGAATTTCGGTTCAAGGAGGCACAAAATCTAAAAAAAATCTTATTGATATTTTTTCTAAGAGTGAAATATTTATTGATACAAAGCCTTTTACAGTACATAGATTAGACAAAGATACATCGGGAGTTTTTATTATTGCTAAAAATAGGGAGACAGCCCAACTTCTTACTTCCTTATTCAGATTAAGGAAAGTTCATAAAACTTATTTAGCTATATGCCACGGCGAAATATCTGAAAAATCAGGTGAATGGAATTCTAATTTAATTAGATATGAAAAAAATAAACCAATTTCAGAAAAAGCCAAAACATATTTTAAAGTTTTAGATAAAAATGTAAATTTTACTCTTATTGAAATGAAACCTATAACTGGACGTAAGCATCAACTAAGAAAACAGCTATTTGAAATTGGCCATCCTATTTATGGTGATCAAAAGTATAATATAGCAAAAAAGTTACAAGGTACTAATAAAAATCTAATGCTTCATTCATATCAAATTAAATTTATGATTAAAGAAAAAAAATTTACCTATAGAGCTATACTTCCTGACTATTTTAAAAGTTTTTTAAAAACTAAAAGACTTAACTTTTTAAGTTCTTTATAAAATTTTCTATTAAATTTTGCTTTAAATTTTTGTAAGATTGATTTTTAATTTTGCTGAGATTGATTAAATCTTTATCCTTTATCCCACAAGGAATTATTTTTTTATATTTCTTTAAATCTGTATTAACATTAATTGAAAAACCATGATAAGCCACCCACTTTCTAACTCTTATTCCTATTGCTGCTATTTTTTTTATTTTCTTTTTATGATTGACCCAAATACCAATATTTTTTTTATCAGCAAATGCTTTAATTTTATAACCTTCAAAAGTTTCTATAATTGTATTTTCAATTTTGTTAATTAAATTTCTAATATCTTTTTTTCTATTATTTAGATTTATGGCAAAGTAAAAAATAATTTGACCTGGTCCGTGATATGTTATTTTTCCACCTCTATTTGTTTTATATAAATTTATAGATTTATCCAAAATTTCTCTTTCGTTATAACTACTCCCAGCTGTGTATATCGATGGATGTTCTAATATCCATATTAACTCTGGTGCTTTTTTTTTTAGAATTTTGTCAATTCTGCTCTCTAAAAAACTTATTGCTTTCGCGTATTCTATGGGTTTTTTTGATTTTTTGATCTCAATATCCATTAAAGAATTGTATTATATGAATTTTATATTAATAGTGCCTAATAAATTATAGGTAAATTTATGACTTTAATTAAAAAAATAAAAGATAAAAAAGTCAATTTTGAGTTTAATAAAGAGTACATTAACGTTGTTACTGATAAAATAGTTAATAATGATGCTTCGTTTATTAACAATTCATTTAAAGAGATGCATCCAGCAGATGCAGCGGATATTATTGAAAATTTAAGTGAAAATAATCGTGAAAAATTAATAAAATTAAATAATTTTAAAATTGACCCAGAAATATTTATTGAATTGAATGAGTCAATTCAAAAAGAAATAATTAACTATTTGTCATCGGAGTCAATAGTGACCATTCTAAAAAATTTGGATTCCGATGATTCTATTCAAATCTTAGAAAATATTGACGAAAAAAATAAAAATTCAATTTTAAGTTCATTACCACCCAAAGATCGTTTTGCTTTATTGGAGAGTTTAAGTTATCCAGAGGATACAGCTGCTAGATTAATGCAGAGACAATTTACAGCCATTCCAAGCAACTGGTCAGTAGGTCAAACTATTGATTATCTTCGAGAAAATAAAGATTTACCAGAACAGTTTCTTGAAATATTTATAGTTGATAATGAGTTTAAACCAATAGGCACAGTTCCATCGTCAAAAGTTTTAAGAACACCAAGAGATGCAAAAATGATTTCTATAATGAATGAAAGTCAACTTTCAATTCCTGTTGATATGGATAGAGAAAAAGTTGGACATTTATTTGAAAATTATAATTTAAATTCCGCTTGTGTTGTTGATAAAAATAATAAATTAGTAGGAATGATAACTAGTGATGATGTTTTAACAGTACTTAAAGAGGAGGCAGAGGAAGATGTATTAAGGCTTGCTGGTGTAGGTGATGAAGAAATAACCGATGGTGTTTTTACAAAAACTAAAAGACGATTTAACTGGTTATTATTAAATTTATTCACAGCATTTTTAGCAACCTATTGTATTAGTTTATTTGGAGCCACAATAGAACAAATGGTAGTTTTAGCTTTTTTAATGCCCATAGTGGCATCAATGGGTGGAAATGCTGGTATGCAAACTCTTGCTGTCACCGTGAGAACACTTGCAACTAATGATCTAACAAAAAATAACTTTAATCAAAATATACTAAAAGAATTTAATATTGGAGTATTGAATGGAATAATATTTGCAATTATTAGTTCCTTAATAGTTCAATTATGGTTTAATGACACACAATTATCTCTAATAATATCTATTTCAATGGTACTTACTATGGTCGTTGCAGGTCTTTTTGGAATTTTAGTTCCCGTGTCATTAAAAAAAATGAATATTGATCCAGCTATCGCATCAAGTGTTTTTGTTACTACAATTACAGATGTTATAGGTTTTGTTTCTTTTTTAGGAGTTGGTGCTTACTTTTTCTAAAATTAAAAATTATCTATTAATCTAATTTTATTCAAATAATAAGCAATAAACAATTTTGAATTTTTAATATTATTCGTTATTTTTAAATTATAAATATTTCGTAATTCAAGATATTCTATACTAGTATTATAAATTTTTTTAATTTCGTTTTTCCTTTTTATAAGAAATTTCTTTTTGTCATTTATTTTATTTAATTTTTTTTTAATTAAATAAAAATTCTTAGATAACTGTCTTGCTATAGACAATTCATTTTCATTCAAAAGTATATTTCTTGAGGATAAAGCTAATTTATATTTATCGCGTATTGTTTTACAGCTTATAATTCTAGATTTATAATTCTTTTCAATAAAATTTTTAACCAGATATAACTGTTGAAAATCTTTTTCTCCCATAAATATTTTTTTTGGTTTTATCATTTTTGTTAGACGATCCATTACATCAATTACACCCTCAAAATGCCCCTTTCTAAATTTTGCGCACATAATCTTATCTTTTTTAGGAATCTTAATTTTCTTTATTCTTTTATAATTATAAATATCGTTTTTCTTTGGTATAAATACGAAATCAACACTAAGATTTCTCAGAATTGACAAATCTCTTTTGTAATTTTTAGGGTAATTTTTGTAATCATTTTTATTATTAAATTGTGTTGGATTAACAAATATACTAACTAGAGTTTTTTTACATTCTTTCATCGATTTTTTTATTAATGAAATGTGACCTTCGTGGAGGCTACCCATAGTTGGCACAAAACCTAAGCTTGAATGACTATATAATGCCTCATTTAAATCATTTTTATTTAATAAAATTTTCATTTGTATAA
>CETM01202713.1_pt1 | contig 13221 bp, 9 predicted proteins | sample 361451 | NCBI WGS metagenome assembly CETM01 (sample SAMEA2622690, study PRJEB7988) | marine metagenome | isolation source: saline water (ENVO:00002010), including
ACTGTCAGTGATCTTGAGGTCTTTGCCGTGCGTGAGGGTGAGATTGAGGTTCGGGGTATTGAGCGGTTGACCAAGCAAACGGTAGTGAGTCTCCTAGGTCTTGGCTCTATGGCTTCAGTTTGGGGCGACGCGGCGGTGTGGAGGGAAAGGGTAACAGCAGATCCTCTTGTCCGTGCGGTGGAGATCCAAAGGAAGTTTCCGAATGGGCTACGCGTCACGGTGGAAGAGCGTGTTCCGGTTGCTTTCGCTGGAAGGTCGATGCTCGAACCACTAGACGCAGAGGGGTATCAGTTACCGATCGATCCGACCGCGCCCGCACTAGACCTACCAATCATCAGTTCTGAAAGTCGCGGACCAGACAATGCGGGTCTTTTTCCAGAAGAAGTCCGCACGTTGGCCGCCGAATTAGAGCATCTCAACGCAACTCGTCCGGGCTTTGCGAATCTGATCTCCACCATCCGATTGCACTCGAAGGGCATAGTAGCCGTTCGACTGCACAACCCTGATGTCGAGTTCATCATGCCGATCCGTACCGAGGGCGTCCGGATCAAAGAGGGTGAATCGGCTCTAGGGCACATAATGCAGCTGCGTTCAGGACGACCACCAGCTGAGGTCGATCTGAGATTCTTAGACCAGGTGGTTGTCCGACCTGAACGCTCTATAGAAACCATTTCAACATACATGGCCGGGGGCCGATGACATGCGTTCCAATCTGATCGCTGGACTCGACATCGGAAGCACTCATACTTGCGCCGTCATAGGTGAGGTGATCGGGGACCCGAGGCATCCGAGCCTCGCAATCCTTGGTGTAGGTCAAGCCCCAACAGCCGGATTGCGTGGTGATTTTGTGATCAACATTGACGAGATGACAGAGTCTGTCCGCAATGCTGTGAACGAGGCTGAACTCATGGCGGGGGCGACGGTGGACCGAGTATACGCAGGTATCGGTGGTGAACACGTGCGTGCTACAAATTCTATGGGAGTGGTGGCAATATCTGACGAGGAGGTAACGGGAGACGATGTCGAGCGAGTTCATATAGTTGCTCGAGCGGTAGCGCTTCCACCCGATCGCGAAATGGTGCATGCCATCCGCCAAGAATACCGTGTCGATCACCAGGCGGGAATTAAAGACCCAATTGGCATGTCCGGAGTCCGCTTGGAGAGTGAAGTGTTCTTGGTCACCTGCCAAGTCACTGCATCGGCGAATATCACGAGGGCGATCAATCGAGCCGGATACCGGGTTCAGGAACTCGTACTCGAACCTCTGGCCGGAGCCCGTGCCGTCCTTACCGAAGACGAAAAAGAAGTCGGTGTAGCGATGGTTGAAATTGGCGCTCAAACAACTAACGTGGCCGCCTACTACGAGGGTAAGATCCACCACGTAGCCATCCTTCCGTTCGGTGGCGCGACCGTGACCCAGGATCTCATGCGAGGGCTAGCGGTGCCGTACAAAGAAGCGCAGCGGGCCAAGGAACATCACTCTCATGCTCTCGCTCAGATGGTCGATCCTCGGGAAACCGTTGACTTGCCAGGTCCATCTCCGAACCAGATGCGATCGGTAGCGTGCGAACTAATCGCACATATCGTAGAGCAGCGACTGGATGAGATGTTTGGGATCATTCAAGGTGAACTCCAAGATAACGGAGTCGCCGAAAAGCTAGGTGCGGGAATCGTGCTGAGTGGCGGGAGTGCGTCGATCCCGGGAATTACAGAACTCGCCCAACAGATTTTTGCGGCGCCTGTGCGTCTTGGGGTACCGACGGAAGGACTCGGCGGAATCGCGGATGTCGTAGCGCGTCCTCGTTTTACAGTTGGAGCGGGCCTGGCGCTCTGGGGTGCAGATCGCTTCGCTGAAACTGGCCGTGGTGCCTCAACCCGGGCTTCCGGAATAGTCACCAGGCTTGGCGTGTGGTTGAAAGAATTTTTCTAGTCGCAGTAGTACCAAAATCTCCGCTAGGGGGGAGAAAATGATGATCTTCGAGTTCGAAGAAACACCGATTGCGAATGCACGGATGAAGGTTGTAGGCGTCGGAGGAGCCGGCGGAAATGCCGTCAATCGAATGATTGACGAAGATTTGGAAGGAGTCGAGTTCATCTCGATGAATACCGATGGGCAAGCTCTTAAGCACTCAAAGGCACAGGTCACCTTGCAGATCGGAAAGAAGCTCACTCGTGGGTTGGGTGCGGGTGCTCGTCCGGAGGTCGGACGCCAAGCGTTAGCAGAGAGTGAAGAAGAGGTCCGTCGTGCACTGGAGGGTGCCGATCTTGTCTTTGTAACAGCTGGAATGGGTGGTGGAACTGGAACCGGCGCCGCGCCATTAGTGGCTGAGATAGCGAGGGAGATGGGCGCACTCACGATTGGTGTGGTGACAAAGCCCTTCTCCTTCGAGGGGAGGAAAAGGGAGCGTCAGGCGATGCAGGGCCTAGCAGAGCTTCGCCGCGCGGTAGACACCATGATCTTGGTGCCCAATGACCGACTTCTCTCAGTTGTGCCGAAGGGAACATCTTTTGCGGATTCGCTTAAGAAGGCCGACGAGATACTTTTGAACGCAACACAAGGTATCTCGGATTTAATCCGAGTTACCGGTGAGATTAACGTCGATTTCGCTGATGTCCGGACGGTTATGGCGGCCCGTGGCCCGGCACTAATGGGGTCGGGTTTTGGGGAGGGTGATAATAGAGCTCAGGAAGCGGCTCAAGAGGCTATCTCCTCACCCCTATTGGATGATCTTTCAATCTCTGGAGCCAAGGGCGTCCTGATCAACATCACAGGTGGGATGGATCTCGCCATTGACGAGGTCACTACGATTTCGACGATTATCCAGCAAGAGGCAGGAGACGAGGCCGAGATCATTTTTGGTGCGGTTCACAATCCGGAACTAGAAAACAAGATTCGTGTTACCGTGATCGCGACGGGATTCGATCCGGAGAGCGACGACAGCGTGATTTCACCAGATTTCCGGCGCTCTCGTGCTCAGATTCCAATCCCGAAAACCGTTTCGGTAGAACCCAGTCATCCGGTCGAGTTATCGGTGCCCGAGTCCGACAACACGAATCTGACTTTCCAGCACCCGGCAATTGAGCCGGCCGTGCAAACGGTTGAGTTCGAACTCAAGGATGAACGGGTTGCCATGGGGGGAGGGGTTTCGGAGCCGGTACTTCCGCTTACAAGATTTCCAGAGAGCATGGTATCCCGAGAGCAGGTAGAAGGTTTAGATATCCCGACGTTCATTCGTCGTCAGATGGACTGAGTTGGATTCCTAGATTCAACGAGTTTCCCAGAGAACGACTGTCCGGTGGAGATGTTTGCCGGACAGTCGTTCGTCTAAGTGTTTTCGGGTGTCCGGACTCTTGATTCGGGACGTGATGAGGAGTTAATGGTGAAGCGGAACGTCAGAGTGATTATCTCACGAGGAGCGATTGCTATTACAGCGATCGTCTGTTCTGCCTGTGACTCCGAGGTTCCGAGTGTCGGTTTCTTAGAGACGGTGTGGGTCCCACCCGCGGAGAAGGTTGAGGTCCATTCTCTTGGTCAAGGTGAGACATTCGGAGGACTCCTCTACGGAGCGGTCGATGCGAATGAGCAGGAGGAGGTATTAAGGGCTTTTCAGAACTATGCTGATCCGAGGCGCTTACGAGAGAGAACGAATGTGGTTCTCCGCTACCGGGCCGGTACCAATAAGCTCCGGAGTGTAGATGTTGCGGTTAGTAAAGACCGAACAGTCAGGCTCACTCGGGTCGATGACCGATGGAGATCGAGTCTTGTTCAGACCCCCATCTTTGTTGATACAGTTTATGCAACCGGTGAGATCAGTGAGACGTTTTGGGGTTCTGTCGTGAACAACGTCGATTTGGTTGAGATGACCTTTGAGGATCGCAATCTTCTCATAGATCGCCTAGATAATGTTTTTCAGTGGCAAATGGACTTTTCCCGACAGATCCGTGAAGGTGACAGTTACCGTTTTGCATTTGAACGAGAGGTTCGCCCGGACGGCTCAATGCGAGACGGAAAACTGCTTGCGGCGGAATTCGTGAACCTGGGTGTTCCATATCACGCGATCTATTTCGACCCGAATGGTGATGGATATGGGTCGTATTTTGATCTGGATGGAGAGTCTGTCCGAAGGGCGTTCCTCCTCAAGCCACTATCATACCGCCGTATTTCTGGACGGTTTTCGAGCGGGAGGCGTCACCCGATCCTGAACACCATACGAGCTCACCGAGGGATCGACTACGCCGCGAGCATTGGTACGCCTGTTATGGCGACCTCCGACGGGGTAATTATCCACAGGGGACCCAAGGGTAGCTTCGGCAATACGGTGGAGATCCGACACTCGAATGGCTGGGTTACCAGATATGCACATTTGAATGGGTTTAACCGTGATGTGACCCTAGGAACCAGAGTTCGACAAAGTGATGTGATTGGCTACGTGGGAATGACTGGGCTCGCGACGGGACCGCACCTGCACTATGAAATGTTGCAGAATGGTCGACACCAAGATCCCTTAGCGGTCGATCTTCCGTCTGGCGATCCGGTGCCCGCGGATGACATGACCCGCTGGCGTGCAGAGATGTCGGGAAGATATGAACTGCTGAAGACGATTCCAGGGCAGAGCCCGTTGCGCACGTTTGAGGCGGAGGCCGAAGACGGTCGAGCATCGGGCGGGTTGCAGCAGGGCGAGGGAGCGTAGAGAAAATCCTAGGGTTCTCCATCGGTCGCATTCTAGTGTTTCTGTTTTTTGCGGGGATTTTGGGTGCGTATGCGTTTTGGGTTTACCTCCGCATCGAATTAGCTGTGCCGGCTACACGACGCTTGGCGGTCGTAAGAGCCTTGATACTGGCATTGGTACTTCTTCTCCTGTTTGATCCGCGGCTACCTTTCGATGCCACAGGAGCAGGATCCGCTCCTTGGGTGCTGCTCGACGCTTCAATGAGCATGACAGTAGAGGGACTGGAGGGGTCTAGTCCAAAAGAAGTTGCCGCGGAGAGGGCAGCCGAACTAGAGACTGAGGGCTGGGAAGTATTCCGTTTTGGCAACGGGGACCTGACGCGGCAAGTCAATGATAAACAACGAGCGAGCGAAGGACTCATAAGTGAGTTAGCGCCCTCATTGCAGCTAGCGGCAGAGTCCGGTGCGAAGGAGGTTCGCGTCCTCTCAGATCTTCGCTTTACTGACCTAGTTGCGATTCAGTCGACGCTTGATGTGATCCCCGTAGCTGTGCAGTTCGAAGATCTTTCTCAAGTGGCACGTAATTTCGGTATCGCACGGTTCTCATTGAGCGACGTCCTTAATCGGGACGACTCGCCTGTAGCCGAGATTGAAATTTTTGGCGGTAATTCGGGTGATTCGGTAACTGTGGAAATTTTCGAGGAAGACCGTGAAGTAGCTCAGGTGCGGGTTTTGGCTCCGGGTCCGGGACTCAGGTCAACAGGGACAGTCCGACTTCCTCAAGCAGCGGAGAGCGGACATCTTCGATACATCGCAAGAATCGCGGACGAGGAGCAGGTTGATGACGCTTTTCCAAGCGATAATGAAGCAGTCACTTATGCCGATATCGGATATCCCTCTGGAGCGCTGGTTCTTGTTTCTGCCGTCCCCGATTGGGAGCCGCGCTATCTTCTTCCGGTTCTGGAGAAGGTCACCGGACTTCCTTCAGTTGGGTATCTTCGCGTTGGACCCGATCGCTTTGTGCGTCTAGGGTGGGGCTCCGAGCTAGGTATAGCGGACTCTAGCACCGTGAAGCGCGCCGCCACTGAGGCCGCTTTACTGGTGTTGCACGGTCTCGCAGCCGATGCGGATTCGTGGATAACCGAGATTGCCGGAGGTCGGGGGCAACGCCTTGTTTTACCGCTAGATTCAGAGGGAGCAAGGGCTGTTGGACTGGAGACCGGTGACCCAATATCTGGAGAGTGGTATGCGTCCGCTGATGTGCCGACATCTCCGATTGCTGGAGCGTTGGCTGGCGTCAACATACAGGGCCTACCGCCACTCTCTAGGGCGATGGTCCCCTCCGATCCTGTACTCCTGCCCCCGTTGCAGATACAGCTCAGGGGAGCTGGCTCGCCCGAGAGTGCATTTGCCCTGATAGAGCGGCCAGGAGGTCGAGTCGCTGTAGCCCTAGCTTCTCATTTTTGGCGTTGGGCAGCACGTGAGAATGGTCATGAACCGTATCGCAGGATCTGGTCCGGGATCGCGGATTGGCTCCTCGCGGGTGAAGAGGTTATTGCGGCTGAACCTCGACCAACGGTATGGGTGACATCTCGTGGACAAAAGATCGGGTGGAGTCTCGGAGGAGACTCTTCATCCGTGCACTTAGAGATTCGGTCAGGAACAGAAATCGTCACCGACACGATCCTGGTTGGTGGCGGAGAGGCAATGACTCGATCGTTGGATCCGGGTTTATACACATACACTCTAGTGTCTGAATCTGATGACACGGTTGGAGCCGGCCGCTTCGATGTCTCGGGAATGTCTCTTGAGATGCTTCCGGTCCCAAAGATGCCTGAGTTGTCACCTGGCAGCCTAGATTTGCTTGGTAAAACTGAGGATTCTGGGCGACCGCTCCGGACATACCCATGGGTGTACCTTCTAATAATGGCGCTGCTTTGCGGAGAATGGATTGTTCGGCGCCGCACTGGATTGCGCTAAGGAAGTTAGCATGGCTAGGCTCTTTAAGAGAAAATCCGAGAGAGAAAAAAGCCTGTGGAAACGCGTCGTAAATCTTGCACTGTCGGATGTGCGAGTTCTCGCGGCTGGAGTCGATACCGAATCACTGGAAGATCTGGAGGCTAAGCTCCTTGCCGCTGATTTTGGAGTCCCAGCTTCCCTTCGACTTACGGACAGAGCGGAAGAGGCGTTGCGACGGGGTATAGCGAGTGGGAAAGAAGAACTCATTGATGTTCTTCGGTCAGAGATTATTCAAATGTTCGATTCCGGACCGGATTCTGAGTTAGTGGAAGCGGAAGCGGGCCCGACGGTCTACCTGATTGTGGGTGTAAACGGGGTCGGAAAGACAACCTCCATTGCAAAGCTGGCGTCTCACCTCATTGAGGAGGGGCGCAGAGTAATGATAGCTGCAGCCGATACTTTCCGAGCTGGAGCCGTCGAGCAGCTCCATATGTGGGCTGAGCGCACGGGGGCGGATTTTATTCGTGGTCAAGAACGGAGTGATCCGGCAGCGGTGGCGTTTGACGCGCTAGAGGCCGCTGCCGCGCGTCAGATTGATTTCGTTCTGATCGACACAGCGGGCAGACTCCACACCAACAGCGATCTTATGGAAGAACTCGCTAAGATCGAACGTGTCGTTAGTCGAAAGATTCAGGACGCCCCCCATGAAACTCTCATGGTGTTGGACGCCACCGTTGGACAGAATGCCGTTCGTCAAGTCGAGGCTTTTTCAAAAGCACTCGGCATCACCGGTATCATCCTTTCGAAGATGGATTCAAGTGCTAAAGGTGGAATTGTAGTAGCGTTAAAAGAGGAGCATCGAGTACCGGTGAAACTAATCGGGGTAGGTGAGAGGCTCGAAGATCTAGAGGCTTTCGACGTAACTCAATTCTTAGACGCGGTAGTAGGATGAATTACTCACACCTCGATCGCCCCATACAGTTTCTAAAGGGTGTGGGTCCTAAGAGGGCGGACGCGTTCGCTCGTCTTGGAATTACCAACGCTCGGGATCTTCTCTACCATGCGCCTCGTCGGTATGACGATGCTTCTTCCGTAGAGTCTATCGGAAGTCTTGAAGTTGGGATGGACGCAACTGCGATTGGTAGAATTCGGAGCAAGGGGGTTATCCCGACACGTCGTGGTTTAAGGATTTTTCAGGCAGTGCTTGAGGACGATTCGGGGATGATCACCGTGGCTTGGCCGGGCCAACCGTGGCTTGATCGAAAGCTGCGAGAAGGAGACACTCTGCTGGTTTCGGGTCGGGTCAAGTTTTTTCACGGACGCCAACTACAACCGAGAGAGCATATTGTTCTGGAACGCGGGGTAGATGGCGAGTCAGCGATGAAATCAGGTATGATCTTCGTTTCTTATCCGGCCTCTGAGGATGTTCCTCAATGGGTTCTACGGAGCGTATTTGACAAGAATTTGACCGAAATGCTCACTTGGGCTGACGATGATGAATATGTTACCCCACGAATGCAGGCTGAATATGGATTGCCCCGACTAGAAGAAGCGTTCAAGTGGCTCCACAGGCCGAAGACTATATACGAGGCAGAGAAGGCACGCCGTCGGTTGGCATTTGATGAGCTTTTTTTCCTTCAACTCGTCCAGGCACAGGCCAGACGCAGGGCAAATGAGGACAACCCCGGAATTGAGCACATTAGAACGAACGAATTGATACGCCCGTTGCATCAGGCGTTGCCTTTTGAGCTGACAACTGCTCAGGGACGTGCTCTGCGTGAAATATATAACGATATGAGTTCGGGGCGCCGAATGAACCGAATGCTTCAGGGTGACGTCGGTACCGGGAAGACCGCGGTTGCGGTCTTCGCAATGTTACTCTCGGTCGAGGGTGGGCGTCAGGCATGTCTCATGGCTCCGACCGAGATCCTAGCTGAACAGCATGCACGAGGGATCTCCCGAATGCTCGATCCGTTAGGGGTTGAGGTCACCCTCCTTACTGGATCTCTAAGTGTCCGTAGCCGCCGAGAGGCCCTTGAATCTATTTCGAACGGATCGACGAGGATTGTTGTAGGAACGCACGCTCTTATCGAAGAAGATGTGGCATTCGATGAACTTGGTATCGTGGTAATCGATGAACAGCACCGGTTCGGCGTGAAGCAGAGGATGGCGATTTCCGACCGCGAGGGGCGGATACCCGATGTTCTGGTCATGTCTGCTACCCCAATTCCTAGATCGTTGGCTATGGCACTCTACGGAGACCTTGATCTTAGCCTGCTTGATGAAATGCCCCCAGGAAGAATGCCGGTTACGACTAGCCTTCGATCGACGGATCATCGCATCGCGGTATACGACTTTGTCCGCTCTGAGATAGCTATGGGCCGGCAGGCATACATCGTGTACCCATTGGTTGACGATTCAGAAAAAATTGATCTGCTCTCCGCCAAGCGGGAGTTCGAACGACTTTCCTCGGAGGTTTTTCTTCAAGAACGAGTTGGCCTAATTCATGGACAGCTTGCTAGTGCAGAGAAAGACTCGGTGATGCGCGAATTCATCGCGGGAAAGATCGATGTATTGGTCGCAACCACGGTGATTGAGGTGGGAATTGATGTTCCCAACGCTAGTGTGATGCTTATAGAGCATGCGGAGAGATTTGGCCTGTCTCAGCTGCATCAGCTTCGTGGTCGAGTGGGCCGCGGCACTGAGGAGAGCCATTGTATTTTGGTTACCGAGCCTGGCGAGCATGCCCTAGAGAGATTGCGGATTTTCCGCGATACCAGCGATGGATTCGAAGTTGCGCGGGCGGATCTCCGAATTAGGGGCCAAGGAGATCTCTTAGGTAGTCAGCAGCATGGACGAGACCCGGCATTGCGGTTTGCGGACCTCCTGGTGGATGAGGATCTGCTAGTGGACGCTCAGAGTGAGGCACGAGCGATTGTGGCGGAAGATCCAGAGCTTAAGAGCGCCGATCATGCGGCGATCCAAGCCCACTTAGAAGGACTGTACAAGCACCGTCTTGAAATGTACGGGGTTGGTTGAGCAGCTTCCCCTAACCGCGCATTATGTGCATTGTCCTGCCTCGCGTCGATAAGTTGATTCGACGCAGACTCTTAGATTGCGATGCGGCACGATGATGGTGGAAATCAGACAGCTTGGAGAACATGTAGGTGAGCAGGTAACCGTTCGGGGATGGGTAGAGGCAACCCGTGGACACGGGAAAGTCTCTTTCACGGCTCTACGCGACGGAACCGGTGTGCTGCAGGGTGTCGTTCTAAAAGAGGCCGTGGACAACGCTACTTGGGATTTGCAGCAGTCACTGACTCGTGAGTCGGTCGTTGCTTTGACTGGTGAGGTGAAAGAAGACGCGCGTGCCCCAGGTGGATATGAACTTGGAGTAATGGAAGTCGAATTGCTTTCCAGTGCGGAAGAGTATCCGATCCAGCCAAAGGAGCACGGGGTCGACTTTCTCTTAGATCATCGTCATCTATGGCTTCGATCATCAATGCAGAGGGCAGGGCTTAGAGTGCGGGCTGAAGTGCAGCAGTCGATTCATGACTTCATGTACGAAAACAAGTTCGTTCGGATCGATACCCCTATTTTGACGGGAGCGATTGGTGAGCATGCAGGAACCCTATTTGAGACGGACTATTTTGGGGATTCGGCTTACATGGCGCAGACGGGGCAATTGTACGTCGAGGCTGCTTGTCCAGCGTTTCGGAGGGTCTATTGCTTCGGGCCCACATTCAGGGCGGAGAAATCAAAGACTCGCCGCCATCTAACAGAGTTCTGGATGGTAGAGCCGGAGGTGGCTTTTGCGGATTCGAACCAGAACATGGACCTCCAGGAACAATTTGTCTCATACATAGTGGGGCGCGCACTCGAGAGATGTCAGGAGGAGTTAAAAGTATTGGAGCGCGACACCAGTAAGTTGGAGCAGGTAACGCCCCCCTTCCCGCGGATGAGTTATACGCAGGCCGTCGAGCGTTTGAAGGACCTCGGTTCGGACATTGAGTGGGGCCGAGATCTGGGTGCGGCAGATGAAGCTCTGCTCATGGAGGATCAGGAACTACCAGTCTTCGTGCACGACTACCCAAAGGCCGCTAAAGCCTTCTATATGAAGGAGAACCCTGAGGATCCTCGTACGGTACTGTGCGATGATTTGCTTGCACCTGAGGGTTATGGAGAAATCATCGGTGGAAGTCAGCGCGAAGATGATCTTGAACTGCTTGAGCATCGGATCAAGGAAGAAAACTTGCCGGAAGAGGCATACGCTTGGTATCTAGACCTCCGACGGTATGGAACCTTCCAGCATTCCGGTTTTGGATTAGGCGTGGAGCGCACGGTAGCCTGGATCACCGGCCGGCATCACATACGTGAACTGATTCCGTTCCCGCGTCTCATGAATCGCCTTTACCCTTAGGCTCTGAATGCCCTGTGTTGTTTTAGATATGATGGATCGGAGACCCATCTGGGCTATGCCTGACTGGGTCAGTGAACACATCAGAGATGCCCTTCCCGCTTCATGGACTCTAGAAGTAGTAGAGGAAGAGACGGACGGGTCAGGTGACGGTTCGGCTAGGGTCTCCGACCACGTCTTGGACCTGGTGAAAGAAGCCGAGATTTATTTCGGTTATGGAATACCTGCTGAGATTATAGATGTGGGTAGCAGACTCAGGTGGGTCCATTCTGGTGCATCGGGCGTTGGCTCCTCATTGACATCGACCATGCTGGCAAGCGACGTCATCTTCACGAATTCCGCTGGCGTGCATGCGCCTCCAATGGCTGAGACTGTGCTCGCTATGCTTCTGCACTTCACCAGGGGATTGGACTTTGCCGTTGAGTCACAGCGGCGTGCTGAATGGTCAACAGAGCGATTCTATATCGCTGATGCTCCTCTTCTCGAGTTATCCGCCATGACGATTGGGATAGTCGGGTTTGGTGGAGTGGGCCGTGAGGTCGCGAAGAGAGTAGCGTCTTTAGGCGCGAGGGTGATGGCCGTAAAGAGAACGCCAGTTCCAGCGGAAGCAGACCTTCTCCAGTGGACTGAGGGAGAAGGAACGATGGGTGAAGCTATAGAGATGGTTTGGGGTGATTCCGGACTTGATTCTGTCTACAGGGAGTGTGACGCGATCGTGTTGGCCGCACCAGACACTCCTAAGACAAGAGGTATGATCGACACCGATGCCCTGAACCGTATGAAGTCCGGTGTGATCGTCCTCAATGTTGCCCGGGGACGTCTGATCGACGAGAACGCATTGATCGAGGCGCTGAGTAGAGGGAGGATCCGGGGAGCTGGCCTCGATGTCTTCACTGAAGAGCCATTACCCTCGGATAGCCCGTTGTGGGCTCTAAAGAATACGGTGATTACGCCGCACGTGTCTGCGGTCACGAGAGGATTCTGGAAACGTGAGACTGATCTGATTCTTAGGAACCTCTCCCGTTATATGGATGATAGTCCCTTGGAAGAGTGGGAGAATGTTGTTAACAAGAAGGAGGGTTATTGACGCTCCTTCGACTTTACCTCGTCCCATAGCTGATTCAGAGTCGTAAGGCTGGCGGCGGACAGATTGATATCTTTTTTGCCAGCGAGGCTTTCGAGTTTCTCGAACCGTCCAACGAACTTTGAATTAGCTCGTTCCAGCGCCGTTGTCGGATGTGAGCCACCTAGTCTTGCCAGATTGACGCAGGCGAAAAGAAGATCTCCTACCTCTTCGATGAAGTCTTCAGAGTCGAGCGCATTTCCTGCCTCTTCGAGCTCTTCACTCGCTTTATTCAGCGCGCCTCGCGCGTCCTCCCAATCAAAACCCACGCTGGCTACTCTTTCCTGTATTCGATATGACCTCGTCAGTGGATCAAGACCCTTGGTTAACCCAGTGAGGATACCTGTGTCCTTTGTTCTCTCCCGGTTCTTTAATGCCTCCCACTCTTGGTGTTCGTCTGTGCCGAAAACGTCTGGATGTCGAGCAATCATTTTACTCTCTAGTCGGGCGTAGACGGAGTCTGCGCTGATCTCACTGCTCTCTTCAGCGACTACGATCTGGAAAGCCAGATTAAGTAGGAGGTCTCCGAGTTCATTTTCTAGTTCTAGGTCATCCCCATTTCGGATGGCATCAACCACCTCGTGCGTTTCCTCTAATAGGTGTGGAATCAGTGATTCGGCGGTCTGCTGTGCGTCCCACGGACATTCACAGCGGAGGAATCGGACAAGATTCAATGCACGATCTAGTGTGCCGGGTCCAGGGAAGTGATGTGATTGATTAGTTGCGTTCATCGTGTATGTGTCGAGCGGTTCTAAAGAATGTGATGTCCCAAGAACCGCTGCCTTAGGGGTCGTCGGACTGCCTTTTTTCTGGCATCTTTGAGGCCTCATGTTAACGAATCCAAAAGCCCGTGCATGGGTTCAGATCAGAGCCAATGCTTTGCTCGCGAATTTTCTGGACGTCCGAGATCGGGTAGGATCTGAAACCGGGATTCTACCGATGGTCAAGGCAGATGCATACGGGTTGGGGCTTGAGGCATCAATAAGCACTCTAGAGCCTCTGGGTCCGTGGGGTTTTGGTGTCGCAACGGTCTCAGAGGGGGTGTGCTTGCGC
>CETM01204672.1_pt1 | contig 13200 bp, 9 predicted proteins | sample 361451 | NCBI WGS metagenome assembly CETM01 (sample SAMEA2622690, study PRJEB7988) | marine metagenome | isolation source: saline water (ENVO:00002010), including
TACAGCTACACCTCCTGTCATTTGGGATGCTACATAACAGCCAAACCATTCCTTCCTGTTATAGCTATAAATACTAATCTTCTCATTTTTTTCAAGCCCAAGAGCTATTAGAGACTTCGCGATTTTTTTAGAAAATAATGTGAATTCTGACCAAGTTTGTGTTTCCCAACCACTTTTGTTTCGTACTGATAGAGCCGGTTCATTTGCATATTGTTCACTATTTGCTAAAAGTCTTTTGGGTGTGTTTTCGGCTGACATGGTTTAATTTCCTTTCCTAAGTGGTCTCCATATAAGATGCACTCAATAATGATCAAATTTTTGCATTTTTGCAAGAAATAATGGTTGTTTTTTCTGAATAGTCTGGACTTTTTGATCTACAGAAAAAAGAAAAGTTATTTTAATAATAATACTTTTGTTGATTTAACAACATTACCAGCTTGAATTATGCAAAGGTACACACCACCAGAAATGCTTTGGTTCTTTTCATTTGTTCCATCCCAATTGATAGCTTTAAAACCTGGAGTTTGTTTTCCTCGAAAAACAGTTTTTATCTTTCTTCCAATAATATCATAAATGGTAACACTTACAAATTCATCAAATGGTAATTCATAGTTTAGTATAGTTGAAGAATTAAATGGGTTGGGGAAATTTCCTAGAATTTGAAAAGTGCTTGCTTTGGGAAATGGGCTGGGTAAATTAAGTGATATAGTGTTTTTTCTTCCTGGTGATCCATATCCATTAGAGCCTGACCAGCTTTTTGGTAATGAGTTATCATATGATGGATCAATTAATTCAAGCGTTGGACCATTTCCATCCGCTGATTCTGGCCAAGGACTAGAATCGTTATATTCTATAAAATCTCTGAGGTTGTTTTTTGAATCAAAAAGGCGGATGAGCTCACCACCTCCACTTAGACCAAATCCAAGATCACCAATATAGTTGTTAACATTGGGGAAATGGGTTCTAAAGGCTAATGAATCTTTCGTTAGAACTAAATATTCATTAGAAGCTAACAAAGTATTTGTGGGGATTGAAAAAACATGGTCATCATTTTCATCTTTAAATAACCATCCGCTTATATTTATAGTCTTTTCTGTGTTGTTATAAAGTTCAACCCAATCTTCTGGATCAAAGTTTTCAGATGAATTATAGTTAATTTCATTAATTACAATATTTTCTTCTAATAAAAATTTGGATTCCACCTGGTATTCATAATATTCTTGCTCAGCTTTCGTTGGGTTTAGAACTAAAGCTTCGTTATTACTGGCTCTAACATAATATCTAATATTACTGCCGTTGCTAGAATATGGAATTGTTGCTCCGAAAACCATGTCATTTTCTTCTCCATCTCCATGTTTTCCATCATCAAACATTGTAACGGAAATAAATGGACTATGTGTTTCATCATTAGACACCATTAGTTCTACCTGGTTAGTATTTGTTACTTTTGCTGTGATTATAACAGGGTCACTATCAAATGGTTTATCCATTGATTGTTTTACATTTTCAATAACAGGGGGAGTTTTGGCGATTTCTCTATGCTTAAGGAGATATTCACTCCTTTCTCTCACTGTAGGTAATATTCCACACCAATGTGCTCCATCTGGAGTAATAAGATAATTGTCTACATTATATCTAAAGTAATCATCTTCGTGAAACGATGGGAATAAGTTTGGATCATTTGTAGCATAGGGTTCTATAACATTTTGTATCCCATAAGCTAACTCTCGTAAATAATCTTCATTATAAATTTCTTCAATAATTGTACGAATATGAGCTGTATATAGTTTTCTATAAAGTGGAACTTTCATAATTTTACTAAATAATGGTCTTTCATTGGGATCATTATACTCAAAAAGAAATGGATCCCAATTGTAAATCCACGAGACATCCCCACCCACATCTCTAATAGGATTAATCATACTACCCCCAAAAGTGTTGTCTTTATCCCACGGAATTATTTCAAATTGTCCTGTATTGGTATTACGATATAGATAATAATTATGAATGACCCAACCATTATAGGCATCAAGGTCTGGCATTACTGTGGATGTGGCAAAAAACCACAGTACTCGGTCAACATTTAATATTGTTGCAATACTATCAATTTCATAGTTTAGGGTATAAATCAAATCCAAGAGGTCAGACCAGCCTGTTTCTGATTTAAGTTCATATCCTTTTTGATAAGGATATGCTGTAGAATCACTACCATACCAATTAAGATCAGGCCAAGCATCATAAGCATCCTCCTCACCATACAAGAATTGGGGCTCACATTTAAAAAATGCCCCTTGATTATTTCCGAAATGTTTCGTCAAAAAGCTTTTGTTTACTGATTCCACTCCTACATATAGTCCTATAGGTTCTCCATTGACAAACACATTTAAATAACCGGTTTCAGGTGCTGGTAAATAGTATGATTGGGTAAGATATCCTATTGTTTCTCTTAAAAATGTTACGTCAAAAATTGAATTGGATAGCTTAACTTTATTATATCCCGATAATTCTTGATTATCGATAATCAAATTAAAATCTAGATTAAATGGAAATTTTGGACTCCCTACTGTTCTAGCCCACCAAAAAGTTGAATTTCCTTTATATCTTACACCTACACTATCTAAAGCTTTACCATCAAATCTAATGGTTGCTAGTTCATAACTTTTATCATCAAGTTTCCACCTGGCTTGGAGAATAGAATCATAAGCTGAATTATAAAAATCGATTTCTAAAGTATGAACTTGATATGGATCAAAAAGGTTTTGACTAAACATAAAGTGTATATTAAAAAATAAAGTCAAAAATAATTTGTTTCTCATTTAATTCTATTTCTTAAATAGTAATTACAATAAAACCAAATTTTGATCTCTTGTTGTTTCAAACAATATTGATGGTGTTTGATTGTTTGAACAATAAACGAAGATAGCAATCGTAGAAATTATTCCACAATTTTCGTGCAACTAGAACTGGGCATTGAACATGATTAATTATCCCTTCATCTATTGTATCCATTATCCGAGATTTAAAAGTACTCATTTTTCTATGCCCAAGTACAAGAAGATCCATTCCTTTAGTTTCTCTAGCTAAGATTTGCGGGGGTTTTTCACGATCAACAATCTTTACAAGGACAGATTCAGCCTCTTATTCAAATCAATTGGCACGGAAGCGGTCCCTAATATCTTCCTCATTGAGGCGAGGCCCTCTACTGTCCATCATCATTGACATTTCACTAGCATGAGGATCATTTACATGAACAGCAATTATTTCCGCTTTACTAATTCTAGCTAGTTTCACTGCTTCTTTAATTACATCACTATCATCTCCAAGAGCCACAAGAGCTATCATTATTGTTTTTTAGATCAAATTCTGAAGGTTTTTATGTTATTTTAAAAACAACATTTTTTTGGTAAGTGTATATTTTTCTGTTTTTATTCTATATAGATAAACTCCGCCACTTACCAAGTTTCCCTGATTGTCTAAACCATTCCAACCAATTGTATGGGCTCCTGCTTGACGAAAATTATTAACTAAGGTTTTAATTTCCGTACCTAGAAGATTGTAAACCACTAATGATGTATTGGCCTCTTCAGGCAAATTAAATGTTATTTTGGTCTCTGGGTTGAAAGGATTTGGGTAGTTCTGATCTAATACAAATGAGGATGGTAAAGTGTTTTTTTCCAAACCAAGCTCACCATTGGTTAAACCTGGCGTAGGAGTATCAAAAGCGACCCAAGTGTCACTGCCATCTGGACTTCTACCTATAGAAATATCGTCTGTCTGCGCACCAAAGGTAAGTGTATCTACTACCGTTTCTCCATCAGAAGCATACAGTCCTATCTGTTCACCACTTTTACCGAGCTTTATTTCAATATGTAGTATTCCTTGTTCTGATTCTTTATCAGCCCATAGCAACAAGAACTCTCCAGGTGCAATTGTTGTTGAATCTGGAGAGGTCGTTGGAATTTGATGAAGTGTTGGTTCTGCAAGATCATCGGTAATATACATGCCACCAACATCCACACTTGCTGAACCTCCGTTATAAAGTTCAATAAAATCATCATAATCGCCATGCTCATCTGTACAACATGCTTCGTTGCCTGCCAAGTATTCATTAATAAGAACCCCTTGAGCAAATACGCATCCTGTTACAAAAACAATCGTTATCAATTTCTTCATTTCTCTCTCCTGTTTTTCGTTTCTAACGCTTTATGGGTATCCAATGTCGATCAACACCAATTGACCCAAAAACTCCAATACCTTCTTCTATTCCTATGCTTTGTCCAGAACCTCCTTGCCCTAAAAATAAACTAGCAAACTCAGCATCTGATCCAAACTTAATAAAATAATTATAATAATTACTATCTATACTCATAAGTTTAATCATTAGGTAATCTTCAATTGTCTCTCCTAGCTCAGGATTAATTATATTGCCGCAATATTCTTTTCTATAAATCCACTTTGTATCTCCTGGCTCGATTAATTCTTGTTGCCAGTATCCGCATTCGCTATAAAGTCTTGATTCATCCTGCTCCTCATTTTTCTCTGGCAAATAATAACTTAATAAATTATTAGTATTTATTATTTGATAATGATCATCCTGTTCAGCCCAAAGAATATTTATTGATTGACTAACATCAAAACTATCTGGCATTAAAGTCTTGTTGATTATTGGTGTCGGCGGAATTATCGTTGTCCCATTTGCAGACAGACCGCTAGGTGTTTTTACAGATAATGTCCATGTTTCATTCGGTTTTGGGAATAAATCATCACCATTATATACATACTGTCCACCATCTTCATAAGCCCATTTAACAAACTCAAATTCATAGTCTTTGGTACCATTGCTTACTATAACTTCAGCGTCCCGGACTAAAAAACGAGAGCCATATGAAATATATAGTTCACCATCATTTCCAATTTGTCGAATTAAAGTATCACTAGCTTCATCCAGCCGAAGTGTTCTGTGTACCCTGATAAAATTGATTCCTAAGGAATCTGTAGATAATACACCAACGATATTAAGAACAGGGTCATGATCTGATTCTAAATCCTCCCATTCCAAATCTGGGGGTATAATTTGACAACTCCAGAAAAATAATGGGAGAAAGATTAAGAAACTCCGTTTCAAAATTCGATCCTATAGCCTAATGTTAGAAAAAAGGGGAACATTGGAATCGGGGCTCTTTGAATACCTAAAGTCTCATTTGTCAATTTATTTACTTTCGCTCTATAATTGTATGTTAGGGGATTTACATGATTTGTTGCATTAACAAGTTGAATATACCTTTCATAAGGTAGGTTAAAAAACTCCTTTTTTTGTTTTAATCCCATGTCTAACCTAAAATAAGCAGGTAGTCTTGAAGAGTTCTTTGCACCTACAATAATAGCCTCATAAGGATCATACCAAGTAGGAGCTAACGCATCATTATTTGACGACCATTGTTCATATCTTCCTAAAGGTGGCGTAAATGGTTGACCGCTAGATGCTTGTATTGAAGTACTAAAATGAATATCCTTTAATTTTGATGCAAGAAAGCCAGTTCCTTGCTTAAATAATTCAACATCGCCTACAATATTAATTGTATGGGTCCGATCATATTTTGGATAATACCATCCATGTTTAATTGTATGCCTTCTCGTTTCTGCATAAGTATAACCTATCCACCCCCTTACTCGGCCCGTCGTTTTTTTGAGCAAAAACTCTAAACCATAAGCATAGCCTTTTGTTTCATAAAAATCATTAAAGGGAGTAAAACGAACCTGGCCGTCTTCTTCACCCTCGGAAAAAAGCTGTCCTTGTTTTAAAGTAATTAAATTTTCAAAATGTTTATAATATGTTTCTACCCGAAAAATCCAATTTTTTTCTGACAAAAATTCTAAACCTAATATTGCATGGTCAGCCCAAGTTGCTGGCTTGTCTGCTGGGATACCTAACCAAAAATCAATAATTCGTAGTGTTTCATCTTCTGAATTGGCAATAGTTAAGAATTGGTGATAACGACCTAATGCAAATTTTAAAGCTAAGTCCTGTCGCAGTAAATATTTTACACTGAACCTTGGGTCAAAATAAATTTTGTCATGGAGAGAATAGTCCATGAATCTACCGCCCAGTTGAATAGCTAAGACTGGGTTGATATCCCATTTGTCTTGAATATACAATGATGTTTCTTGTGTCTTTTCTTTCATCTCTAAAGGTTTTAATGAAATGGTTGTGTCTAGATTGACCAGTTTGAATTTCATTCCAAGATCATAGTTCACTTTTTTTAATTGAACCCCCGCCATTAATTGATGATCAGGTATTCCATGCCATGAAAACTCTGTTTCTACTGTTCTGTCATCTACAATATCAAAAAAATCAAATATAAACTGATCTTTAAAGGTTCCTTCTTCATTCATAGACCTCCATGAACCTTCTTCTGTTGAGCCCATATTGAAATGAAAACGATATCTACTATTTGCCAAAAAAGTATTTGCTACGAGCTGTGGGCTTATTAACCAGCGCCACCTTAGACTATTTGTATGGTTTCCCCACGGCCAATCTATTTCAAAACTGGAAGACGTTTTTTCATAGTAGTCAGAGTAGATGTCATAACTTTCTTCTTTGCCTGATGTTTTAAGTGTTAGAACGTCATCTCCATAAAAACGGCTATATGTAATGCGGTGGTTTCGATTTAAATCTAAGTTGACTTTCATTTGATAATCGTAAAAAAAGTATGGAAACTTAAAGTCATCTTCACCATTACTTCTAAGAATTGCATTGACTATCTGGTCAAAATATGTGCGTCTTCCTGCTAACATCCATGAGCCTCTAATTCCTGAAATCTTGGGGATCGGACCTTCTAATAAGACCTTACTAGAAACCAATGAAATGTTGGCGTTTCCTTTAAATTCTTCGGTGTTTCCTTCTCTATTAATTACACTTAGAATTGCTCCCATCCTTCCACCGTATCTTGCTGGAAATCCACCAGCATGAAAATCTGCTTCCTTTATCGCATCTGTATTAAAAGTAGAAAAAATTCCTCCTAAATGGTAGGGGTTGTAAACAGTTATTCCATCTAACATTATTAGATTTTGGTCTGGTGTGCTTCCCCTAACATATAGAGCGCTGGAAAAATCATTTAATGTTTGTACACCTGGAAGCATTTGTACTGTCCTAAACAAATCTGGCTCTATAAATGCGGGGGCTGTTTCTATTGTTCGCATATCTAAACTTGTCCTACTTGGCTCTACAAGCTGCCTCATTTTTTGAGCTTCTCCAAAAACATCTACCGCCTCCCCTTCTAAAACGGTACGTTTAAGCCGAAAATCTAATCGTAGTTCTTTATTACCCTGAATGTTTATACTTTGAGTCATCATCTCATAACCGATAATTGATGCAATTATTTGTTTTTCGCCTGAAGATGGGACACCTATTAATACATAATAACCATCAATGTTAGAGGCTGTGCCTATATTGGTTTCCTTGACAAATACATTGGTATATCCAAGGGGTTCACCCGTAGCCTCTTCTCTTATAAAACCACTAATTGTTACTGTCTCTTGGGACGAAAGGAAAGAAAAAAATAAAAATATAACTGTAAACCTATATTTCATTGCTTTCAAAGAGTATATGTTAATTTGAATACTTTGTTCATTCTTATATTTATTATCATTGATAACATTCTGATTCCAAAGTTTTCCATTTAGAATTTACTAAAAAACTCCCAAATTGCTTTAGAAGCAGTTGTTCCGGTACCACTGTTTTCTCTAGGCCATTCATGGCCCCAATTATTTATCTTGTAATACCACACTTCATTTTCACCCAAACAATTATTGTGGTAATAAGCTTCCGTATTTTCTGGGTAATAAGTTGTATCTATAGATGTGCAGTTATTTTGATTAACCCAAAAACTAATTATCTCATCCATAGAAGGAGCCCCACCCCACCCTCCGTATGTGTTCATACTACCATCTATTGGAACCACCTCATCATCTATGCCTGAAATCTGGAAAACTGGAATGGCATTAGTAGGTTCACAAGTTCTCCAGGTTTGTCCACTCATGGTACCGGTCACAGAAGCAATAGCCTTAAAAATTTCTGGAGCTTCACAAGCTAAAGTATAGCTCATAAAACCACCATTGGACATCCCACAAACAAATGTACGGGCTGGGTCTAAACTATGTATATCCTGCAAGGTTTGGGCTAGCTCTGTAAGAAATTTTGTATCGTCTATATCGCTAATTTTTAAATTCGCATTCCAATGTGGAATACCATTGTTATCATCTGTTCCTTGAGGATAGCATACTGCAAATCCATGTTCGTCAGCAATTTCGTTCATTTGAGAATACCATTGTATGGTTTCTGCACTACTGGTATATCCATGAAGAACCAAAACAAGGGGCGAGTTGTTTTTTAACCCTTCCGGTTTATAAAAAATATATTCCCGCTCTTCATTCTCTTCCATTTGTTTGGGGTCGTTACATCCAAAACTAATAAAAACTACTATCACTAAGGTGAGACTACTCCTCAAATCTTGACCTCCTAAAATGGGGGTAAAAAACAAAATTTTTTATTCTCTTGATCCAGGAATGATTTCTAATTCAATTTTTTTATTTTTTCTTATAACAACTATTCTTGCCTTTTGCCCTATTTTAACAGCATCTATTGCGTATGTATAATCATAGATGTTCTCTATTTTTCGCCCAGCTAACTCTATAATAATATCCCCCGCTTTCATCCCAGCCTTATCAGCTGGTGCCCCTTTGGTTACACCTGACAGTTTAAGCCCGGGTATTTCGCTGTCACCATAATCAGGAATAGTCCCTAGGTAAGCCCTCAACCCTGCTCTCACAATTTCTGTCTGTGGGTTTTTTGGTTCTTGGTAATTAGGCTCATCTTCAGAAGTAACTAAACTTCTTCCAATAAGGGCAAGAAACTTTGTGATTTGTTCAATTCCTTTATAATTAATTAAGTCAGGTGTGTCATTCGGAGTGTGATATTGTGGGTGAGAACCTGTAAACAAACTTAGGATTGGAATTTTCTTGAGAAAAAAGGAGGTGGCATCAGTTGGTAAATAGCTGTCTTCCTTGAGTTCTATATTTAAACCAATAGGAGCATTGCGTCGTTCTATTTCTCTTTTCCATATTAGGCTTGACCCTACACCATTTACTACTAATGATTCTCTATAACGACCTACCATGTCCAGATTCAAATACGCCGCAACAATATTCGATAAATCGTTGGTGTTATTAATTTTCGCTAAATTATTTACGAAATATGTTGAGCCTAATAATCCTTGCTCTTCGCCTGACCATGCGGCAAAAACAATGTCTCTTTTCATTGTAAGTTTCTTTAAAGCTTTTTCGTGAGCAAACCACTCTGCCATTTCTATAATACTTGCTATACCAGAAGCATTATCATCAGCTCCAAAATGGATTTTTTGTTTTTCGGATTCATTTGCTAGAGAGCTTGGATCTCCTCCAACACCCAAGTGGTCTACATGGCCTCCTATTATAAGTGGGGGTTCTTCGCCCGGTAATTCAGAGGGTAAAACTCCTATAACATTTCTTCCCAATGTTTTTTTCTTTACTAAGTCAATATTAATTGAAAGTTTTGCGTCAGTTAAAAAACCCATCTTAATATCACCGGCATCTAAATCTTGTTGTAGGGTTTTTAAAGATTGGCAGTTATTATCTTCATCTATGCACAACAAGGTTTTAGCTGTGTTATCAGTAATTGATATAACTGGAATACTGGTAGGAGAGCTTGTTACACCTGAGTCTCTTGAAATTAATTCTTTTTTTACAGCTGATTCTGGACCACTCACTATTATCATTCCTGCAGCTCCTTTGTCTCGTAAAGTCATTGCTTTATATCTAAGACTACTATATCTGGATAAGTGTTGACGGTGCTCTGAAGAAATGTTTTCTGGCATATATCGTAATATCATAACTAGCTTATCTTTAACATCAAGATGTACAAAAGAACTGTATTCTTTGAACTGTTTTTCTCCTGGAGCATGAATTCCATAACCAGCCCATACGACTTCTTTATTGATCAAAGAACCAGTGGCTGACCAATTAACAGGGCGCCAATCTTTGTTTAATTGGAATTGTTGTTTTGACTTTTTTGGATTTTGAATGATCAAAGAGCTTGTTTGTTTTATTTCTATTCCTGATGTGAATTCAAATTCTTGAAAATAACTATTGCTTGATCCTCCTGGATCTAATCCTATTTTTTTAAACTCTTCGGAAACATATTCTGTAGCTTTTAATTCTCCCTCTGTACCTGTTTTCCGACCTGCGTAATCTTCTGATGCTAAAATTTCAACGTGGTTTTTTAATTCGGCTACAGTTATAGAAGGGTCTTTTGAGCCCACTCTTTTTGTATTCTTTAATTTTCTCTGGGGTTTAAAATCTTTTTGGGTATCATTTAATAGGTTTAGAGATAATTCGTGGTTCCAATCTGCAAAAAAAATATTTGATTTATTATCATTAGACCTTTGGCTTGTCCAACTCAAAGTTTTTCCATCTGGTGAAAATGTCGGTAATCCATCAAATCTATCTGAATAAGTTACTCTTATAGGTTCTCCTCCTTGCAAGCTGACTATATATAATTCAAAGTTGCCAAAACCATGTTTGTTTGTAGAATATATAAGATATTTTCCAGAAGGGTGAAAAAATGGTGCCCATGACATTGCTTGCATATTGGTTAACTGTTTTTTATTCCTTCCATCACTATCCATGGTATAGATTTCTGCCAACACTCCGTCCTCTGAAAATCTTCGCCAACATATTTTTTTACCATCTGAACTAAAAAATGGGCCTCCATCATAACCTCTGCTTTTTGTAAGTCTTTGAATTTCTGTCCCATCAATCTTCATTTTATAAATATCTATCATAAAGGACTTATCTACTTGGAATAGTTTCTTGTCCTTTTTGGATATTGCTGAATTATATGCTAAGCGGTTTGAACTAAACACTATCCAATTTCCATCTGGAGATATGGCGCCTTCGGCATCATATCCAATCGTATTAGTCACTTGTTTAATATTTTTTGTTTTTCGATCGAAAATATAAAGCTCAAAATTGTCATCATAATCCCATTCATATCGGCGTTCTTTTCCAGATTCTCTAATTTTCAATTCTTCGATTTGTTTCTCTTTTGATTGAGCATCTTTATGGGTTGAGGCAAATAATACATGGTCCATATCCGGGTGTATCCAGCCACAAGTTGTTTTCCCGAATCCTGGGGATATTCTTTCTATATCGCCATTTAATAGATTCATTAGATAAATTTGATAAAAAGGATTTTTTGGATCTCTCTCACTTTGAAAAACCATTAGATTCCCATTGGGGCCAAAATATCCTTCACCTGATCTTTTGCCTTCAAATGTGAGCTGGCGAATATTTGTAATAATATTAGCTTCTTGTCCAACAATACTATTTAAAATAACTAAAAGAAACAAAACAGATATTATTTTCTTTTTCATTAAAACTGGACCTTTTGAATTAACCTCTAATAGAATGTTTTAAATAACAGTAAATTTAAATCAAACAATTAATAGCAACTTGAAGATTTAGACCTTGTGGGTCATAATCTTTATTCCAACCAATTGCTGTCATTTCCCATCCTACATAATAAGCTGGAAGAGAAATAAAAGACACTATTGCTGAAGTGTCATTTACTTCTAATTGGTTGTATCGTTTAGGCCCTATACATCTTACAGTTTTTTGAGTGAGGCCGAAATGTTTTTTATTATATAGATTGCTCATATCTGGAAATTTTGAGAGGTTGTTATAGGGTGTTCGTCCTATTAAAGAGTTTTGACCGGACTCATTCCGGTGATCTACAATTTGTACTACTGGTTCTTTAGTTGTAACTAAATCAATTATAATTAATTTTTTTTCTTGTAATTCAATTCTTAACAAATGAAGGTTTTTGGGTGTTGCGGCTTTTAAAAGATCTGTGTTTGGTGACACAATTTTTTCTGTTCTCCATTCATAAATTGAATGATCCGCAAATAATTTTTCTTTCTTGACTTTATTAAAAACATTGCAATAAGTATTTAAATTTGAATGTAAATATATCATTTGTTAAACCGATTACCAAACAAGGCGGAGCCGAGTCTCAACATTGTTGCTCCTTCCTCTACAGCTATTTCAAAATCATTGGACATGCCCATGGAAAGTTCATGTATTCTCCGTTCTTCTATTAGCTCTGAATTTAATTTTTCTTTTAATAAACGTAATTCAATAAATGTTTTTCTGATTTTTGTTTTATTTTCTGTAAATAAACCAATTGTCATTAAACCTTTTACCGTTAAATAAGGCATTTCAATAATTTTTAACAAACTCTCTTTTTCTTCTATTCTGAACCCATGTTTAGCTGGATCATTAGATGAGTTTACCTGTAATAAAACTTCTACATTCTTTTGTTGATCCTGTCCAACGCTATTAATTCTATTGGCTAGTTTTGTACTGTCTACTGAGTCGATGACGTCAAAAAGGTTGACTGCTTTCCTCGTTTTGTTTGTTTGTAAGTGACCTATTAACCTTTTTTTTAAGGTTGGTAGTTCTGGCAATTTGGGAAATTTATTTATTGCTTCTTGTACTCTGTTTTCACCAATATGTATAAGTCCAGCTTCATAAGCCTCAATTATAGCATTATGAGAAAAGGTTTTGGTAACTGCAACTATTGTAATGGGTTTTTCATTGATTAGACTAACCCTTTGGCGGGCTTCATTAATCCGATCCTTTATCGAATTAAATCCATCTAAATTAAGCACTGCTAAGTAGTGCCTTTAGATTCTATATTAGAGCCATCGTCTTTTTTTGATAGTATTTCTTCTTCATTGTCTAAAGTTTCTACGTGTGCTACTCTACTTAAAGAGGATATTTTTGCTCCTTCATCCAATCGTATAAGTTTTACACCTTGAGTAACTCGACCAATGGTACGAATACTTTCTATAGGTTGACGGATTAATACTCCCGTATCTGTAATTACCATTAGATCGTCAGAGTCCACCACTTCCATAATCGACACCATTTTTCCAACTTTTTCATTCGTACGCATTGCTAAAACACCTTTTCCAGATCTTTTTTGAATGCGGTATTGAACAACATCTGTTCGTTTTCCATAACCTTTTTCAGTTGCTACTAACAATGTTCCTTCACGCCTAACTACTACCATACCTACGACATAGTCTTCTTTACTCGAAAGTT
>CETM01132009.1_pt1 | contig 13197 bp, 12 predicted proteins | sample 361451 | NCBI WGS metagenome assembly CETM01 (sample SAMEA2622690, study PRJEB7988) | marine metagenome | isolation source: saline water (ENVO:00002010), including
TATTTTTTAAAATATCTAATTTATATCCTTCTTGATTTAAATCTAAGCTAGAATCAATATGGTAATCAATTGTAGATTCACTTTGGCTATTATTTTCAATATGATTAGTAAAATCATATCGGATTGGAAGCTCAGTATTGTTAAAAGAATATGCAAATTTTATATTCTCAAAATTCAGGTTTGAAAAAGTGTCTTTAAACTCAAGCTCTTGAACTGAGGGTAATAATTTAAATTTTTCTAAATTTTCAATTTTATTTGAACATCCAATAAATAAAAAAGCTATAAAAAGTATTAAAATTTGTCTCATAAATCTAATTTAGCGAAAAAATTTATTATTTTATTACTTTAAAAGTTTGAAGGTTTATAATATGAAAATTTACAGATTTGCATTATTAATTATTGCTTTTTATTCATGTAATCAACCACCAGTTATTGATCCTATCCAAGATTCAGCTTTAATTCCTTATCCCAACCAGATTATTTCATCAAATCAAGCTTTGAAAATTTCTTCAATAAATTCAATTATTGGTGATGAAAAAATTAGTGATCTTTTAAAAGTAATAAATAAAGAATGGGGAGTTTTAGTAGAAAATATAGATTATAAAAAAGGAAATTTGTCAAAAAGAAATAGTCTTTTCTTAGAAATCGATGATAATATTAATGTCTCATCAGATGAAGGTTATGATTTAGAAATTAAAAATAACCGCATAATAATAAAAGGAACTACTAAAGAGGGAATATATAGGGGTTGGCAAAGTTTAATTCAAATTATTGAATTAGCTCAAAATAGTGATAATATAGATTATATTCCAACAGGAAATATAATTGACCAACCAGAATATGGATATAGAGGAACTATGCTTGATGTTGCTCGTCATTTTTTTAATTTAGAAGAAGTAAAAAGACACATAGATTTAGTTTCATATTATAAAATAAATCATTTACATCTTCATTTGAGTGATGACCAAGGATGGAGAATTGAAATAAAATCTTGGCCAAAATTGACTGAAATAGGCTCTTTAACTGAAGTTGGAGGAGGTAAAGGTGGATTTTTTACTCAGGAACAGTATAAGGAAATTGTAAGTTATGCTGCTTCAAAATTTATAACAATAGTGCCTGAAATTGAGATACCAGGACATATTAATTCTGCATTAGCCTCTTATGCAAAACTAAATTGTGATGGAAAATTAAGAGAGTTATACACTGGAATAGGAGTAGGTTTTAGCACTCTTTGTAATACTGAATATTCATATCAATTTATTGATGATGTTGTAAGAGAGATATCAAGCATAAGTCCTGGGTCATATTTTCATATTGGGGGAGATGAATCATATGCGACTAAAAAAAAGGACTACATAGAATTTATTTCTAGGACTTCTGAAATAGTAAAAAAATATAATAAAACAGTTATTGGTTGGGATGACATTTATTTAGGGGATATTCCACCAAATACAATATTACAGTTTTGGAACTATTCCCAAAACGAATCTGGTAATAAAGGGCTTGATAATATCTTAAATGGGCTAAAAAAACAACCTAAGGTTTTGGTTTCTCCTGCTGCATTAATGTATTTAGACATGAAATATGACAGTCTAACAAAACTTGGATTAAATTGGGCAGGTTTTATAGATGTAAAAAAAGGATATGATTGGTCAATTGAAAAACTTTTTCCAGAAATCCCTGGTAACAAAATTATTGGATTTGAGGCGCCGCTTTGGACTGAAACTACAAGTAATTCATCTGAATTAGAGTTTTTAACTTTACCTCGATTACCAGGATATGCTGAAATAGGATGGACTAAAACTAGCCTAAGAGACTGGTCAGAATATAAACATCGTTTGGCAAAGCACTCATTAATTTGGCGAAGTAAAAACATAAATTATTATCCTTCACCTTTAATTCAGTTGGAGGAAGAAAAATCTAATTAAATAATTCAAAATTTGTAATTTAAAAGATAGTAATCTTCTCTTTCTTTTTTTTGCATCCCAATTGTTTCATCCATAAATTTGTTTCTTTCAAGTCTACTTTTAAAAAGCCAAATACAAACAGAATTTTTACTATGATAAATTGCTTTTAATTCATCATCAATTAAGTTTAAAATTATAATAATTTGAAAATAAATCTTACAATTTAATCATACAGTTTTGTGCAGCAGATTTATAAACAGCCTCCACGACCCGAATATCTCTTAGTCCTTCTTCACCAGGTACGATCATAGTTTTATTGTTCAAAATGGAGTCTGCATCGTCATCCATTTGTTTAGCCTGTTGATTGTCTAATGGGAAGTTAATTATAGTACCATTAGACATGCTACCATTATTACCACTATATGAAGAATGAGGTTGCATTTTGAGCCATCCTTTTTCATAACTAACGTGTAGGTGATTCATTTGAATGCCAAAACTTGTTTGACAAGCCGCACGAGCACCACTGGGAAACTCAAGTTGAAACATTACAGTTTCTTCTACTTCATGATATATTTTAGGTCGAGTTGTAAATGATTTAGCCAAAACAGAAATAGGTTCTTCACCAGTAGCTAATCTTGCACCTTGTAGGGCATAAACTCCCATGTCTGCCATAGAACCGCCACCCATTTTTTTCTTTTGTTTCCAATGATCGGTTCTTCCGTCAAAGTAACCCGCTGCTGAAGTAATCATCTTAATTTGACCAAAAGGTTTTTCTTTACCTACTTTCATATAAGCTTGAATATTTGGGTCATGCTGACATCTATATCCTATTGCAAGTTTAACCTTATTATCCTTGCATGCTTTAATCATGGCTTCGCACTGAGTAACTGATGGAGCCATGGGCTTTTCGCACCAAACATGCTTTCCTGCATTTGCAGCTCTTATAGTATATTCAGCATGCATTGAGGGTGGTAATACCACATATATTACATCAATATCGGAATTATTTGCTATTTCATTATAATTTTGATAGCTGTATATGTTTTTATCCTTTATATTGTATTTTTTCTGCCATATCGGAATTTTTTCTGGACTGCCAGTTACTATTCCCTTCAATTCACAATTTTTAGTCAATTGAAGAGCTGGGGCAAGTAAATAAGTACTGTAGTACCCTAGTCCCACTAATGCAACTCCTAATTTTTCTTTTTTTGGATTTTTGGTTGAAAATAAAATATTAGGTGCAAAAACAGAAGAGGCGGCAACAATTCCAGTCTTCTTGATAAATTTACGTCTCTGATTGTTCATAAGCTAAAAGAATATTTTGGCAACATATTGAAAAAAAACATTTTATACAATTTTTTTCTATTTATATGGATGTATATTCTAAAGTAAATTAATCTTAATTAGAAAGAAAATCTAGAGCTATAGCAACACTTTCTTTTGGCCTTTCTTCCATTGGAATATGACCTGTTTTAGGCATAATAACTATTTTGATATTATTTAAATGAGCTTTAAATTTTTCGGAATCTTCTACTGGAATCCATTCGTCATTCTCTCCCCAAAGCACAAGGGCAGGTGATTGAATTAAAGATAAACGGTCTGTGTAATTTTCACGTTCTATAAATGATCGATCTATAAATGCTTCTCGATTTCCTTCAAATAACGTTAAATCATAATAACGATCAATGGTCTCATTAGTAATCAAATCATCATTATAATAAACTTCTTTTAGGTTCTTTATAACAAAACTTTTTGGTGTTATATAACGAATAAAAATGTTTAGAATAGGGGTTTTAGCTAATTTGATAACCATTGGAGTAGAATCAAAAGGAAAGCCACTTGGATTTAGTAATAAAAGCTTGTTTACTTTTTGATCATGATAAGAAGCGTATAGCCATGAGACCAATCCTCCCAATGAGTTTCCTCCCAGATGAAACTTTTCTATACCAAGTTTGCCTAAAAAGGCATCTAAAAAATTTACATAATCTACAGAGGAATAACGTTTTTGTTGATCTTTTCCAGTTAAACCATAAGCTGGAAGATCTAGGCGTATTACTCTATAAGTTTTAATTAATTCCTCGGTCCATGCATCCCAAGTATGAAGTGATGCACCTGTACCATGAATCAAAACAATAGGATATCCTTGACCTTGATCACGATAATGTATTTTTATTCCTTTTACCTCTATAAATGAAGAGGGTGAGGCAGCGTATTTGGGAGCTAATTCTTCAAAACTTTTGTCCGGAGAAATGCTAAAAATTAGGAGAAATAAAATTCCAAGGGTCAAAAAAATCAAAAATTTTTTTAGATAAGTTTTCATCAAAATTTTAATTAATATGGTAGATATGAAAGACCATTAAATTTTAACCATTTATTATAAATCCACTTTTTATAATTTCTTCTTATTATCTTTAGCCTCTGCAAAAAATTAAATCTAAAATATATAAAAAATAAAATGCAAAACAGGAAATCTCTTAATTATGTTACACTATCATTAATTGTTTTATCTATACTTTTTTTTAGTTGTAATCAATTAAAAAAAACAAACTCCGATTCATGGGCTTCTATGGCGCCATTACCATTAGACCCTGCTATTGAAGCTAAAATTGATGAAATACTTCCTAAACTTACTTTAGAACAAAAAGTTGGTCAGGTAATTCAGGCCGATAGTGGATCAGTAACTCCAGATGAAGTTAGAGAGTATCGATTAGGATCTGTCTTGAGTGGAGGTAATTCTGCTCCTGGTCCATTACCATATGCTGAAGCAAAAGCATGGCTCGAAATGGCAGATAAATATTATAATGCTTCAATTGATAGTGAGGGAGTTGAAATAGCAATTCCTATAATATGGGGAATTGATGCTGTACATGGTCATGCAAATTTGAAGGGAGCTATAGTTTTTCCTCATAATGTTGGTTTAGGAGCAATGAATAATCCTGATTTAATTGAAAAAATTGCAAAAATAACTGCTCATGAATTAACCATATCTGGACATGATTGGACTTTCGCACCTACACTTGCAGTACCACAAGATTTGAGATGGGGAAGGACTTATGAAGGTTTTTCTGAAAACCCTGATATTGTTAATTCTTATGGAGATAGAATTGTTGTTGGTTTACAAGGACAATTTGATTCAGATGATTTTATGGGAGATGGAAAAGTCATATCTAGTGCTAAACATTTCTTAGCTGATGGCGCAACTCAAAATGGAGTAGACCAAGGTGATGCTCTGATAAGTGAAGAAGCGTTAAGTAAAGTTCATGCTGCTGGATATTACAGTGCAATTCCTGCAGGTGTACAAACAGTTATGGCTTCATTTTCTAGTTGGCAAGGAAGAAAGCTACATGGTGATAAAGAATTGCTAACTGGCGTTTTGAAAGGGAAAATGGGTTTTAATGGATTCGTAGTTGGAGATTGGAATGGTCATGGCCAAGTACCAGGATGTATCAATACGGATTGTGCACAATCTTTAAATGCTGGATTGGATATGTATATGGCGCCAGATAGTTGGAAAGGTTTATATAAAAACACTTTAAAGCAAGTAAAAGATGGCACGATTTCTATGGAACGTTTAAATGATGCTGTTCGTCGTATTCTTAGAGTAAAGCTTATATCCGGCATTTTTGAAAAAGGTGCACCAAGTACCAGACCAAATGCTGGTAATGAAAGTTTATTGGCTTTACCAAAAAATAGAGAAATTGCAAGACAAGCAGTAAGAGAATCTATGGTTTTACTTAAAAACAATAATCAAGTTTTGCCAATTGATAATTCTAAAACAATATTGGTTATTGGAGATGGAGCTGAAAGTATTTCAAAAGCTAGTGGTGGATGGACTCTTTCTTGGCAAGGAACTGGTCATAGTAATGATGAATTCCCTAACGGAGTATCTATACTAGAAGGAATTAAGGAAGCTGTAAATCAAGGAGGTGGTAAATTAATTTATTCTCCAAAAGGGGATACTTCAATAAAAGCTGATGTTGTGATTGCAGTATATGGAGAAGATCCATATGCAGAATTTCAAGGTGATAGGGAAAATTTAGATTTTGTTTCTAATGGGTTTGATGTTAACAAATTGGGGATATATAAAAACAAAGAAATTCCTGTAGTGTCTGTCTTCTTATCTGGACGTCCTATGTGGACTAATTCAGAAATTAATAATTCCGATGCATTTGTTGCTGCATGGTTACCAGGAAGTGAAGGAGGTGGTATTTCAGATCTTTTATTTCAAAGAGATCCTTCTTATGATTTTGTTGGACGATTATCTTTTTCATGGCCTGCTAGTGCTTTAGTTATAGAAAATGATGAACCCCTATTTAAGCTTGGTTATGGACTTAGCTATGATAGCAGTGAAAACATAAATTTATTATCAGAAAAATCTGGACTAGAAAATAATAATATTGCTTCAACAGGTCAATTTTTTAGCAAAGGAGCAGCAGTTGCACCATGGGGACTATGGTTAATTTCTGATGATTTATCAAAGCAAATTGCAAGTTTTCCAACATCTTTTGGAGGGTTGATTTTTAGCAAAATTGATCATATGGCTCAAGAAGATGCACTACGAATTAATTGGACTAGATCAGATGGAGATTATTTTAGAATTTCATCCTCTAATTCAAATGATATGTCACGACAGTCTAATGGTGCTATGGAATTAACTTTTAACGCAAAATCATTTAATAATTCTGATGCTATAGTAAAGATTGGTCAATGTGATAATAGAATAAATTGTGATAACACAATAGATATTAAAATAAGTGGAGATTGGAGAGAGTACCGAATTAGCTTAAGTTGTTTTGAAAAATTAGGAGTAGATATGACCAAAGTTACTTCTGCATTATTAATAAAAGGACAAAAGGGAGTTGATATAGGTTTGAGTGATGTTCGTTTGGAATCAGATATAGATGCTAAACCAGGTTGTGATGGAAATTAATATTTTATAATATGAGATTATGATTAAAATTTATAGATTTACATCATGAAAAATAAATTATTCTTTTTATACGTAACTATTGTTTTATTTGGTTGTTCGGAATCAAGTAAAATATCTATTAATAAGCTTGAAGGTTCTCCAAAATATGAAAATGCTAAACTTGAAATTCAAAGTCCAACTTTTAATGACGATGAATATTCATTTTCATTTGAAATTGACCAATATGAGCTCGGAACTCAAACATTAAATGTAAAAGAGAATGAACTTGCAAATTCAATTAAAGGTCAGCATATTCATTTTATAGTAAATAACGGTCCTTATTCTGCTCACTATTCAGATAATTTTAAAAAAAAATTAGATAAAGGCAACAATGTTATTTTAGCATTTTTATCAAGATCTTATCATGAGTCTGTTAAGAACCCTAATGCTTATATTTTAACTCAAGTTGGTGATGGTGATAAAATTGATCTAACTAGTCCATTTCTTTTTTACAGTAGACCAAAAGGTGTTTATAAAGGAAAAGACACAAAGAAGTTACTCTTAGATTTTTATTTAGTTAATACCTCTATTTCTCCTAGTGGAAATAAAGTAAGAGCAACAATACAGGATACTGAATTTATTATTGATGAGTGGGCTCCTTATTACATAGAGGGATTAAAAAAAGGAAATGTATCAATAAAATTAGAATTATTAAACTCTGAGGGAGAGCTTGTTGATAGTTCATTCAATCCTTCTACAAGAAATGTTATTCTTGAATAATTTTTTAATAATTATTTGAATATGGAAAAGAAGAGTGGTGAAGATCAATTTTTAGTTTTTCTCCTATCAATGTGTAACCAAAAGTAAATTCTGCTTTTATTTCATTTCCTTTTGTGTCAGTAAAAAAATAGTTACCCATACAAAAGGCACGACTCTTTTCAAGTATAAGTCCAGCATTTTCAAATCTTACATTAGTCCAGGGTTTTAAAGCAAAACCTTTATCCTCCATACAAGCTCTGTTCTTTCCAGAAATGAAATATGATAAAGCTTTTGGTTTAGTTTGTCTAAACTGTTCTGTTTGACACCTAGTGGGTTTAAATAAAACTTCACCAGAATTAAATGCATAAAGTTCATCAATAAACTTGTTTGCATAATTTTCACATTCGCTACGATTATCTTTTAGGGATCCAATTTTAATTATTCCCTCTCCCCATGATTTTTGCACCTCAATTATTTGCTTTTCTTTTATCATTTCTAATTTTTTTAATTTTTTATATCCTTTTTAACATTAATAGTCTAAAATCTATCAGTTCTTTACCATTCTTTTTTAATCCTTTTAAAATTAGTTTTCCTTTAGCTTTTTGTAAATCTATAACACCCATATTTAATGGAATAAAATCTTTGACATATGATTCAATTCTAGGAGTTCTATCATTTTCCGCACCAAATTCTTTAGGATTATAGTACTTTTTTATAGAAGAAGAAACTTTGGAATCTAAAAAGCTCAACTCAATTTCTGAATCCAATGCATCTTTTGCACAAGTATAATAAAGAATAACTTCAAATTTTCCACTTTCAGCAACTTCAGCATCCCAAGTTATGGTATCCTCTATATTAATCCAATTTGTTAAATAACTACAATTTGGATAATAGTTTGATCTTTTAATTAATCCACTAAATTTTGCGTCACGAGCTGGAATTTGTGTATTTCTTAGTTTTGGATGACCTATTATAAATGCTCTATCATCTTCTGTTTTTAAATGACTTAATACTTCATTTTTCCATTTAATTTTACTTGTTTTCATCCTGTCAAAAATTTCTTTCTCATTTGAAGAAATGTCTTTTAGTTGATTAGGATCTAGATTCATATCATAAAGATTATTATTATCATCAAGTCTATAATCTTGACTTCTTAAACTAAGTCTACCTCTCCAATAATTGTAAATATACCTATCATCCCAGGTAATATTTTTTTCTAAAATTAATTTTTTCAAACTTAAACCATCCAACTTATTTTTAGGTTTTACATTGATTCCTGCTAAATCTTTTAATGTAGGTAATAAGTCAATTCCTGCTGCAATTTTATTTACTTCTTTTCCTTTTGGAATTATACCTTTCCAATTAATAATCATTGGGGATCTAACTCCTCCTTCATCGGTAGAACCTTTTATTCCTTTCATATCTCCATTCCATCTGTGTCCATTAGGTCCATTATCAGATAAAAAAACAATAATTGTTTTTTTGTCTATATCAAGTGATTCTAAGGTTTTTAAAACCCTTCCAACATTCCAATCAATATTTTCACACATTGCTAAAGCCGCTTTGGTATGATTAGTTCCTTTATCTTTGCTTGTTCCCAAAGATTTGTCATTGTTTTTTTTTGATGTGGTACCTTTTTGAGTTAATTGTTTATCTTTAAATTTATTCCAAAATTTGTCAGGTACTTGCATTGGACTATGAGGAGTATTAAAAGGTAAGTAAAGAAAAAAAGGATTGTTTTTGTTTTTCTTAATAAATTCAATTCCATGATTTGTAAAATCATCTATTATAAAACCTTTTCCTTTGACTAATTCTCCGTTTTTTTCTAAAATAGGACTGAAATAATTTCCCCAATGTCCTGAGCAAAACCCATAAAAATCTTCAAAGCCTCTTGTATTCGGATGATATGGCGCTTGCATTCCATTATGCCATTTTCCATATGCTGCTGTTTTATATCCAGAGGATTTAAAAACATCTGCAATTGTTTCTTCATCGATATTAATTCTTTCACCTCCTAAGGAAACATCATAAACTCCAGTTCTTACATGGTATCTTCCAGTTAAAATTTCAGCTCTAGTTGGTGAGCAAACAGGACTAACAAAAAAACGGTTAAATTTCACCCCGTTAAGGGCCATTTGATCAATATTCGGGGTATATATATCCTTATTTCCATTGATACTAAGATCGCCCCAACCTTGATCATCAGTTAGGAAAATAATGATATTTGGAAAGAAATTGTCTTTATTTGATTCGCAAGCGATAGTTAAAAAATAAAAAGTAATAAAAATTTGTAATGATAATCTATTCATTTATTTTTCATTTTGGTCTTATTCTTTATAAATGTAATTAATTGTATAATTCTTTTTTTAAGATAGACTTTCTCTTTGTTGTATCTAATTTATTTTTTTTTATATTTAACGTCAAAATTTAATAATTCAATTTCTAAAAAAAATTATAAAAATGAAAAAATTATTCCTTGTCTTAACTCTTTTTGGACTTATGACTAGTGTCTCAGCAAACACAATAACAACAATTGACTCAGAAGTCATTGAAAATGAAATAATAACTCAAGATATGGATGAGGGTGGGGATCAAGATGATTCAGCTCAGGAGCCCATTGGATTTACACAGGAAGCAAAGAAAAGATTTATAGAGGGTGGGCCAGGATTTATGGGAATTGTTTTAATTTGTCTTATTCTTGGTTTAGCAATTTCAATTGAAAGAATTATATTTTTAAATCTTTCTACTACCAACACTAAAAAATTAACTGATGGTGTTCAAGAAGCTCTTTCTTCAGGTGGAGTTGATGCTGCTAAAGAACTTTGTAGAAATACTAAAGGTCCTGTAGCATCTATTTTTTATCAAGGATTAGACAGAGCTAATGAGGGTGTAGAAAGTGCTGAAAAAGCTGTAATTGCATACGGAGGTGTTCAAATGGGTCAATTAGAAAAAAATGTTTCTTGGATTTCACTTTTTATTGCATTAGCTCCAATGCTAGGTTTTATGGGGACTGTAATAGGAATGATTAATGCTTTTGATAAAATTGAAGCGGCTGGAGATATGCAACCATCATTAGTTGCAGGAGGTATTAAAATTGCTCTTTTAACAACGGTTTTTGGTCTAATTGTGGCTATAATCTTGCAAGTATTTTATAATTATATTGTAGCAAAAATTGACAGTATTGTTAATGATATGGAGGATGCATCTATAACATTAGTAGATATTCTTGTTGCTCATAAAAAATAATTTATAAAAATGAAGTTAGAAAATATTATTAAAATTGTTTGTGCAGTATTAGGTTTATTAGGGGTTATTTTTCTTTTTAGAATTCTAGCCACTGGTGATGATGATATAAAGATGGCTGCTTCGATAGGAGATTTCAGTTTAATTTCACCACTTATTTCTCTATCAATTTTTATTCTTTTTATAACTGTAGCAGTAACAATTTTTTTTTCTTTGATTAATCTTGCTAGCAATCCAGGTAAACTAAAAAAATCCATGATTTTTATTGGTTTTTTGATAATTGTTATAGGAATTGCTTATGCTTCATCCACAGGTGTTGAAACACCAATGAAAGATGGACAAGTTTTATCAGCATCCGGATCAAAATGGGTTGGTACTGGTATTAGAGTTTTTTATATTCTAGCATCAGTTGCAGTTTTATCAATGATAGCTTTTGGAGCGAGAAATATTATAAAAAAGTAAAATATGGCTAGAAGATCTGCTCCTGAAGTTAATGCTGGTTCAATGGCCGATATAGCTTTTTTATTACTAATCTTTTTTTTAGTAACGACTACAATAGAAACTGATAGTGGATTAAACAGAAAGCTTCCTCCAATTGAAGATGTAGTTGATCCTCCAATAATTAAAGAAAAAAATATTTTACCTGTCGTGATAAATAAAAACAATCAGCTTTTGGTAGAAGAGGAATTAGTTGAGTTGAAAGATCTAAGATCTGTAGCTATGGATTTTCTGGATAATGGAGGAGGGAAAGGAGAAGATGCTTGTGATTTTTGTCGAGGCAAGAGAAGCCCCTCTTCATCAGATAATCCTGAAAAAGCAATAATTTCTTTAAAGAATGATCGTGAAACTGCTTATAAAGTATATATATCTGTTCAAAATGAGTTAGTTGCTGCTTACAATGAATTAAGAAATAGAGAGTTTAGTAGATTGTATCCAAGCATGCAAATGAATTTTATTGAAGCTCAAAAAATTTATGATGATCCTAGAACATCGATTGATAGAAAATTAGATTTAAAACCCAAACTTTCGATAGTTAAGGGAATGTTTCCAATGAAATTATCCGAAGCAGAACCTAGTAAAACAAGTTAAAATATAATTATGTCTAAGTTTAAAAAGAAAAAAGGAGGAGATTTACCTGCAATTTCTACAGCTTCATTGCCGGATATTGTTTTTATGTTACTTTTCTTTTTTATGGTAGCTACAGTTATGCGAGATAGTACGTTAATGGTAGTTAATGTTTTGCCAACTGCAGATCAAATTCAGAAATTAGATAAGAAAGATAGAGTTATGTACATATATGCAGGAAAACCTTCTAGTAGATATACTGATAAATATGGAACGGGAGCTCGAATCCAATTAAATGATAAATTTGCAACTGTTGAAGAGGTAGGAGCTTTTGTTTTAGCTGAAAGAGCTGCAAAAAGGCAAGAACTTCAGAATGTTTTAACTACTTCATTGAAAGTTGACGGTCAAACTAAAATGGGTCTAGTTTCTGATATAAAACAAGAATTAAGGAAAGTCCAAGCTTTAAAAATAAATTATACTACACGAATTGGTGATTATACTCAAAATTTAAATTGAGTCCAGAATAATTTTATTATTTTAATATTCTTATGTAAATATAATTTTCAATATTTTAGGCTTTTTCTATTAATAAGTAAAATGCGAAAGTTATTATTTATTTTTTTCTTATTTACTCAATTTAGTTTAACTGCTCAATCATTAAAAAAAGATAAAACGGGATTTTATAGAGAGGACCAGATATATACAGGATTTTCATTTATTTCATTAGAATCAAACAATAAATCTTTTAGTCAAAGAGGTTTATCTAGTCATTTTCAAATTGGAATAGTAAGAGATATTCCATTAATCTCCTCTGGAAAATTAGCGATTGGCTTAGGTTTAGGGTATTCTTATCAAAACTATAATTCTAATTTAATTAGATTTAATATTGATAATCAAGATCCAATTTTTATTGTAAATAACACACTTAAACAAAAATCTAAATTAGCTTATAATTTTATTGAATTTCCAATTTCTTTAAGATGGAGGAATTCTTCAATTAATGATTATCAATTTTGGAGAGTCTATTCAGGAATTAAATTTCAAAGAAATATTCTTTCTAAATTAAAATATAGTAGCAATGAAATTAAAAATATATCTGGTGAAGTTAATAAGTGGAATAAAGATTTGTATTTAAGCTTCGGTTATAATACTTGGAATTTTTATTTTTCATATGGATTGAATCAAATAATGAAAAATTTAAGAGATCAATATTCTAATAAATCCTTTGAAGTTAAACCATTAAAAATTGGTTTGATTTTTTATATTTTATAATTCTTTTCTCATTCTTGACATTGGAATTTCTAATTGTTCTCT
>CETM01203941.1_pt1 | contig 13193 bp, 9 predicted proteins | sample 361451 | NCBI WGS metagenome assembly CETM01 (sample SAMEA2622690, study PRJEB7988) | marine metagenome | isolation source: saline water (ENVO:00002010), including
GGGTAAACCAAGACTTAGATTATCCCCCTTTAGAAATATTTTTTTATCTGGTTGTACTACTCCAGTCCCAGCTTTCTTTTTTGCAATTGCAGAGGTACCTAATTTAACTGCTGCATGTTGTTTAGGGTTGTCTGGGTTTTTTAAAGTGTAAAAATGGTAATACTTACCGTCATTATGTTTTATTTTTCCTTTTGGTGGAGCTCCTTCCTTCCAAACAACACCTCGTGGAAATAAATTGTATAGGTCTGAAGGGTCTAAATCTTTTAACACCTCTACTACCGTGTTATACATCTTTTCTTCACTTTTCCTAATAAAGGCTTCAGCGTATTTTTGTTGTTCGAGGTTTAAATGTATTGGTGCTGCTGCTCCTGTTTTGTATGTGCTTGGTTTTCCAAAAACATTTTCCCAAAAGTTTTTTGTTTCTGGATTTGAGTAGTTTGTAGCGTTGTTGCAAATATAAGAAATGTTTTCCGCTGGAAACCATACTTTATAGTTTCCTGTTAATTGGTCTACAGTTACTATATCATTTCCTCTAGGTTGACCTCCCCTTCCTATTGTCCAAGAACCTCCTTGGGGTATTGAGTAATAACTGTTTGCTTTACTCTGTAGGGTTGGGTCATCAGTTGAGTAGGACCTTACTACTGGGTCCCTATCATCCTCTTGTTCTTGTTCTAATAAAATTTTAGATGTGTTAACTATTTTTTCTCTTTTTTCTGGAGAAATACTAGTCCATTTTTTATATACAGGCCCTTTCTTTAAAACATCTTTAACGACCGTTTCTATAAGATTGGTTAATTGTTCTTTATTTAAAATGAGTTTTGACATGTAAACGTTTTACTATAAATATAAATACTTCTAAAGTAACGTATATAAAAAAAGGACCCGAAGGTCCTTTTTCTACTTAACTTCTTCAAATTTTACATCTGAAGGACCATCATTGGTCTCTGGTTCTGGTTGGTCGGTTTGTTGGTATAGTTTTGTACTAATTTCTTGCCACATTTCATTTATTTTTTCAGTTAAATCATCAATACCTTCAAGGTCCTCATTTTTTCTTACCTCGTCTAACTCTTTAATTGTATTTTCTAATCTTGATTTATCTGTGTCGTCAAGTTTATCTCCAAACTCTTTTATTTGTTTTTCTGTTTGGAATATTGTCGCGTCTGCCGTATTAAGTTTTTCTACTTTATCTTTTTTAATAGCGTCTTCTTTAGCGTTTTGTTCAGCTTCTGTTTTCATTTTATTAATTTCTTCTTCAGACAATGAACTGCCAGACTCAATTTTAATATTTTGTATTTTACCTGTTCCTTTATCTTTTGCTGAAACATTGATAATACCATTTGCGTCAATATCAAAAGTAACCTCAATTTGAGGAACCCCTCTAGGTGCTGGTGGTAGGTCAGTTAGTTGAAATCTTCCAAGTGTTCTATTGTCATCAGCCATAGGTCTTTCACCTTGAACTACGTGTATGTCTACTGCTGGTTGATTATTTGAAGCTGTAGAAAACACTTCTGATTTACTAGTAGGAATAGTAGTGTTGGAATCTATTAGTTTTGTCATAACACCACCCATAGTTTCAATACCTAGTGAAAGAGGTGTAACATCTAATAGTAAAACATCTTTAACCTCTCCAGCTAACACGCCTCCTTGGATTGCTGCTCCCATAGCTACCACCTCATCTGGATTTACACCTTTAGACGGTTTTTGTTTAAAAAACTTTTCAACTGCTTCTTGAATTGCTGGGATTCTTGTAGAACCACCAACCAATAAAACTTCATCTATATCTGTAACTTTAAGTCCAGCGTCTTTTAAAGCTTTCCTACAAGGGCTAATACTTTTTTTAATTAGGTCGTCAATCATTGATTGGAACTTTGCTTTAGTTAAATTTCTAACTAAGTGTTTTGGACCTGTATTATCAGCTGTTAAATAAGGTAAATTAATTTCTGTTGTGCTCGCGGTAGACAATTCTACTTTTGCTTTTTCAGAAGCTTCTCTTAATCTTTGTAAAGCGGAAGCGTCTTTTGTTAAATCAACACCAGACTCTGTTTTAAATTCCGATAATAACCAATCAATAATTACTTCATCAAAATTATCACCACCTAATTGTGTGTCTCCATTTGTAGACTTAACTTCGAAAAGTCCATCAGATATTTCTAATATAGAAATATCAAAAGTACCACCACCTAAATCGTAGACGGCAATAGTTTTTTCATTTTTTTCATCTATACCGTAAGCTAATGCCGCAGCGGTCGGTTCGTTAATTATTCTAAGAACCTCTAAACCTGCTATTTCTCCCGCTTCTTTTGTAGCTTGTCTTTGTGCGTCATTAAAATACGCGGGTACAGTTATAACAGCTTGTTTTACTTTAGACCCTAGGTATTCTTCAGCTGTTTTTTTTAGATTTTGTAAAACAACAGCAGATATTTCTTGGGGGATGTAAGACTTGTCATCAACTTTAATATTAACAACATTACCTTTCCCTTTATTTACCTTATAAGCCATTTTTTTAGATTCGTCACTAATTTCACTAAACTTACTACCTATAAATCTTTTTACTGAATATATTGTTTTATCCGGATTTGATACCGCTTGTCTTTTTGCTGGTTCACCAACTACTCTATCACCATCTTTAAATGCTACTACAGAAGGCGTGGTTCTTTTACCCTCTGAATTTACTATGATTACAGGACTTCCAGCTTCTACTACTGATACACAAGAATTTGTGGTCCCTAAATCGATTCCAATTACTTTTCCCATTTTTTTAATTTAATTTTTTTTTAATTTCTTATTAATTTTAGTAATAACATTTGATTTAGTCAAACTTTTTTCATTTGATGTGTAGTCAAATTTATAGTTAAAAAAATCGTCTATTATTTTAAACATTTTTTCTTGGCTAAATCTTTTTTTGATTTTATCCATTTTCTTTTGTTTTTTTAATTGTTATTCGTACTTTTATATTACAATAAGTGTACCAACATAGTATTATAACAATGATAAGACATTTTGTCATAACATTCAAGTTTCACCATGTCATATAGTCAGTATTGATTTATTAGGCAGATTTAATTAAATTTATAACAATTAAAAAGTAAAAATATATGTCAGATTTTAAAGAAGCGTCAGATAAACCTAGAAGAGACGAAAATAGAGATGAAATACAACCAGAAGGAACTCCCATTCTGGATAATTTTTCTACAGATTTAACAGCATTAGCAAGAGCAGGTGAATTAGACCCAGTTATTGGTAGAAAAAAAGAAATTAAAAGAATAGCACAAACGTTGTGTCGTAGAAAAAAGAACAATCCTGTTTTAATAGGTGAACCTGGTTGTGGAAAAACAGCAATAGTAGAGGGTTTGTCTATTATGTTAAGTAGGGGTGAGGGTCCTAGACCATTGTTAGATAAAAGAATAGTTTCATTAGAGTTAACATCACTAGTGGCTGGAACTAAGTACAGGGGTCAGTTTGAGGAAAGAATGAAAGCTGTAATAGATGAACTAAAAAATAATAAAGATGTTATTATTTTTATTGATGAGTTGCACACTGTTGTGGGTACTGGAAATTCGTCTGGTTCTTTAGACGCTGCTAATATTTTTAAACCCGCTTTAGCGAGAGGTGAAGTACAATGTATAGGGGCTACAACCTTAAACGAGTATAGAGAAAAGGTTGAGAAAGATGGAGCTTTAGAAAGAAGATTTCAAAAAGTGAGTATAGCTCCAACAAGTACCGAAGAAACTCTTACAATATTGAAGCAGATAAAACATAAGTACGAATCTCATCATAAGGTAAATTATTCAGAAGAAGCTTTAGAGAGTTGTGTAAAATTTGCGGAAAGATATATTAATGAACGTCAGTTTCCTGATAAAGCTATAGATATCCTAGACGAAGTTGGTGCTAAATTTCAAATAGAGGTAAAGTACCCTAAATCAATAGAAAATCTAAAAACAAAAATAGCAAAACTTAAAGAAGAAAAAATGAAAGTAGTAAAGACTCAAAATTATGAAAAAGCTGCTGACATAAGAGATAGTGAGCGAAAATTAGTTACAGATTTAGAAAAATTAAAATTAAAGTGGGAAAAAGACCAAGACTTAAAAAGAACAGAAATAACAGTTGATAGTATTATGGAGGTTGTTTCGGATATAACTAAAATACCATTAAGTAGGTTAGATATTGGGGAGAAAAAAGAACTTCTTAATCTTGAGGATAAATTAAGAGGTGTGGTTATTGGACAAGAAACTGCTGTTAGTAAAATATCTAAAGCTATTAAACGTAATAGTGTGGGTATAAAGGATACTAATAGACCTATAGGTTCTTTTATATTTTTAGGGCCTACTGGTGTTGGTAAAACTTATTTAGCTAAACAACTGTCTTCCCATGTATTTGGTTCTGAAGAATCATTAATTAGAGTAGATATGTCTGAATTCCAAGAAAAACACGCTTTATCTAGACTAATCGGTTCTCCTCCTGGATATGTGGGTTATAATGAAGGAGGACAACTAACAGAAAAAGTTCGTAATAATCCTTATTCTTTAATTTTATTTGATGAGGTTGAAAAGGCTCATCCTGATATTTTTAATCTAATGTTACAAATTTTAGATGATGGTTATATTACAGATTCAAGTGGAAGAAAAATAAATTTTAAAAATACTCTAATTATTATGACATCTAATATAGGGGTTAAAAAAGTACAAGACTGGGGAGAAGGAATTGGTTTTTCTACTAAAGCTAAAGAACAACACAAAGAAGAACATATGAGGTCTTTAATTTCTAAGTCTCTGAGGAACACGTTCAATCCTGAATTTCTTAATAGAATAGATGAGGTTGTTATATTTGAGTCACTTAAAGTTGTGGACTTACAAAAAATTGTAAAAATTCAATTAGCTGAATTAAAAATTAGATTAAAAGAAAAAGATTACGATTTTAGTTTTGGACCTACAGTGATTAAACACATTTCTGAAGAGGGTTATGATGAAAAGTATGGAGCGAGACCTTTACAGAGAGCTATCCAAACAATTTTAGAAGATTTAATCTCAGAAGAAATATTAAAAGGTACTGTTACTGAAGGAAATTCTTATTTTGTTAACTACAACAAAAAAACAAACAAAGTTAAAATTAAACAAAAGTAAAATTTATACCTATATATTTTGATACTACAAACTTTTTTATTATCTTTGTAGTATGAAAACATTACCTAAAAAATTACAACGACTTATTAAAGAAGAAAGATTCTCCTTTGACAACAGAGAAAATCAACACTGGGGTGGGAGAATGAATATAGAATATCGTATTACTTGGATTAAACTAGACGACGAGTGGGGTAATAGAAGTATCTACAATCCTGAGTACTCTACAATATTAGTAAACTTGAAGGTAAGGGGTACTGCCTGTACAGGTAGAGGATATGACCGTGATAATGACACTCAACAAGATATTAAAAAACTAACTCGTTGTAAAAAAACTTACTGGGATGGATATGAATCTACTTATAGTCCTGCGTGGGGATATCAAAGTCACAAAAGAATTAGAGAAGAAATAAGAAACAAAGTAAACCATGAAGTTAAAGATTATCTAAAATTAATGGGTATTACAGGTGGTAGACATTACGACGGAATTAAAATTAACACAATAACTTTTGAGAAATGAATTTAGAAAAAGCAAGAAATATGGCCCTTAAACTAATGAGAAGACACGGAGTATCTGATTACACCTTTAAGTGGGATAGAGCGGTGCGTAGATTTGGTTGTCATAATGGTAGACTTAAAACTCTTTCACTGTCTAGACCTTTGACTCAACACGAAACAAGTGAGTCTAGAGTAAAAAATACTATTTTACACGAAATCGCACACGCTTTGGATTACAAAAAACGTGGTTATTCTAATCATGACAATAATTGGAGAAAAATTGCTATGTCTATTGGGTGTAGTGGTGAAAGATGTACTAGTAATAGTGGTGTTGATAAATCCAGGGTAATGAAATGGATTGCTACTTGTCCTAAATGTGAAAGGGATGTGTATTACGCTAGAAAAAGTAAAAGAGAGTTAGCTTGTGGTAAATGTTGTAAAGAACATAACAATAACAAGTTTACTGCAGAATATAAATTTACTTGGAGTTTAAACCGTAAGGTGGTTAAGTATTATTAACCTAGTCGTTTTAAGAAAGGCCATAGTTCATCGTCCTTTAATATTTTAGTAATAGATGGAAATAACCAAGGAGAAATATTAGACATTTTCATACCTTTATTTAACCATATAAAAACTTGTTGATTTTTTAAGGCGGATATTTGAGCTTCACCGAATGTTCCAGCTCCCGCTGTCCCATCAAAACTAATTAGATTAGTATCACAAACTTGTAACATATATAAATCTTGGTGTACGATTTGTTCTCTAACTTTTTCCTGGAATATAATCATGTCTTCATCATTTAATTCATTTGCCTTCCATTTTTTAAACATTTCCTGGAATGTTGGGTCTTCGGCTCTTACCGTTTCAGCTCTTAATGGATTCAATAAAGCTGGATATTTTATACCACCAAAATTTAATTTTCCTGTTGTTACTAATGTACGTAGTCGTTCATCCTTAACTACATGGTCTGGACCATAGAACTCCTCTACTCTAGTTCTCCAAGATGCTCCGTCCTCAGCAAAATCAATCCCCCCTCCTAAATACATTGCTTTTGGTTTGAATAGTCCTTGCATATCGGTAGGGTCTAAAACTTTTAACATTTGTATAGTGTCCTTAACCTCACTCATAGAGGCGTTGATTAAAAAGTTAGTCGCTTTATCTGTTATATACCTTTTTAACCATTTTAAAATTTTACCAAATGTGGTTGTAGCTTTTATTTCAGGAATACCTTTGTAAGAAATTTGTTCTTGTAAGTCGGAATCATTATTTTTATTTTTCAATAACTCCTCCAAACCACTCATTACAGCTTTTCTTTGTTCTAGGGGTAAGTCGAATATTTCGTCTTGGAATAGGGTGACATCTACCACCTCTTCTTTTAATATTTTTTTAATTATCTTTTTCATTAATAATCCTTTTCTGTTTTTTGACCTAACATTATTTCTTTAGCTGCTGAAGTACCTATACGACTTGCTCCAGCTCCCACCATTTTTTTCAAATCGTCCTGACTATAAATACCACCAGATGCTTTAACCTTTAAGGGACCTGCGTTATTTGTCATAATAGATACCGCTTCTTCAGTAGCTCCTCCAGGACCACCCCCTTCTGGTGTAAAAAATCCTGTAGATGTTTTTACAAAAACATTTGCGGCTTCACCTTCACCAAAATTGTCAATAATCACATCTCTAATTATAGAAGTTAATTCCCCTATTTGGTCTTCAGTTAAGGCTGCAGTCTCTAAAATCCATTTTACTGTTTTTCCATTTTTTAATCCAATTTCAGAACCTTCTTTAATCTCTCTACTAACTTTTTCTACATTTCCTCTTAAATAAGCTCTATAATCTATTACAAAATCTAATTCATCTGCTCCATTATTTACAGCTTGTTTAGCTTCTTGTACTTTATCAGTTACACTACCGTTCCCATATGGAAAATCTATAACCGTACCCACTAAAACATTTGCTCCTTCACTATCTATAAGGTTACGAGCTACTTCAACATATTCTGGTCTTAACATCACTAATTTCATATTATGTTCTATAGCATCTTTAATTGTGTTAAATACAATTACTTCTGTTTCTTCATCTCCTATCCCTGCTTGTTCGGATGTTTTAAGATATGTGGAATCCATATATTGACCCATCTCATTTTCTTCATTAACTAACATTAAATTTTTAATTCTATTTATCTCTTCTTTAATCATAAATTTCATTTTAAAGGTTTTATTATAAATATAATTTGTTTATATTAAAATTTTTATTTATCTTTGTAGTATGAATAAAAAAACAATAAAAAAACTTAAAAATATTTTATCAGTACCTACCTATACTTGGGAAGAAGACTTATTAATAGAATATGTTACAGGTATTTTAGATAAAAAGGGTTATTCCTATAAGATAGATAAGCTTGGTTCGATTTATGTGACTAAGGGTAATGCTAAACATTTTCCGTGTTTGGTGGCTCATTTGGATAGTGTGCATGAAATCCAAGACTATACTGTAAAAGAGGAGTATCATTTAAATGCTCAAGACGAAAAAAAACTATCTTTAGTTGCGTATTCCGATAATGATGGTAATAGATGTGGTATAGGGGGTGATGACAAAGCTGGGGTTTTTATTTGTTTAGAGTTATTAGACAAATTAGATAATGTTAAAGTGTTTTTTCCAGTCGCTGAAGAAACAGGTTGTCAAGGAACCAGACAAGCGGATAAAGAATTTTTTAAAGATGTAGGATACGCTATACAGTTTGATTCTACTGAAAATAATACTATGAGTAAAACCTTAATGGGTGTAAAGTTGTATAAGGAAGATGGTGACTTTATCGAAAAGTGTAAAGATATTATATTAGAACATGGAATTACTGACTGGTTAAATCACCCGTATACGGATACTATGGTATTAAAAGAAATGTTTGATTTTAGTTGTTTAAATTTTGCAGCGGGTTATTATGGCTGGCACTCTAATTATGAATATGTAGTTGTCGAGGATGTGGAGAACGCTATAAAGTTAGGTGAAAGACTTTTAAATATATTAGGAGAAAATAAGTACAGTTATAAACATAAACCTACTACTTGGAGTTTACTTAATTGATTAAAATAGTTGGTGTTGATTAACATAGGTTGGTAATTCATCAATAGTGGTTTGGTGTTGTTTTGTTTGCCATCTTCCTTGTTCATCATTTTCTTGTATCTGGATGTGTATTTTACCACTCTTTAAATCCCAATCTTTTATTATTATTGACCTTTGGTAACTGCTTCCCTCAACATCTTGTTTTAGTTGCCATTCTCTATAGGGTTTTGTAAATCCTAAGTTATTTATTGTTTCCATAAATTTTTCTTCATTCTCACCTAGAGTTTTAAGGTCATCACCGTATTCTTCCATTACATTATCTAAGAATCTGCCCATTTCCCAATTAATATCTTCTTCACCACCTTCGAGAGACCAACTATCCCACCACGCGTCATATAAATTTACATCTAGGTCATTTATGGAATGGTCTTCTAATTGTTTTATATTATCCACACCATATATCCCTACAAGGTATAATAATTCAGGATATGTTATATCTATTCTCCACATTGCGTAGTTTCTAGCACCAACATAGTCCACGTCTAAAAGTAACCCCTCTTTCACTAATTTTCTTATATCCTTAACTCGGTTTCTTCCTACCGCACACCCAATCTGTTCCACAATTCTCCATATATGGTCGTTCCAATCTTTGGTAAAGTATTTGGTTAGATACTCATCTATTTCAGATTCCTGTCTCCAGTCTCCTATTGGTTCACCAATAATTTCAGAAAGGTTATTTAATTTTTTTATATTTTCTTTGTTCATGTAACTCCCTATATACGCAATTTCATCTTCCTCCATCTCTTCACAATGGTCCTCACTATAATAGCGGTCTACAGCTAAATCAAAATAATAATCATCATCATCACCTATATTCATCCACTCTGACTTAAAATCCTCATCGGGAAGATAGATACTTAAAAACTGTTTACCAGCAATCATACTATTAATTACTGGGACATCACCCTCAGTTAATACGGTCAACCCACCATTATAGTTTTCTTCTAATTGTTGTTTAAGACCCTCAAAGGTTGGGTCTTTTATAATTTTATATACCAGCTCTAAAAGTTTAGCGCTCTCGTGACCCTCTCCTCTTCCGTAGACATCCTGCTCTATCGTTTCTTTATAAAAATTATCTAAGTCCTCTTTTGGAATTTCTACATTATATCTTAATTTATCTAACATGGTATAGGATTGATTGAACAATTCATGTAGTGTTGGTTTGTCCGCTAAAAATCTATGTGTACTAAGGAATTCTCTATCCTTATCATAAATTCTTACTTTATAACTAGGCATTCCAGGTACCTTTTCTTGGTCTACAAGACTATACTTTTCACCAGTTTTTTTATCTATTAAAATATAATGAGTTCCACTACTACCTATAGACTGGTACCAGTTCTGGTCTTTAGTCCATTCCCCACACCATTTAGTACCCTTTGCTATTTCACAAAAGGACTCGTCCCCTATTGGCCATACATATTTCCAATTATCATTTTCGTATATGGTTTTGAATCTACTTTTTTTTTCTTGTTCGGTTAGTTGGGTTACTAATGCATTTTTTTCATCATCAGTCAATTTATCTATACTTTGCCTATATTCTATATAATCCTTAACAATATCCTCAACTGGTCTTTTTTCTATTTTTGCTCTTCTTTTAAATCCAGCTTTTTGTGCTCTAACTTCATGTGGTTGTGTGTAGTATTCAAATGGGCTTAAACCTTGTGGTGTTTCTACTTCATTACCTTCTAACGCGTCTATAACATGTTCTATTTCGTGACGAACATAATCATTTAAAAATCCTTGTACTTGTTCATAATCTCCTTGTCCAAACTTTGGGCCTAAACTAATGATTACCTCGATTTCATCATCAAAATCTCCGCCCATGTTTGCATCGACCATAAAAGCTCTATCTTGATTTGGGTTTTGTAGAATATGAAGGGTAACATTAAACTCTAAGTCTCCCCTAGTATACTCGTCTCCATCTACGCCAGAAACGTGGTCTGGTAAGATATAAAGGTCGTCTAAAACTTTTTCTGTTTTTAATATATGTAAAATGTCTTTTACAACTTTACGGGTTAATTGGTCTCCTTTTTTTTGTAAATACCTCTCTGTCTGTTCTTGTATTGGTCCTGGTATTAATTCATATAGTCGGTCAATGAGATATTCATTAATGTCGTAACTTGGGTGCCAGTAACCATCAAAAAATTTAGTATCAACCTCTAAACAATCCCCCAATCTTCCTTCACAGTAGTCCCAAAATTTAAATTCTTCTTCCATTAATAATCTAAATAAATGTTGGTCTAAATCATATGAAACCATTGTTCTTCCATCCATTTCCATTAAAGCGTCTTCTAGTGTGGTGTTAGAATAATCTGGGTGGAATTGAAAAACGTCTTCTGTATTATCCCACACCTCGTTAACTAAATCCCTTAAATCCCCTTCAATCACATAATTAAATTTTCCATTATCATTTCTAAATAACTTTCCTTGGATTTTTCCATCATGTTGGCTACCACCACCAAAATGGTCTAATATTTTTTCTTTAATATCGTTTGCCATCGCACTTTTAGTAGCATCTTCCATAGCTGTATCATGTGATTGGGTTACAAAATTTCTAATATCATCTATTTCCTCATCGTATTTTTCTATTAACTCGTCTACCTCTTCACTAGAAGAACTTCTGTTTAATATATCTTCAGCATCTGATGGTGATGCCCCTCCAAAAATTTCACTTATAATTTTCCAATTTGTTTCATCTATATCATCTGACATATAATCACTCCACTCATTACCATACCACAGGTCAGTATCCCAAAAACTATCATCACCACAAAGATATTGTTTAATATAATCTAAATTATAATCTCTACTATCTTTATCAAATAGGTCACTTAAATCATCACAATCAAATGTATAAGAAACTGGAATAGGTTTTTTAGTATTTCTAATATATCGTTTTAATAGAAAAGTAATTAAAGCACTGTTAGTTGGTAATCCTAATAACTTAAGGTTGGAGAAGTCTATTCCACCAGCATCCCACATTTTAAAGATTTTTGCTACTAGTCTTTCTGGTGCTGTTTTTCTTATCCAATCAGCGGTATCTTGGTCCGAACCCGCAATCATTTCTCCGTTTTCTAGTGCGTAATCTTCAAAACCAACTGTAAATTCCCAGTCTCCGGTAGGAAATAAACTCATTTGTTCGTCTTGTTCTCTTAGTCTTCCGAACATTCTTAAATCAAAGGGAGAGTCTTGTTCAAATTTATATAAATCACCAAAACTTACTTGTTGGTTTATTTGGAATGGGGATACTGAAGCGTTTGTTGTACTTCCGAATTGGATGTCCATAATTTTACCTACTGGAGTTAGGTATAAAATAAAAAGTTCGCTATTTCTTCCCCAACCTCCAGGTCTTTCAAATCTTGCTCTAATTAAATTTTTTCTTAAAATATCAGGTATTCTAGGTCTGTTCGGTTTATTATCACCTATGATACCGTGTTCGGTTAATACCTCATCTGTTTTAATATAGGTGTCATAAGGTAACACTAAAACTCTAACTCCATCATCATATCCACCTTCTAGACCTCCACCACCCATAACATCTTCACTATCAAATTCCAGGTTTGGAAAATAAACTCTTAACATTGTGACTTCTGACCCATCTATTGGATTCTCCTCTTGGTATACTTCTTGTACTTCACCTAATTCTAAATGTTCAGGTGGCATATAATTTTGTTCGTATTCACTTGGTGGAAACATATCATGGTCTATCTCTATAACCCTAATATAGTCTCCTGGTTGTACTGGTGGATTAATTTTTTTCTGATTTTGTTCTACTAGTCTTTTAGTTTTTTCTTCGTTTAATTTAAAGTCTATAAAATCATTTGATATCTCAAATGCTTCGTCTTCACTTATAGGGAAAATAGATTGTATTTTTTGTGTTAAAAGATAAACTATGGTTAATTTATCAGGCCCGTCTGTTGGGTCTAGAAATATGTCGTCACCTGAATCAACGTAAAAAACCCAAAATATATCTTCTTCTATTATCCACCCATTTAAATAATTAAAAATTATATCTCTTATGTTCTTATATGAATTTTTTTTAAACTTTTTTTCTAAGTTTTCGTAAAAATAAGTATAGTCTGGGTTAGTGGATGATGATTCTTTTAGTATTACTCCACATTCTTTTAAACTTAAATTTAAATTCTTGTGAAGTACTTTTAATCTATAGGAAGGGCTCTTATCCTCATATATAGAGTTTAAAACATTAATCTTTCTTTCTATTTTGTGTAAATTTGATATCATATTCTTTTAATAAATATTTGGTCCTTTTTATTAATTTGTATATATTTGTAATATAAAAATTTAAAATCATGCCAAAATCAAGACATAGAAAAAATCACAAGAAAAAATTAGCTTCCTGGAAGAGTAGAAAATTACAGGAGGCAAACGCTTCAATGAAGAAAATGGAGCAGATGAGGGAAACTCTAATGGAAACATATAAAAAAACAATGGA
>CETM01075611.1_pt1 | contig 13166 bp, 10 predicted proteins | sample 361451 | NCBI WGS metagenome assembly CETM01 (sample SAMEA2622690, study PRJEB7988) | marine metagenome | isolation source: saline water (ENVO:00002010), including
TGAATGCTCATTTCTTTATTATTCAAGCGCGCATTCACTTTGCCCTGCCGGTTAAGTTGAATTGCATAAGCTCTTTCAACTCTGGCTCTTACTTGTTCACTGCTCTCTTCTACTTGCGTGCTCTGTAATTGGCTACTGGTGAGTCGCGGCAGCTCAATTTGTAAATCAATCCTATCGATAAATGGTCCAGATACTCGAGATAAATACCGCAATACTTGATCTGGCGTTGCACGCTTATCAGTATGACTTCCTGTAGGGCTTGGATTTAATGCGGCGATCAGCTGGAATTGCGATGGAAATTCCATTTGTCGTGCCGCTCGCGATATAGTCACCACGCCCGTTTCCATTGGTTCACGCAGTGAATCGAGCACTTTTCTCTCAAATTCGGGCATTTTCCTAATAATGGGTTTGAGTTGTAAATATTGTCAATTCGAGAGTTTAATTGCATACCTTTGACTAGCAGATTGCAGTGACCTTAATCACAAAAAACTCAACCTATGTTATGAAATTTGCCAGCGTTGAGTGACATCCTACAAAGCGGTTATTTCGCTAACGTATTTTTGCCCCAAAGCAATTTAGATTGTTTACTCCACTCAAGTATCTGTTCCAAATAAGCCCTAATTTTTGTTATGTTTGGTTCATGGCAAGGATCATTGATTTTCCTTATTGTTTTCAATAAAGATTTTATTTAGTGGGCTTACAGTACCCGCAAAATGTTCGCCAATAACATGGGTATAGATTTGTGTCGTCGCTACATCTGAATGTCCTAATAGCTCTTGGACTGTACGAATATCTTGCCCCGAGCGCAGCAGTTCGGTAGCGAAGCTATGACGGAAGGTATGGCATGTTATTCGTTTATTAAAGATTTTAGCCTGTTGCACCGCTCGTTTGAGAGCCTTTCTTGGTGCAGAATCGTGTAAATGATGCCGACAAAGCTGATTAGTCAGTGGGTGCCGACAGATGCTTAAAGAAGGAAAGATAAACATCCAAGCAATTTGTTTAAAAGCGTTCGGGTACTTTTTACCAAGGGCGTGTGGAAGCGAGGGACCGATGCCTTGTTTGATATCTTCTTCTTGTATTTTTGACGCTTTCTGAATTTGCAATTGAAGAGAACCAATTAACGTTGGGCTAAGTAAAGTTACGCGATCTTTTTTCCCTTTCCCATCTCGCACGGTTAAAGATAGGTTTTGTAAATCAAGATCTTGAACTCTAATTCTCAAACACTCATTAACTCTAAGTCCAGAACCATACAACAGAGAAAAAATGATGTGATTAACACCAGAAAGGTGTGACAGTATCAGTTGGACTTCATTTGGCGTAAGTACGCTCGGAACCTTGCGCTGCTTTTTAGCATAAGTAAAACCTAGATCACCAAGCGGTCTTTGTAAAAACTGGTTGTAAAGGAACGCAATCGCATTAAGCGCGACTTTTTGAGTGTTGATAGCGACGTGTTGTTCATTAGCAAGATAAGACAGATAGGCTGTTACCTCAGTCGTTCCCATATCTTGAGGATGCTTTAGCTTATTAAAGCGAATGAAGTATTTTATCCAGTATATATAGGCCTTTTCTGTTTTGAGGCTATAGCCTCGCATTCGCATGTGTCTACGGATTTCTTCAATGAATTTGCTTGCCATTCCCCACCTCCCAAAACTGTTTTTTTATACAGTTTATTGGTGTTAGAAGGAGTTTGAGTATGAAAAATGGCTTGTTTTATCAGGAGTAGTGGCTCATTTTGTCGGTAGAGCAATTAGTAAGTCGTTGTTAATAGGTAAGTTGAAGCAAGAACTCCCCAAGATAACATGCCACGTAAAAAGTGATAACAGGCCGGCTCGTTTTTATGTGAAGGTAAAATAATAAAATTTATGTATATTCTTTATTTTTTAATGGTTTATGTTAGATTGATTGTAAGTTAGGTTGGAGGGAAAACGAGCCGGCCTGTTATTAAGAATGTTAGCCCTCAGGAGGAAAAATGAAAATATCCATTATGGCAGCTGTTTCCGAGAATGGAGTAATTGGCTCTGGATTGGATATACCTTGGCATGTATATGGTGAGCAGCTCCTGTTCAAAGCTATGACTTACAATCATTGGCTTTTAGTCGGTCGTAAAACTTTCGACTCAATGGGTAAACTTCCGAATAGGAAATATGCTGTGGTTACTCGTACTGAAATGGTCTCGAATGATCCTGATGTTGTTTATTTCACAAGCGTTGAATCGGCTTTAGCTTACTTAGACAACACGACAACACATGTCTTTGTTTCTGGTGGTGGTGAAATTTACAAAGCATTAATCGAACAAGCAGATGTTATCCATCTTTCAGTGATTCATAAGCACATCTCTGGCGACGTGTTTTTCCCTTCAGTTCCACAGAGTTTCAAGCAAACATTTGAGCAAAGTTTCAGTTCAAATATTGATTACACGTACCAAATTTGGACAAAGGGCTAACAAATTGTTCAAGAGGGATTCGCAACGCGTGGCATTTTTACTATGCGTTAGTTTTAGTGTTTAAGGTGGTATGCGGCGGCATCGGTATTGCGTTACTCACCCCTTAACAAGGCGTTAGACATCATGAGGGACTCAGTGACCGCCGAAATTTCGACGCAACTATCCAAGGTGCTTAGTGTTATCGAGCACCATCTGGAACCGACGTTGCTTGCCGTACATTTGTACGGCTCCGCAGTGGATGGCGGCCTGAAGCCATACAGTGATATTGATTTGCTGGTTACTGTGACCGCAAGGCTTGATGACACAACGCGGCGAGCTTTGTTCAACGATCTTTTGGAGGTTTCGGCTTTCCCAGGCGAGAGTGAGATTCTCCGCGCTATAGAAGTCACCATTGTCGTGCACGAAGACATTATGCCGTGGCGTTATCCAGCCAAGCGCGAACTGCAATTTGGAGAATGGCAGCGCAATGACATTCTTGCGGGTATCTTCGAGCCAGCCACGATCGACATCGATCTGGCTATCTTGCTAACGAAAGCGAGAGAACATAGCGTGGCTTTGGTAGGTCCGGCGGCGGAGGAACTCTTTGATCCAGTTCCTGAACAAGATCTAATCAAGGCGCTGAATGAAACCTTGAAGCTATGGAACTCGCAGCCCGACTGGGCCGGCGATGAGCGAAATGTAGTGCTTACGTTGTCCCGCATTTGGTACAGCGCAGCAACTGGTAAAATCGCGCCGAAGGATGTCGCTGCCAACTGGGCAATGGAACATCTACCTGCCCAGCATCAGTCTGTCTTGCTTGAAGCTAGACAGGCTTATCTTGGGCAAGAGGAAGATCGCTCGGTCTTGCGCGCAGATAAGTTGGAAGAATTTATTCACTTCATGAAAAGCGAGATCACCAAGGTGCTCGGCAATGATGTCTAACAATGCGTTCAAGCCGATGCCGCTTCGCGGCACGACTTAACTTCGGCGTTAGCTGTACGAAACCTCAGCCTCGGAAAGTGCGGAAAATCCAATCAAGGAGAAAATTATGCAAGAAATAATCAAAAAAACCTTTGGCGGCCTTTCCGCTCAATACTATATCCGCCAATTATTCTTTGGATCCCTATTTGCAGCCCTGATAATTTATGTAGTAATCAACGGTGGAAAGCCTATTCAATTCAGCATGATTGCGCTGCTTGCAATCAACACACTTCTTTATCCTTACTCGCGTTTTGTCTATGAGAGCGTTGTCGGCTTTATCATGGGAAATAACGTGTTCTTTGTAAATGCCATACTCATGATCATCGTGAAAATATTTACAATGCTGCTTTGCTGGAGCTTTGCAATATTTATTGCCCCTATTGGGCTAGCCTACCTTTACTACCACCACAGCAAAACCGCCAGCTAACAACTGGCTCAAATCGTTCGCTTCGCTCACTGGGACGGGCTAAACCCCGCCCCTTAGCCAAACGTTACTTTCCCATACTTCAGTTAATCCGTTACCTCCTAATTTACTAAAATATATAACTCGTTTTTGTCCAAAAACGAGTTACATGACCGCTTGATGATGAGCTTTTATGTGACCTGAGGGCACAAAATTCTGCCCGCAGGGCAGAGCCAAAGACCAATCATTGTACAACGATTTTAGTCATCAATTTCGCGTTCAACTAGCAAATAGGGTTTCATTTATTGGCTCGATATCAAGATCGGTTTCCATTCCATACTCACTTTTACTTTCAAGCGAAGCAATCTGTTAAATGGAGAACGATCATTGAAAACGGATAGTTTAAGCTTCAAAGTACAATGTGTGACCTGAGGGCACAAAATTCTGCCCGCAGGGCAGAGCCAAAGACCAATCGTTGTACAACGATTTCAATTAAAGGTAGCGTCTCGAACTAATGAAGTTATTGAAACGAATTATTTAAGTTGCTTGACGGGGAGTTGCTGCACATCACGTTAGATTTATGTGCTAATACTAATTCTTTTTATATTCATCGAATTGCCGCTGTAGCTCTAGCCAAGTTGCAGCATCAATCTTGGTTGCCGCTTCAAGTTTTTCAGCAAGCTCTATATCCACATCTACTTCGGCACTCATAAACAACTTTAAGGTCACAGCTTCCATTTTTAATCTCTTAGAGATGTCTTGCAAGCAAGGTGACGGAAACTTCTCTAAGCAACGTCGTTTGAAGAAGCTAGAGGGGTGCTTACGGAAGCCACCATCAGGACGCTTTCTAAGTATTAGAGGGGATGGGGTGTCTATCGCTTTTATGAAATCAAGATTGTTCATAGTATAAGCCTTATTAGGGAATGAAGAGACCAACCTTCGGTCAGCCTCTTCTCGTGTAACTTGCATTCAGAGTACAAGTCACAGGTAAGGGTTATCAAGCCTTACACACCGCTCAGGTGTAATACAAGCACTATACTAATCTTTCATGGTTGGGTTTACAACAGACGAAGATACAATGCTTTTATCTATATCAGCTTGAAAAGCTCCCAATAGTTTTTTCATCTCACCAAGCGCAGCGGTAGGCGTTAACTCCTTCCCAGCTATCTGTTCTTCTAACAACTCAATCTGACGTTTTGCTAAGTCAACACTCGACTTTAGGGATACTGCATTATAAACCTCTGTGTAGCCGTGGATATCTGCAAATGCAAGGTCAATATAAGTATCCAAAGAGCTAAGTATTGTATGACCAGTCCATTGTTGTAACTGCATTTTAAATGTTTGTGTATGAAGCAGGTGCTTTCGGAAGTCATCCTTATCATTCACTTCTTTAGTGGCTAGAATAAGCTCTTTAAGCTTATCTGTAATGAATGCGTGTCTCCACAAGTGCGGGTGTAACTCTCCCTCGATACCAAGCTCTTTTTTCCATGAGTTCATATACGTTGTCCATGAATCGGCAGATAGACGTAGACCTGTTTTTAAGCTGATAAATAGGTAGTCATGTTGGAGTTTTTTCTTCCTCATTACTTTTTTGCGAACTTTTATGTAATCCGCAATCACTGATAATAAAAGGTGTGTGACAGGTATCTTTCGAGTGATGTTATCGTCTTTGCGTTTTAAAGTGGTAAGAGTGAGCATACCTGTCCGTCTTGCTTCCTCGTAATCGGACATTTTAATCAAATGAAGCTCGGACACTCGACCACCTAGCTGCTCCATTGCTGTATATAACGCCATGTCTCTTCTGCGCTTGTCTTTGTTTTTCTGGGTCTTTATATGCTCCCACACACGCAAAGCATCATCAGAGGAAACTGGGTGGCGTTTTTTGACCTCATCTTTTGTTGGTATAGCAGTGTGCGTAATTTTAATGCCTTCAATGAACCCTTTATAGCCTTCCTGTTTGCGCTTGTAATGTTTTTCAATTGTCTGAATTGAATTTCCTTTACCCTTGCCAATAAAAGAACTCAAGTCATGAAAGTGTTGGATAAACAGCAAAAAATCTAGACAGGTATGTGCAATCTTTATAACTGAGTTATTCTTGCGTTTTAGTTCGCCAAGCCGCGTTCTCTCTACCTGTAGTGACTGAACGAAAAGGGTGAATGTTGCGTCTGTAAGCTGGCTGAATCGGCTCAATAGCGGCTGTTTTTCAATAAAGTGAACCAAGTGGATGATATCGTGGGCATACCCTCGAATAGTGGCGCTTTTTAAGTTTCTCGCCATCAAACTATGGATGTAAGCATTGGCTTCATAGCAAGGTGTATGATTACTGTAGGTTACGAAAGGAATATCCAGTGGTTTACGAAAGACAAGCTTGCCATCAAACCCAAGGTGACTCCATTGCTCAAAATCTTTAAGCTTTCGAACCGCCATCATAGCTCTCCATTCAAAGTGAAATTCATCTGTGCTTCAATCTTCCTATTGTGCTCCCGATAAAGCTCTTGTCGCTCTTCTGGTGTTCCTTCATGGTTCGCAAGTTGCTTTAGTCTAGAGCGCAGCTCTGAGACCATAACGGTTAGTAAAGAATTGCTGCGCAGCGCTGCATCCAGCTCCGTTTCAAGCTCAGAAACTTTGTGTTTTAAACCCGCTACGGTTTGCTTGTTGCCTTTGGACACTTTCTCGTTGAGATGTGCAGCCTCTATCGCCAATTTTGCGTTAATACGAAGTTCATCTAAGGATAAGAAGCCTCTTTCCAGAAGTGCTTCTGAGATGCTTTTGACCGTGTTTAATGAGCATGATGTGATATTACGCTCTTGATCCTGATATTTAGCGATGCCCGATTGTGATTTCAGAGCCTTCATAAGCACTTCATCATCTTTAAATTCAGCAGGGGTGGTGATGATTTCCTTTAGCAGCTTTTCTGTTTCAAGTACCTTGGTTTGGTTTTTCTCTAAAACTTTCATTGTCCCAATCCTCAATCAAGGTCTTTGATTTTTAAAATTAGATTAAAGGTTTGAGTTGTATTTCCATCAGCATCTTCGATGTTAAAGAACTCTGGCTCAAGCGTGATTCGGCCTTCTTCTAAAAGCTGAATAACCTCTGTTTCAATGTCCTGCTCTTTTTGAAGTTGGCTTATATGAGGGACGGTTAGATAAGATTCATCATCGTAATCTTCTGCTGCTTCACTCACAGATTCTATCGTGATTGCTGTTGAGCTATCACCTGTTAGGCGTTCTGCAATGATTTTACGAACCTCTTCTATCCCTTCGAGCTTCGCAAGTTCAGAAGTGGAATCGACCACGCCACGAACTATTACACTGGCTTTAGCGCCGTTTAATACCGCCCCAGTTTCCGATTCAGAGATGTAGTGGTATAGATGTTCCATATCTGAATGTCCGAGCATCCAGCGCAGAGCATCCATGCCATCAAACCCCTTAGACCAGAAGAACGCCATAGCAAAGAAGCGTCTCAATTGGTGTTGACGAACATAATTACGGCGTAATTCACCATTGTCGTACTCTACCAAGTCCGTTTCAAAGTAATCACACATAGCATCAAGATGTGCATTATAAGTTTTGTGATGAACCTGACTTAACTGAGAGAGCGATGAATCAAGGTTGTTAAACAGAGATAGCTTTCCTTTGCATAGATTCAACTTACTCGCTTTAATATTAAATTGTTCAAGTTGCCAAATGAACTTAGCGATAGATAAGGGAATTGGTCTTTCAATTGTGGCGTTTACCCCTTTTGAGCCTGTTTTCTTTACCTTAAGTATCAGGTTGTACTCTGTCTTTGCACCTTTTTCTGAAAAGGGGCTTACATTAGGTGACAAGTTGCCGTGTGGCTTTAACTTGATTAATTCATCTTGCCTTCGAGCCATGATGGCACCCACCAAGACCTGTATTGCACCTTGCAGTACAGAGAACAAATCAAACAAGCTCTCGTTGGCTCGAATCCTTTCGTGTCGATTTTCTACGCTATCAGCAAAGCCTTGAACCTGTTTTATTCCTTTTGTCAGGTATTCACTACTCAGGCAATTCAATGCTTCCGTTTGAAACCAATGCCCTCGCTCAGAGCCAGACATCCCTCGGTGAAGCTCCTCATCCCATTTGGGACTAGCTTGTTGTGGTCGGAGTGTGTTGGAGTGTTTTGCAGCAGATTTGCTTCTTGCTTTAGACAGCAACGTTAATGTTTCATCCAGTAAAGTAACCGAGTTTTCCTCTGTCGGCAGATGCTCTTTGGCAAACTCATAGCACTGACGAATTAAATTAAACACAAAGGTAGGCGGTAAGGTGCGTGTTCGCCCCATCTTTTTTAATTCAACTAACTGACTAACGTTGCCAGCACTGACACGCTCGGACAAGATTGAAGGACTTGCCGCATCTTCACGCTCAAGGTTGGTATGGAGCAATCGAATTGCCTCAATGTAGACTGAGATAGCCTTCGAATTCGTGCCTATTGAGGTGTCTTTATTCTCAACCGCACGATACTCTGAGTATCGCTTTGGTGCTTTGAGATGAAGCTCTGCGTAGTTGGGGAGGTTAATGTCGTGATAAAGCATCTTACCTTTAAATAACAACTCACCTAGCATAATACTGCTGCCAGTATATTTTATTTGAACCCCAACGTGATAATAGCCTTGTTCAAATAGCCAAGCGCACGCTTTGTCTCTTGCTTCTAAAGATAAGAAAGCCTCATCTTGCGCAATGTCTTGTTCAACGTAGGGGAATTTCTCTTTAAACGTTTGTGCGTCTGCATCAGAAACACTCTGAGAAGCGTTATTAAGTAATGCCTGAGTGTGCTTATCAATCTCATACACGCCTTGAAAATTTCCGCGCTCGGCGAACTTCGTTAAGATGTTCAACCAGAAGTCATCATTCACATTCAGAAGATGATGTTTTGCTAGCTTCAATTCTTTCGAGTGCAGCAAGACAGCATTGATGAGAGCGATAACGTTGTTAACTTTTCGATTGACGGTTATTGGACTAATAATCTTCCCACCGTTTTCAAGTGGGTTATCTGTCGCTGTGATCCAGTATTTGAAACTGTTTAATAATTTTTGATGCTTTGTGTCGGTGAGTTTCTTGCCATCATCCAAGTAAACCGTATCCCAATGTATCGTTTTTGGGGTTTTGCCAAGTGTTAGTACCCATTTGTTTGCAGGAAAACTAGATTCTAACCATTCGGGCTGTCTGTCATCGTAACCGTAGATGCCTGTATGGATATTCGTGATGATATCTAAAGCTCGATAGTCATCATTTATTACTGAGAAATTGATAATTTCCTCAAGAGTCTCGGCACTCAGGCCATTCAAAAGCGAATGGTCTAGCACGATGCTTTCAATGAGATTAGCAATAGAGGAGTTGTCGATAGCAACACTTAACATAGCAGCGCTCCTTTGATCGAGTCAGTGTCTAGTTTGTTATTGCTTGCAATATCAAGCATTCCCATCAAATCATCATCAGCACTATGCTTACCTGAATTCAGGGTATCTAAAACAAACACGGCTGATTGATACCAGTGAGCCACAATATCTAAAAAAGATTCTCGATCATCACTACTCTCAACAATAATGCGTATCGCTATTAACAACTGCAAAAGAGATGTCGAGATAGTGTAGGTCAACTTGTCAAATGCGAATGCGTCAGAAGCTTCATTATCAGTAGTCGTCTGCTGAACAAAACCATGATCGAAATGCTCTGGAATATTGCTTATGCCGTGGTTATTCAAGAACTCTTCGATGTCTTGAGCACTCATGTTCACAGCATCAAGTCGATGCATCGAATCTTTCATGGCTTCCAATAAAATAGCGTTTTGAAACTGGCGTACCCAACGTGCATTAAAGAAGTCCATCAGCGGCTTAGGAAGGTAAGACGTCAGTAGGTTTGCATCCTTCTTTTCATGACCTAGCGCCTCGGCAACGGCATCCATTGAACGTGTTTCTAAGTAGATTTGAAAGCCCCTGTGTCGTCTGATTGAGCGTAATGAATGGATGTCAGAAATGGCTTTGGCATCCTTCAAGGTAATATCGCTGCTCTCATTAAAGAGCGATTTATCTTGAAGCCAATCATAAAAATCATTTGCCGAGTGAAGAGTGTTATTGAGACTAACTGGGCGTATCACATTGGAATTAGTTGCAGTCAAAATCATCTTTCGCCAATTCACATCCCCTTTCTGCTTTAAATACTCACGGCTCATACGAGTATGCTGTATTAGGAACTCAACTATTGATTTAGAAAACTCATTTAGCACGACTTCTTGCTGCGCATTGGTCGCTCCTTTGCGTGATTTGTAACTGACAGCAATGTGTTGATTACCCACTTGCTTGAAACCAACCTGATTGCCATTCGCATCAAACAAATCCCACTTTCCTAACCAGCTAGGCGTTATTAGAGGGTGCTCCATCACAAGAAGCGTTAAAAGAACATTCAGTGTTGATTTTGTTGGTAAATTTAACTCTGCGTTGAGTTGGCGAACATTAGCTCTAAACCCCAAAAATGCTGAGTAGACAGCCCTTTTTGCAGCGATGCCGTGCGTATAAAAGGTTGCTACGGTATTGTCTAGCCTATCTGTACCGACAAAGTTTATATATTGTGTATTACCTAACGTGCCGCTCAAAGGTTTAACTAAGCCTGTGCTCTGAAAAGCTTTATTTCTATCTTCTCGCTCTACGAGTTCCTCAAATTTCAAGAGACACACATGCCTGATGTGCGCCATATCTCGCTCTACACGTTGCTGAATAATTGAAACGGCCTCTTCATCTTTAATTTTAAGTGGGATGTTGGCAAACCATCTAAGGTTTTCTGGCTGCGTAGTATTGCCACCAATTGAAAAGGTGGCGGCTGCATCTTTTGGGTCTTTCCAGTCTGGAATGATGAATGGTTTTAGAGGCTCAGCAAAAACACCCGTGTTGATAAAGCACTCGGTATAATAGTTAATGGCCCTTTGCCATTTAACATGAAAAGCCTTTGGACAGTGCTGAGCGGCTTGGGAGCGCACAAATAGCACTTTAAACACCTTATGGAAGAATAACTGCACATGATTACGACTTAGAAGGGCTTCTATTGATAGTCCGTCTTTTTCGTTATAAACAGTGGAAAAACCCACAAAAAGTTTTCTGAGGATCTTTAATGCGTGAGCCAGTGTTGATGACTTTTGTGTAAAGGCATAGTTTTTTAGAGCAAGATGAACTTTGTTTGTAAACGTTTCGCCAAAATGCACATAAAGCGTATCAAGATGCACCTCATATTCTTTACCTTCTTTTGATACCACCTGCCAACCATCGAGGTAGTCAGCTTTTGTTTTATCTATATTAATCTCTCGGTATTGGGTTAGACAGTGCTCAATATCTTCTGTAGTTTTATTGTACGAAAACTTTACTTCATTAAGGGTTAAATGCTTATCTTGCGCAATGTAGCGAAAAAGGGCTTTGAGTTCACGGCTTAAGTCATATCGGCGCTTGATAGTGATATCGTCACGGCTATAAACAAAGCCAATGAGCGATTGGAAGTGTGCATTAAGTGAACTTGAATCATTCAGTATTTCCAACGCACTGTAGTTGCCTTGCTTAACCAAGTAACAGTAAGCCGCATAAAGATTCAAACATGGCTGTATTAGATTTGGATGGAGTGAGGATTCAGAAGCAAGAGTTAGGTAGTTAGAGTATTCGGCTGACAGTGCAGTTTTTATTAAAGAAAGTTCATTTAATGATTTTATATTCACAACTAAACCTGTTGGATTGACAACTTATAACCAGATTAGTTATCAAAGTGACTATTGTCAATATGGATTGAGGTTGTCGCTTGGTGGTAAAGTTGTTAATATTTATGCTCTTGCTGTTAATTTGATAACTTTTTGTTATTAGGATTACAGGCTGCTCGTCTAAAAACAATACGCCATTATGAGCAAGAGAAATTTCCCCGGGTTTAGGATTCGAAGAGCCACCAACAAGAGCCACAGCAGAGCAAGTATGATGTGGATTTCTGAAGGGGCGTTCACGCCAATTCGATAAATCAACCGACTGACCAATTATCGAATATAGCGCGGCGGTACTAATTGCTTCATCATCCGACATGGTTGGCATAATCGTAGGCATACGCTGGGCAAGCATTGACTTGCCAGTACCTGGAGGTCCAAGGAACAGTAAATTATGGCCACCAGCAGCTGCTATTTCGAGTACCCTTTTGGCGCCAGGTTGGCCTTTCACATCACTTAAATCGAGTAGCGAGTCACGCTGTGACTGCTGCTCTGGGTAACAAATATTAAGTGGCAGGGGTTGCTGATTTAATAAGTCATTCCAAACATCTTGTAAGGAGTAAACGGCTTTTCGAGAAACGCCCGAAACAAGGCTTGCGAGATTATCGTTTTCAGCGGGTAAGAAACAACAGCGACCTTGCTCTTTCGCTCCTAACACCGAAGGTAAAATAGCGTTAACCCCTCTTACCTCACCATTTAAAGCCAACTCTCCGTAAAACTCATAACAATGAATATCAGGGCAGTTTATTTGCCCAGAGGCGACTAAAATACCCACAGCAATAGCCAGATCAAAACGGCCACCTTCTTTAGGTAAATCAGCAGGCGCAAGGTTGACGGTTATTCGTTGATCTGGAAAACCAAACTGAGAGTTTTCGAGTGCGCTACGCACTCTATCTTTCGACTCTTTGACTGACGCTTCAGGCAAGCCAACGATATGAAAAGCTGGCAAGCCATTTCCTAAGTGTACTTCTACAATCACTTCAGGAGCTTGTACACCCACTTGTGCACGAGAAAATATTCTAGCTAAAGACACGATCCATGATGTCCCTATCATTCATCCTTAAATTAAGTTTAGTCGGGATATTTAAAAACGTGTAATGTCAGTTGCCATTTCATTGCAGCTAAACGCAGTGATAAGGTCATTAGCATGGCTAATATCATAGCTACTTCGGTCACTAAACCCAGCGAGATACTTAATGTATAAACAATGCCACCAGCGATACAAGCAATGGCATAGAGCTCGCCCTTTAATAGCATCGGCATATTTCCAGCCAGCACATCACGGATAACACCGCCAAAGCAGGCTGTTATTACACCCATGATAATCGCCGTGGTGTCTGGCATACCTGCGAGCATGGCTTTTTGTGTGCCCATCACCGCAAAAAATGCCAAACCGAAAGCATCTGCCACTTGCAGCGCATTAAGTGAAATAGAACGCTGCTTATTGATTAAACGAGTGGTAACAAATACAGACAATAAAATAGCCCAGAAATAGCTTTGATCATGCAGCCAAAATACAGGAACATCTAAAATAACGTCGCGTACAGTCCCACCGCCAATAGCTGTGACTGTGGCTAACACAACAACCCCAAAGCCATCCATTTTTTTGTT
>CETM01204261.1_pt1 | contig 13164 bp, 14 predicted proteins | sample 361451 | NCBI WGS metagenome assembly CETM01 (sample SAMEA2622690, study PRJEB7988) | marine metagenome | isolation source: saline water (ENVO:00002010), including
TCCTATGGTTGAGTTGTCAACTACTGTATAGATTACACCATTTATTTCCACTGTCTCTCCTACCGAAGCATCTGGACACTTACAAGTACCGTTTTCAAAATATATTTTTTCAGGGGGAACTATAATATCATCTGATAAATCACGATTAAAACAGCTAATCAGAAACAGCATTAAAATAATGGGCCAATAGCTATTCATATAATTGATTTATAAACATTATACTCACTCCTGATATTATTCCACCATACTTAAATGAATAACCAAGCTCTGGGACAACACCAAAATTTTTATGAACCGGAATAAGATAATTTATTGATAATGAAAAATCTATCTCAGAATATTTCTGGGTAGAAGTAGATGATTGATTAAATATATTAGCAGGATCACTGTAATCAAATCCCAAAGCAATTTCAGATACAGATACATCCTTTAACAAAATACTTTCAGCAGGACCATTTCTAAATCCCAAACTTGTCTTTAAATTAAAATTGTCATAAAAATTGTAACCTAAAGAAATCCAATAAGATCTTGTAAGAGATGAATAACTATTATTAAATCCGCGAGGCTTCCATACACCCCCATTACTATCAGTTTTTTCAAGATATAAGTATTCATCTGTCAGCTGAAACCCTATCAGTAAATCACCTATATAAACATCAGCTATGAAATGATAAGCCCCATCATTATAGAGCCCCCTTACCTCAGGTCCGTTATAAGGACTAGGATATTTAGTTTGCCCCTGAACTAAGAGACCTAGAGAAATTCCTTTCAGATATCTCATACTGGCTCTAGCCAAGACATCTGTCTTTTGAGAGTATGAAAAAAATGGTATGAGTATTACAAGGAGTATTAGCTTTTTCATTGTTTTAAATGTAAAAAAAATTAAGTTTCCTTATTCTTAGAAATATGAGCAAATAAACAAAAAGATTCATCATTGCAATTATTGCAGTTTTCTTGCTGTAATGATTCCTTATTTATCCTCTTTTAACAAAAAAAAATGTAATCTTATTGATTAAAGGTTGAAAATTAAATTTTGACAATCATTTTCCCCATATTTTTTCCTTCAAATAACCCTAGAAAAGCATTTGGAAGATTTTCAAATCCCTCAATTACAGTTTCCTCTAATGAAATTTTAGCTTCTTTCATCCATTTACCAAGCTGTATTTGAGCCTCTAAATATTTATTTGCGTAATCAAAAACAATGAAACCTTGCATCTTTAATCTCTTGCTGATGACAAGAGGATTGATTCGAGGACCATCAGAAAGCTTAGTGTCATTGTATTGACTAATAGCCCCACATATGGCAACTCTACAGAAGTTATTTGTATTATAGATAACAGCATCTGATACTACCCCACCGACATTATCAAAATATATATCTACACCATTAGGGCATGATTCTTTTATTTCTTTTATCAGATTTTTACTCTTCTTATAATTTATTGCATCATTCAGTCCAAATTTTTTTTTAAGATTTTCAACTTTTTCATCTGAGCCAGCAATTCCAACTACCCTGCACCCCATTATTTTTCCAATTTGTGAAACCGTCAGACCAACCGCACCTGCTGCTCCTGAGACAACTAGAGTTTCATTTTCTTTAGGCTCACATATTTCAAGCAGGCCAAAGTAAGCTGTTAGACCAGTCACGCCTAGTACCCCAAGATAGGATGATAAAGGAGCAATTCCCTCAGGAATAGGATATAAACCACTTCCATCAGAAACCTGAATCACTTTCCAATCTAGCATACCATATAAATGTGATCCCACAGGTAAGGTATTATTTTTGGATTCAATGATTTTTGCAACTGCTCCAGAGATCATAGGTTTTCCAACCTCAAATGCAGGTATATAAGATTTAACATCGTTCATTCTTCCCCTTAAGTAAGGATCAACAGAGACATAAACTAATTTTAAAAGAATTTCTCCATCTGAAATAGTAGGAACTGTTTCTTCTTGAAGTAAAAAATTCTCTGATGAAGGAATCCCATTAGGCCTTTGCGTAAAGATTATTGATTTATTTTTCATTCAATAAATGTATAAAAATCCAGCGTTATAATAATCAGTTTTATACTATAGTATATACCCTCGTTTATTTAGTATCTTTATTTAAAGTAATATAATCAATGCTTGTTCTAGATATTATAGTTGTTGTAGTTAGTTTAGTTTACGTTTTTGCCGGTTGGTATACAAATGAAAATAACGCCAAGCATTTATTTGCCGGTTATAGAGAAATGTCTAAATCAGAAAGAGAAAAATACGACATCAAGGCAATTTTAAAGTTTTTTAAACCCTTCATTATTAATTTAGGTATTTTAACTATGCTAGCTTACTTTTCAATTAGCTTTTTATTTGATTATATTACCGCTTTATTTGTATGGATTGGGATTGAAACAATAGCTTTAGCTTATTTAGTAATTAAATTAAATAAGTTGAAGGTTAATAAATGAATACTTTAATTTAATTTTCCTTATGTATATTGAGTTGTCAGTTATTAATTCTACAATATAATTTTTCAACAAAACATTCAATAATAAATTTAAATAATGATATAAAAAAGTTCAATTAATTATACTATCTTCTAGAATCTTCATTTAATAAATTTGTCGAGCAAATGATTTAGTGTTGTCAGCACTTAATTTTTCTATTTGTGATTAGTTAATATCTACGACGGGGAACCTTTTTATAGTTAAGCTAAAATCCCAAACTTTAGTACTCTTTATAAGGTTTCCTGTTGTAGGTTACAAGGTTAAAATCATTTCCTTCCATAATTGCTCATGATTAAAGGTAGGTTATATAAATCTAACAGCCTATATCCCAAACAAGGCTATTAGCTTTTTAATTTTTTGAGTTTTGGAATTAAGTATTCTAAAATAAATGCTATTAAACTTATGACTCCAATTGTAAGCAAATAGCCTTCTTCATCGCTAATTCCCATATAGTTGTCACCCAAATGTGATGTTGACAGAATAATTCCAGTAAACAATAAAAAATAATAAAAAAGCTTTTTAAGAATATTTATAAGAGTTTTAAAAACTTTTTGATCTTTCATTTTAATATAAAGAGTAAAAGATCCATATAAAAACCATATTAAAACTATACCCCACCAAAGTGCAAAAAACCAGTCATTTTTAGTCGTCCTATTCCATTCTAACCATTCAAATACAAAACCCTCAAAGAACAAATCAATAGATAAAAGAAGAAAAAATCCAAAAATCCACAACAAAAAAAAAATAAATATTTTGGGAGGAACTAAATTCATATGGTCTTTTTATTTAACTTTTGCTTTTTCCTCCTATCCTTTCTAGCATCGGCTCTTTTTCTTTTTTCTAATGTTTGAACTATTTCTTTTGTTTCCTTTCTCTTTTTTCTTGCGAGATAAGATCTGAACATTCTTAAAACTTTTTTCATTTGCAAAGATTATAGTTTAGTCTGAAGCTTTAAATTCAGGTATTATTCTTGATTTTGATTCTTGCTCAAAAGCATATGCAATCTCTATGAGCTTTGGTTCACTCCATGCTTTACCAAAAAACGATAATCCTACTGGTAATCCGTGAATATCTCCCATTGGAACTGTAATATTTGGGTACCCACTCCATGCGGCACTAGAAGAGCTTCCGATATGATAACTATCTCCATTGATTAAATCAGTTTTCCATGCTGGGCTTCCTGTTGGAGAAATTATTGCATCTAATTCGTATTTATCCATTACTCGATCGATTCCTTGTTTTTGACTCATTCGTTTGAGATTCCTTAATGCTTGTTTATAGTTTTCACTATTTAAATCATCTTTCTCATTTGCCATCTTAAGATACGCTTGATTAAAATATTTAAGTTCAATAGAATCTCTTTCATTAAAATCTATTAGTTCTTTTAGGCTCTTAATCGGGGAATCTTCACCAAGCGATGCAAAATATTTATTCAAACCATCTTTATATTCATATAACATTACCTGGAATGAATTTTTACTTGTTTCTGAAGGAGCAATCTGATCAATTTTTATTACTTCCGCACCTTTTGATTCAATCAACCGAATGGCTTTATAAGTTAATGAGTCAACATCACGGCTGCTGCCCATTGGAGCTGTATATAGAGCAATTTTCTTTCCTCTTAAACCATCTTTATTTAGATATTTAGTATAATCCTTAACCTTCTTATTTTTATTATTTAATGTTTTAGAGTCCATTTCATCTTCTCCAACTAATACGCCAAGACAAATCACAGCATCTCGAACACTTCTTGCCATTGGTCCAGCAGTGTCTTGGGTAAATGAAATGGGTATTATTCCTGATCTACTAATTAATCCAACAGTTGGTTTGATTCCTACTATTCCATTTGCACTTGACGGACATACAATGGACCCATTTGTCTCCGTCCCGATAGCCAAAACGCTAAGATTAGCAGATACTGCTACTGCAGAGCCTGAGCTTGAACCACATGGATTCCTTGAGAGGACATATGGATTTTTTGTTTGTCCATTTACTCCACTCCAACCACTTGTAGAATTTTGTCCTCTAAAATTTGCCCATTCACTTAAATTCGCTTTCCCTAAAATAACTGCTCCAGCTTCTCTTAATTTTTGAGCAACATAACTATCTTTAAGAGGCTTAGAATTAATTAATGCTCTTGATCCAGCCGTAGTCTCCATTTGATCAAAGGTGTCAATGTTATCTTTTAAAACAATAGGTATTCCATGCAGTTCTCCTCTGGATTTACCTTCTCTTAACTCCTTATCTAGTTCTTTTGCGATTTGAATTGCCTCCGGATTAACTGTTATTATTGCTTGTATTTTGGGTCCATTATCATCAATTTCCTCTATTCTTTTCATATGCGCTCTCGTTACGTCTTCAATACTAAATATTCCCTCTTTATATCCTTTTTGGATATAATTAACATCTGACTCTAAATATGGAAAATCATTTATTTCATTTTTCTTTTCAGTTGTTTTAATACAGCTCAAAGTAAAAATGAGCAGTGATACAATTATGATTATTTTTTTCATCTACTGTAAATTTAATAAAACTTGATTAGCACTAAACAGCTTTCAAGATATCTGAAAAGCAAGTTGTATAACAAGGTGAAAGCTTCTCTTGGCGAAGTTTCCACTTCCTCCCATATCCTTGCGAAGCTATTCTAACGGTATCCCTCCCCATTAGAGTATTGATTTTATCTACTGAGTTCATCAATCTTTTTCTTTTGTTTCTTTTTACCTTGTCAAATAGACTCATTTGGACTTGATTATTAGGCGTTGTATTTCCAACTATAACGCCAGCCTTTTTATAAGTAATTCCTTTTTTATATATCATTTTTAAACCCTTTACAGCCATTTTAACTATTTCCATACTATCACTTGTAGGAGTATCAAATTGAAGAGTCAAATAAGAATGCTGCTGTTCTATATTTGAGTTGTGTGGATTAGTAAGAATAAAAACAGAGATATTTGAGCAACAGCTTTTTTGCAATCTCAGTTTCATTGCGCAGCTACTGGCAAAGGAACTTAAGGCCTCAACTAGCCTTGTATAACTTTGTATTTCTTTTCCAAAAGAGCGAGAGGTACAAATATTTTTTTTTCGCTGAGATACTATTTCTAAATCAAAACATTTTTCTCCCTTTAATTCTTTTTGTAAGCGAACACCGTTGACAGACATATTTTTTCGAACCCAGTTTTGATTAAGGTTTCTGAATTCAAGAGCAGTATTGATTTTTAATCCTTTTAACTTCCTAGCATATCTTCTTCCAATCCCCCACAAATCAGCTACTGGAAATTGTTTTAATGCCTTGGTTATATCTTTATCTCCTTCAAGGATATAGATTCCATCTACTGAACTTTTCTTTGCTATTTGATTAGCTACTTTTGAAAGAGATTTAGTTGCAGCCACACCTATTGAAACAGGTAAATTTGTCCATTTAAGTACTTTCTCTCTAATAGCCTTAACCCTTTCTCTATGAGCAAATTCAGAGAGGTCTAGAAAAGCTTCATCGATAGAATAAACTTCAACATTTTCCACTTCACTTCTGAGAATATTCATTACTCTCTCAGACATGTCTCCATAAAGAGCATAATTTGATGAAAATACATGCACATGATTCTTCTCAATTAAATCTTTAACCTTAAAAGCAGGAACCCCCATTTTTATACCAACTGATTTAGCTTCATTACTCCGAGCAATTACACATCCATCATTATTAGATAATACGATTACAGGAACGTTTTTTAGTAATGGATTAAAAGCTCTTTCGCATGAAGCATAAAAATTATTACAATCTAAGAGTCCAATCATTTGTGGTTAGTTATGGAATGTGTGACAACACCAAAAACTTCAAAATTCATTTCGGAAGTTATTTCAATGTTATTATAGTTCGCATTTTCAGCCTTAAGATATATCCGATCCTGTATTTTTTTTATTCGTTTAACTGTAAATTCTTTATCTAAGAAAGCGACAACTATTTTTCCGTTAGACACTTCAATTGACTTGTCAACAATTAATAAAGATCCGCTAGTTATTCCAGCATCGGCCATAGAGTCTCCTAGAACTCTAACATAATAAGTTGCAGAAGGATTATTTATTAAATATTCATTTAAATCAAGTTTTCCATCTATGAAATCATCTGCTGGGGAAGGAAATCCAGCAGATATTCCATTTTCAAAATAAGGCACTGAAAGCTTTGTTCCGACATCAGAAGAGTAGAGTTCAAAGTCTTTTTCTCGATGTAATAAATTCATATTTAAAGGTAGTGATTTGAAGAGCAATTTCAGGATTAAATTGCAAAGTATTCTCCAATTATTTACATTATTATTTTTAATTATAACACATAAAATTTTCAAATAGAAACTCGTTTATTTTATCATATAAAATTGATAGTTTTGCCTAAAATAATTAACCATCACATGAAATCTGATCATCAACTAGACCTTAGAACATCATACGCTGATAGAAGAAGAAAAAAAAGCTTTAGAGAAACAAAGAGAGTGCTCTGGAAAACAAAGAGTAGATTAGTAGCTTAAGGTTATTATCTAGGCGGAGATTCCTTTTTATTTTTTGCTTTTAATGCAATTGAAATTGCAGCAAGAATGAATCCTATTGCTCCAATTATTAAAACTATTGCGGCGCTAATATTTTGAATTTCTGTTTCAACAGGGTAAGTATATCCAACAATTAAAGAAACAATTGCCGTAGCCCAAAACCATCTTTCGTTTTTAATCAACCAATTTTTTATCAAAATTATTTTATTTTTTAAATTTTTTAATTGATAGAAAAACTTCTACTATTGATTTAGTTAATTTGATCTAATACACCTCTAGCATTTCTTGCAAATGGAAATTTTTCAATCGCTTTTTGATAATATGATTTTGCAGTTAGGGTATCACCTTTTTTAAGCCAAAATTCGCCCATTGAATCGTAAGGATTGTATCCATCTTCATACTCTTTGATATATGCGGTAAAGTATGAACCTGCTGTGCTCATATCTCCCTTAGCCATGTATTTATATCCCAAAGTGTTTAAAAGATGTCCATATCTCTCACCCTCTTCCTTAGCTTGATTTGCAAATTTTTCTAACATCTTAATGCTCTCATCATTATCTTTAATATTATAAGCATAAAACGCTTTGATAAAGTTTCCTTTGGGTTCCAGTTCATGCATTTCTTTCCATAACTCAAGTGCTTTTGATGAATCGAAGTAACCCCAATATCCATCAGGATCAGCATCTAAAATGGAAACAAATTTTTTAGAGGTTATGTTATTGTCTTCAACATTTTTTTTAGCCTGTTCAATGTGATATTTTTGTTTTTCAGAACCATCAGCACTCATCTCTGCAAGACATACATGTGGAGCAAACATACTTGGGTCATACCTTAAAGCTTCTTCAAAATAAGTAAATGCTTTTTCTTGTTCAGCATTCATAAAATGATACATACCTGTTAGAGCTAATTCATTTGCTATTCGGTTCTCTCCAAGCCACTCAATATAATTTCCTTCAAGTGAGGCGGGGTGTATAAAAGGATCTTTTTGTTGTTGACATGCAAATAAAGTAATTGTAAGTGCGAATAAAAAAATATTTTTCATTATGAATTAGTTTATGATTAAGTTCGCAATATAAAAAATACTAGATATAATCTAATGTGTTAACTATAAATTATCAGGACAGATTCTAGAAACATTCTTAGGGTCACTAATTCAAATAAAGTTTAATCCCGTATAATAAAAACTCTGTTAAATACAGATAATCATAATGTTTTAGCATTCTTTTTTCGTATTAGATCAAACACAATACCAAAGTAAATTATTCGTTATTATAATACTGGTATAACATTTTTAAAACGCCTCAGATGAGATATTTAATTACTTTTTGTTTCCTACTTTTTGCAAATTGCAGTATAATAGATGAGATTGAAGATCAGATTATAGAAGAAGTAATTGATGAAATATTTGATCAAGACATGAAGGAAAAAATTGATTCTTCTTGTTCGCTTTAGTAAAAGCACTTCTATTTATTAATAATCATTAATCATTTAGAACAAAACTAGCTTTTAATTTAGTGTTTGAGTTTGTCCCAATATATATATCAAAATCTCCTGACTCTGCCTCCCATCTATTATTTCCGCTATAAAATTCAAGTAAAGATCTATCAATTTTAAAAGCCACTGTTTTTGACTCTCTTGGTTCTAATTCAACGATTTGGAACCCTTTAAGCTCACGAACGGGACGAGTAGCACTTGCATATCGGTCATGTATATACATTTGAACAACTTCCTTTCCTTTAACTTTACCAGTATTAGTAATAGTTATCTCTGCATTTATAGTTTCATCAGGGCTCATCTTTGAATCAGTTAGTGTTATTTGACTATATCGAAATTTAGTATAGCTTAACCCATAACCAAAAGGATATAAAGGGGTATTCTTTTCATCTTGATAGTGAGACCAAAAAACACTTCCTTGATCCTCTCCATCGGCACCAGGTCGACCAGTACTTTTACGAGAATAATAAAGGGGCATTTGACCTACACTTCTTGGAAAGCTCATAGTTAGTTTCCCACTTGGATTATAATCTCCATAAAGAACCTCAGAAATAGCATATCCACTTTGTGTTCCTAGATGCCATGCCTGAACTATTGCTGGTATATTTTCATCTGCCCAATTAAGTATTAATGGTCTACCGCTCATAACAACAAGAATAATATTTTTATTCACCTCTCTTATCCTTTCAAGTAACTCTTGTTGTAAGCCTGGAAAATTAAGATTTACTCTACTTCTTCCCTCTCCTGATTGATAGCCATATTCCCCAAGGACCATAATTACTATTTCAGCTTCCTTGGCAGCAATTACAGCTTCTTCAATACCATCTCTATCATTTTCATTGATAGAAACCTCTTCATGAAAACCATCAGGAACTTTATTGATTAGTCTAACTCCTTGTTTGTAAATTAAATCATTTCCCTTATGTCCTCTCATTATGCCAAGGCTCAACGCCTCAAGAACAGATATTGCAGAATCTTTATCAGCAGCAATACTCCAGTTTCCCAGTGGACTATTTTTGTCAGCTGCAAGAGGGCCAATTAAGGCGATTTTTTGACCTTTTTTCTTTAAAGGAAGTAAATTATTTTCATTCTTTAAAAGAACGATTGATTTTTTTGCAATATCTAATGCTCCTTCTAAAATCTCTTTACTGCCAATAATTTTTTCTTCACGATCAGAATCAATGTAACGATATGGATCATCAAATAGACCTAAAAGAAATTTTGCTCGCAATATCCTTCGAACTGAATCATCAACATAATCAATAGAGATTTTACCACTATTAACTAACCCTTCTAACTTATCAATATATATAGATGATTCCATGTCCATGTCAGATCCGCCAAGAATGGCTAATCTTCCAGCTTCATTTCGATCAGATGCAAAGCCATGATCAATCATTTCTCTAATTGAACCCCAATCAGAAACAACAAATCCTTTAAATTTCCACAATTCTTTTAAGATTTTTCGTTGCAGAAATTTATCAGCGGTAGAAGGAATTCCATTTAAATCGTTAAATGAATTCATGAATGTACCAACACCGGAATCAGCAGCAGCTTTAAATGGTGGTAGTACGACATTATGTAAGGTATTGAGTGATATTTCTGTCGTATTATAATCCCGTCCAGCTTCTACATATCCATATCCTGCAAAGTGTTTTGCACATGCCAAAATCGTATTTGGTTTACTCAAATCATTCCCTTGAAATCCTTTAACACGAGCTGAAGCAATCATGCTAGCTAGAAAGGGATCTTCTCCCGCACCTTCCATAACTCTTCCCCATCTAGAGTCCCTTGAAATATCAACCATTGGAGCAAAAGTCCAATTTAAACCAGCTGAGCTTGCTTCTAGTGCAGCAAGTCTTGCTGATCTCTCAATAGCTTTTATATCCCAGCTAGCAGATTCAGCAAGTGGTATTGGACTTTGAGTTTTGTATCCGTGAATTACATCAAATCCAAAAAGAAGCGGTATGCCTAATCGAGATTCTTCAACGGCTATTCTTTGAACTTCTTTAACATTTTCAGTTCCTCTGACATTAAGCATTGACCCGACAAGTCCTTTTCTTAATTGATCATACTTTTTTTTTGAATCTCCACTTATTGGTTGAGGACCAGTAAAATTCCAAAAACCATTATATTGATTCATTTGACCAATTTTTTCAGTTAGCGACATCTGAGAAAGCAAATCTTCAATTTTTTGATCAAGATTTTGGCCATAGCATACCTTAGCTAAAAGTATAAATGATACAACAACTATTAATTTATTCATATGTTTTTCTTTAAATATATAAAACTAATCCTTTGACTGAAACTTCTTGCTACTCTTAAGATTTAATACTAGTACAGTATTGATAGTATCCAATATTTGTTGTTTAAGATCGATGGTTAAAATTTTCCCCTTAATTTTATATGGAACTTTTTGTTTGTCTCTAAAACTATAAAGACTTTCAATTTTAGAATAAAAATTTTGAATTTCCAATTCATTGCTTGTAATATCTAATAAATGTAAATAAACAACACTACCTTTTTGAGTTGAAACTATAGAATCAGTTGGGGAAATTGGTCCTTTTTTTGTTCCATAAATTGTCTCTCCATATATCTCTAACCATTCACCTATTTTTTCTAAAGATGAAACGTGTTTAGGTTGTATTTTACCATTAGGCATTGGCCCAACATTTAGCAGTAAATTACTACCATAGCCTGATGATTTTACAAGGTAATGTATTAATTCTTTATTGGATTTGTGCTTTCTGTCTTTCAAATTAAACCCCCATGATCCATTTATAGTTTCACAAACTTCTAACGGTAAATTTCCTATTTGATCCTCTGGTGTTCCCCATCCTGTAGTGTTTCCTCCAGGTAGGTCTTTTTCAAACATTTGAAAATCTTCACCTTCAATTACACCAATGTGATGATTGTTTCCTATTAATGCTTGAGGCTGTAAATTGTGAATCAATGAGTACAACTCATCATAATGCCAATCCACTTTTAATTTTCCAAATTTTTCTCCATCCCATTCTTTTTGATCCCAATGGCCATCGAACCATATACCACCTATTTCTCCATAATTTGTCAATAATTCGGTAAGTTGGTTTTTCATGAATTTAATGTAATCATTCCAATTACCTTCTTTTCTCCCTGGTATGTCAACTCCTGTTCTTCCTCTTGGAAAATAATCGTCATTATGCCAATCCAGTAATGAATAATAGAAAAATAATTTGATATTTTCTTTCCTGCATTCTTCGGCTAACATTTTAAGAATGTCTTTTTTGTATGGAGAACTATCTATAATATCATAAGTACTTTCTTTCGTATCAAACATTGAAAATCCATCATGATGCCTACTTGTAATTGTAATATACTTCATGCCTGCATCTTTAGCCATTTTCACCCATTCTTTAGGATTATATTCAACTGGATTAAAAAATGACGGCAATTTTTCATATTCTTCAATAGAAATTTTTTGATTATTCATAACCCATTCTCCATCACCTAGTATACTATAAACTCCCCAATGGATGAAAAGACCAAACTTTGCATCTGAAAACCATTTTCTTGCTTCAAGATTATCTTGTGATGGAATATAGTCTTGTGAGTAAGAATTGAAACTTAAAATTATAAATAATAGCAGAATGTATTTTCTCACCCTATTAAAGTTTATGTATTTCAATAGTTATTGCAATTTGAATATTCAAAAAAGTCTAAAAAGACAAATATGATCAATTAGAATTTACCTAAAGACCATCCTATTACTGCTCCTTGAATAGCACCCATTACACCGCTTATAGCTATATCGATCATAGCAAATTCTAAACTGAGGATATTAAAAATTCCTAGTAATGTAAAGTCAAAAAAGGAAAATACAAGAAGAGCAAACCATATGCCAGTAATTACTCCGGATTTAAGATTATTTACGCCCATTTTATCAAATACAATTACGTTAAAGACTATAAAAATAAGGGCTCCAAGTGCCATATAGGAAAAGTCTGGAATTGGAGGAACTGCATTTGGAAATAATTCGCTCATTACTATTTGATTTGGGGCATAAAATAGATAACCAGGGAGAGAACTAACTACCATAGCGGTTATAAAAGTTATGATAACAGTGATTATAATTTTTTTCATTTTAATTTATTTAGAGTTATTAATTATATTTAATTAAAACCATTTGGGTCTGTCTTTTCTGGATATCCATATGAGTTTACAAACCCAATTGCACTTCCAAAAACTCCTGATATCGCTGTGTCTCACTTTCAAAAATAGTTGTATCAAAATAACAGCTAGTTCCTATAATTTTTTCTCCATTCCATTCCCATGCACAATAGAAATATATTTGATGCTCTTCATTTGTAATTTTCGACTTACCCGTCCATCTAGCCCATTGATTTGTAAAAACTTGACCATTATTATAAATCATTGTTGTAACCCAAGGATCATTATGTTTTATATCGTCAAACAAGACCGAATGAAAATTGTATCCTGCGATTATCTCTTCAGTTGTATATTCAGCATCATTAACTCGATGAATTCCATCCTCAGTGAAGTATGCTTCAGCAACTTCGAATTTTCCATCAACATAGCCTTGAGCAAGTTTTTCAACAATAATTGTTTTTTCATTCTGCTGATCAATTATACCAGACAGTGGCGCCTCA
>CETM01063331.1_pt1 | contig 13149 bp, 15 predicted proteins | sample 361451 | NCBI WGS metagenome assembly CETM01 (sample SAMEA2622690, study PRJEB7988) | marine metagenome | isolation source: saline water (ENVO:00002010), including
CCTTGATCCCACTCCTCTTTTGTTCTTACATCTAATAAAATACTTTTGGGTTTCTCTTTAATAAATTCTTTGATTTTATCACTTGGAATTTGTTTAATCATTTATCTTTTAATAGCTCCTTGTGCGAGTTCATCAACGATATTATTATATTTATTTTGAGCATGGCCTTTGACCCAAATCCATTTAATAGAATGCTTTGATGATAAATTTTTTAATTTTTTCCATAGATCTTTGTTTTTAACTGGTTTTTTTGATGCAGTCTTCCATCCATTTTTTTCCCATTTTTTTATCCACATTGTTATACCATCCCTTACATAAGTCGAGTCGGTATAAATTGAAATTTCTGATTTTTTTTTAAATTTTTGAATTGCTTTAATTGGTGCCAAAAGCTCCATTTTATTATTTGTTGTAGTGCTTTCACTTCCAGAGATTTCATTTTTAATTTTGTCATCTACAAGTATTATTGCTGCCCATCCTCCTGGACCAGGATTTCCAGAGCAAGCACCATCTGTATATATTTTGTATTTCATATTAAATAATCTTCAAAACTTTTTGCATTTTTATGAAATTCTAGTCTTTTTAAATATTCTTCGGGATCTTTTATTTTCACTAATGCATCATCAACTGTATTAATATAGTCAAAAACTCTTGTTAAAAGAAATCTTAAGGCCGCACCTTGAGATAATACTTTTATAGCTACTTTTTCATCTTTAGAAATTTTTCTTACCTCATTATATCCCTCCATTAATTTTTTTGCTTTAGTTACATTAAAACTTAAATTTTGTTTAACACCATCAAAACATAAAGCATTAAAACATATTGCAATTTCAAAAGCATAGAAGTCATTACATGAAAAATAAAAGTCTATAAATCCAGAAAATTTATTATTTTTAAAAAAGATATTATCACTAAATAAGTCTGCATGAATAATTCCGGCAGGTAAATTTTTTGGCCATTCTTTTTCAATACTAACTAAATTTGCCTCAATTAATTTTGGCAAGTCTGCATGAATTTTATTACATTTATCTTTCACTTGTGAAAATATACTTCTCCAGGATCTTATCGATAAATCATTTTTTCTTTCAAATTTAAAATTTTTCGTAATTTTGTGTAATTTAGCTATTTGGCTTCCAACAATTTTGCATTCAGAGGGAGATAGATTACTTTTAGACTTGCCATCTAAAAAACTTACGATCATGAACTTTTTGTTATTAATATCCGATATGTAATTATTATGTTTATTTGTTATGGGTTTTGGACACATAAAACCATTTTTACTGAGTTCAAACATCAAATTAGAAAAAAATGGTAGATCAGTCTCTTTTACTCTTTTTTCATAAATTGTTAAAATATATTTACCTTTTTCAGTTTCAATAGAATAATTAGTATTTTCAATACCTTCCTTTATTCCTTCAAACCTTTTAAGTTTGCCCAATTTATAATTTGATAGAATATTTTCAATTTCTCCTTTATCTAATTTTGTATATACGGCCATTTAATTTAATTCTTTTGGTAATTTGAAAACTACTTTTTCATTAGCAGTAACAACTTCTTCAATAGAAACATTCATATCTTTTTTAATTTCTGCAATAAAATTTTGAACTAGTTCTTCTGGAGCGGATGCTCCAGATGATAACCCAATAGTTTTGCAGTTTTTAATTTTGTCTAACGGGGCTTTTTTTCCAAAAAAAATTAATTCAGATTCTTTACACCCTGATTTTTTTGCAACCTCAACCAACCTAGCAGAATTAGAAGAGTTTCTGCTACCTATTACAAAAAACATTTCACAATTAGGAGCAATCTTTTTAACTGCAGCCTGCCTGTTTGTAGTTGCATAACAAATATCTTCTTTGATCGGTCCTTTTATAAGGGGAAATTTTTTTTTCAAAGCATCAATAATTTCTTTGGTATCATCTACTGATAATGTTGTTTGTGTAACGTAGGCTACGGGTTTAGAAAATTTCAGATTTTCAACTTCTCCAACAGTTTCTATAAGTTTAATAGCTCCTTCTGGTAGTTGTCCCATAGTACCATCCACTTCTGGATGGTTTTTATGTCCTATAAGAACAATATCGTATCCTTTTTTATGAAGCTGTTCAGTTTCACGATGAACTTTAGAGACAAGTGGACATGTGGCATCAACATAAAAAATTTTTTTAAGCTCCGCCTCCTTAGGAACTTTTTTAGGAACCCCGTGAGCGGAAAAAATAACTGGCCTTGAAGTGTCTGAAATTTCAGAAATTTCTTCGACAAAAATAGCGCCTAATTTTTTAAGGGACTCAACAACGTTTTTATTATGAACTATTTCATGTCTGACATAAACTGGAGAACCATATTTATTCAAAGTTTTTTTTACTATCTCTATAGCTCTATCAACACCTGCGCAAAATCCTCTAGGTGCAGCTAAATAAATTTTAATTTCGTTTTTCATTTTTTTCTATTAAATATTCAAGCAATATATGCGGAAACGTTAATGAGGCCAAACCAATAAATATTACTTTAATAATTACATCATTTAACCCATAAGAATTTGACAAAAAAATTATAGCTAAGAAATATATTATCATCGTAACTATAGTTAATGGTAGTGCTTTTTTAATAAAAACTTTTATTCCTTCAAAAAAATTATCAGGGTCCAATTCACAGGATATAGATATTATATGTCTGATTGAATGAAGAAAGCAAAAGTAAATTGTAAATGCAATTAATGGAGTTAAAATGTAATTTAAAATTAAAATACACAACATATCTAAAAGTAGTATCTCGAAATCTTTATATTTATTTTTATGAACAAAATAGAAATAACCTAAAAAACCCAAACCTAGAAAAATATTTATTACCCAATGTTCATCGTCTAAAAAAATTAAAATTTTCTCATTTAACAATAAAGTTTCAAAGATTTTTAAGGTTTCATCAAAATGAAAAAACAAAGGAGAAAATACTATTAATGAACCTTTTATTAAATAAAGTAACTGATCAAGATTAGAATTGCCACTATGCAAGAAAGAAGTATCTTCTCTACCAAAATGATAAGATGCAACAATTAAGAAAAATAATAAAGTTAATGAACTATAGAGATTCCAAAAAAGAATAACAAAAGCAGAAATTAATATATAAATTATATAAAATACTGACTGATTTCTTATTTTATAAATCACAAGTAATTTTTTCGCTTTATAATTGTCCATCGCGCCATGAGATATTCCTATCGATAAAATTAAAAATAAACAAATCAATGGAATTACTAATCCATTTGAAAATTCTAGATTTCCTTTAGTTATTAAAACGATTATTGATAACGCAATCGTCAATAAAGAAAAATAGAACGTATGTTTGCCGTAAATCTTTTTGATCATTTTTAATTAAAAATAGATTTAATAAATATCTTTTTTGGCATTCTTAATATTATTGATAAGTCCTCTAAAATATTACTCTTATTTGATAAAAATTTAATAGCAGTAGTGTAAGAAGCGCTGAAAATATTAACAAATATATTAGGCATTTTTTCTGGATATTTTTTTAAAACTCTTAGAAATATTTTATCTAGGAATTGATATTTTTTTCCTATTTCGTATTTTTTTGTATTTTTAATATTTTCAATGTTCATTCTTATGTACTTACTATGTTCTTGGATATTAAGAAATGTATAACCTGTACTTAATCTTGTCATGCTACCAGCTGTACCAATATTTATCTTATTATTTTCTTTTTCATTTAAGGGATGGAAGAGCGGGATAGCACCTTCTTCTTTAAAGTTTATTTTATAATTCTTAAGACCTAGACGAGTAATATAGCTTTTTATTTGAGACTCATAATCTTTTAGGGACCTATCCTCTTTAGATAACCAGGTAGTCTCAATCATTGCTTTATTTTTACTAAAAGGTAGAACATAAAAGAAATGCACATTATTTCTTTGATCACAGTCAAAATCCATTAAATTTACAATGTTATCATTAAAAAATTCTTCATTAGTTTCAACTTCAATTCCATGAAAATGTTGCCAAAGGTTTGACCCAACACCCTGTAATGATGGCACACTATTAAAAATAAAAGAATTTTTAGTATTCAAATCCTTGATATTTTTAAAAAATTTAACATTTTTATTTTTTGCTAACCTGCTAATAATTTTATTGTAAAAAAGTCCACTATCGATACTTTCATATGGAAAATTATCACATTTAATAACTTTAGTATTACTGGGTGTCTTTATAGAAAATTCTTTCCAATCTTTCTTAACACAATCTTCAAAATTATGGGGAATAACTTTCCAAAAAGACCAAGTTTTATCTCTCTTATATTCTAATCTTGGTTCAACAATTGCTAGCGTTTTATTTTTCAGCTTTTGATGCAAATCCAATTCATACGCTAGTGATAAACCAGCGCATCCACCACCAATAATTACATAATCAAATTCTCTCATTTAAAGCTATATCCTCATTAATTAAATTAAATTCATTTTCTTTTTCATATTTTTTTCGTTTTACGAAAAATAATATTATCAAGTCTAATAAAGAAAAAATTGTTTGAATTGTTTTACCAAAATTTGATACATAAATTTTTCCAGCTCTTCGATAACTATCAATATCTTTTTTTTTTAAGATTTTTTTTCCTATCTGTCTATAAACTCTTCTAGCGACAATTATCGAAAAACGACAATTAAGAGGAATATCTTTTATTCCAACAAAGGAACTATCATAAAAAGAATCAGCTTTAGAGATAACATTTTTTATGTTCAACAATACGTCTTTTGAATTTTTTATTAAATAAACTCTATTTTTTTTTTCATCTTCCACTACGTCTCTTGCAATATTTGTTAATTGCATTGCAATTCCTAAGTCGATTGCCCTTTGCAGAGATTCTTTGTTTTTAACACCGAATATTTTTGCCATCATCAAACCTACTGTTCCAGCAACTCTGTAAGAATAAATCAATAATTCTTTTTCTGTTTTTATTCTGACTTCTTTCTTAAGATCAGACTCTATACCGTCAAATAAATCATCTACTATCTTTTTTGAAATATTTGAATCATTCATTAGACTCCACATATTTTTAATCACATAGTCTTCTTGGTTTTTTTTTTCAAATTTTATTTTAAATTCCTCAAGCTTATTTTTCTTAACTTCCAATTCAGAGTCTTGGTCAGCAATATTGTCGATTGTTCTACAAAAATCATATAATGCGGAACACTTTGAATAAATATTTTTCGGCAAAAAAAATCCAGACCAATTAAAAGATTTTGCATATATTGATAAGTAATTTTTTTTACTCATTATAAGATTTTATCTAAAACCTTTGCTGAAGATAACACACCAGGAACACCAGCTCCCGGATGTGTACCTGCTCCCACAAAATAAAGATTTTCAAATATTTCTGATTTGTTATGAAATCTAAAATAAGCCGACTGAGTAAATTGTGGCTGTATAGAAAACCCTGAACCATGAAGTGTAGATAATTCTTTTTCGAAATAGTCCGGCGTCAAATAGAAATCTTCAAGAATATTATCTTTCAAATTTGGCAAAAGTGTTTCACTCATTTTTTCAATAACAAGATTTTTAAATTTCCTTCCCTCAATTTTCCAATCTACTTTAGAAAGATTATTTGGCACAGGAACTAAAACATAAAAAGCATCATTATTTTTGGGCGCCATATTCGTATCTGTGGCCGATGGTCTATGTAAGTAAAAACTGATATCTTCAGATAAAATCTTTTTATTAAATATTTTATCTAAATGTTTTTTATAATCCTTTCCAAAATATATTGTATGATGAGCTACATTTTCATATTTTTTTTTGGTTCCAAAATAGTAAACAAATAAACCCATTGAATAATTCATTCTTTTTCTTTTTAAATTAAACAAAAAATTATAATCATCTTTATTTTTTATTAAATTATTGTAAACATTAGGTGGATCAGAATTACATACTACGTATTCACAATTGTGAATTTCTCCATTGCTTTTTATACCTGTAACTCTCTTTTTCTGGACAATAACTTCCTCAACTTCAGATTTTTTATGTACTTTGATACCTTCCTCTTTCATTAAAGTTTCCAAAGCTTTAACTATTTTACCAGTACCACCTATTGCATAATGAATTCCCCATTTTTTTTCTAAAAATAATATTAGCGTATAAATTGATGTTGTTGTAAAAGGATTGCCGCCAACAAGTAACGGATGCATACTAAACACTCTTCTTAACTTATCATTTTCTACAAAATTACTAACCAGAGAATATACAGATTTATAACTTTTTAATTTTAACAGAGAAGGTATTTGCTTTGACATAAATAATAAATTGTTAAAGGGTACTGATGAAAGTTCAGTAAAGCCCTTATCAAAAATTTTAGAAGTAAAGCTTATTAGTTTTTTATAACCATCAAGATCTTTATTTGATAAAATTTTAATTTGATTTTCCATTTCTTTTTCATTGCCAGAATAATCAAAACTGGAACCATCGTTAAAAACAAATCTATACCAAAGTTTTAAAGGAGTAATATCGACATAATTTTTTATGTCTTTTCCAAATAGTTCAAAAAGTTCACTTAACAAATGTGGAGCAGTTATAACTGTTGGCCCACCATCAAAAATAAAATTTCCTTTTTTAAAAACCCTAGCTCGACCACCAAGATCATTATGTTTTTCAAAAAGAGAGACATCATAACCTTTTGATTTTAATCTCAGTGCTGAAGCTATACCGCCGAATCCTGACCCGACAACAATAACTTTTTTTGTCATATGATAAGATCTTACTCTAGATAGATTTGTTTTTTAAAATCTTTTTTGTCTCTTCGATGCTTGAAATATAAATTTTATCTAGCTTTTTCTTATCAATTGAGTTTTCAATGATTTTTTTAACGGCTAAAATTGCAATATTTACAGATGAGTTTTTAATATCCTTTATAGCCTGCATTTTCATTTGCTTAATCTTTTGTTCGGCAGATTTTTTTCTATTTTCTACAATATTATGAAATTCCTTATTTGTTTTTATTATATTTTTTTCTGCTTGATCCTTTGCAATCTCTATTAGTTTTTTAGCTTCATCTTTAGACTTGCTCACTTTCGTTTCATATTCACTTAAAATATTTTTAGCTTCATCTTTTAATTTTTCTGCATTTTCAATTTCGTCTTTAATTTTTTTTATACTTTCATTTAATGATTCATCAACTTTTTGTGGAATTTTGAAATAAACTAAAATTCCAATAAAAATTAAAAATGAAATGGCTACCCAAAATGTTGCATCAATGATCATGTTTGGTTTCCTTATTTTCTTTTATTACCTGTGAAATGGTTGCCTTGAGACTACTTTTATTTAAATCTTCACCAAAAATATCTTTAATTAAATTTGAAGCTATCTCTTCAGAAATTACATTAACTTTATCTAAAGAATTTTTTTTAAATTTTTCAATCTCCTTTTCAGCGCTTGTTATTTCTTTTTCTATTTCCTTTTGAACCTCTGTTTTTTTTTTCTGTATATCCTCATTAAGTGTTTGTATACTTTCAGAAAGAATTTTTTTTGCATCAGTTTTGGCAGACTCAATTAAATCTTTATAAATTTTTAGTTTCTTTTCAGAATCTTCTTTAAATAATTTTGCTTCTTCAAGATCTTTTCTTATTTTATCTTCTCTAATATCTATATTACTTTTAATTTTTGGAATAAAAATTTTAGAAATTAGAACATATATAGATAAAAAAATTATAATTAACCAAAATGCTTGGGACGCCCAGTACGTCGGGTCAAGCTGAGGCATGCCAGCCTCAGCTGCAAAGACATTTACGGTAAAAATCTTTAAAAAAATTATAACAAATACAAACTTTTTCATTTTCTAAATTTAAATTAAAATGCAAAAAGTATTATAAGCGCTACAACCAACCCAAAAAGACCAGTAGCTTCAGCTAAAGCAAATCCCAAAAGTAAATTCGGGAATTGTTTTTGTGCTGCTGACGGATTTCGCATTGCACCAGATAAATAATTTCCAAATATTAATCCGATACCAACACCAGCACCAGCTAAAGCGATTGCGGCTAATCCCGCTCCTATCATTTTTGCTGCTTCTAGTTCCATTTTTTCCTCCTTTTGTTAGTGATGTAAATTTAAAGCATCATTTAAATAGATGCATGTCAAAATTGCAAATACGTATGCTTGCAAAAAAGCTACGAGAATTTCTAAACCTGTTAATGCTACAGAAAAACTTAGAGGTAACCAACCTCCTATCAACCCTAAACTAACAACAAATCCACCAAAAACTTTTAACATTGTATGTCCAGCCATCATATTAGCAAATAGTCTTACTGATAAGCTTACAGGCCTACTCAAATATGAAATTATTTCAATAACAGATATTATTGGAAGCAAAACTATCGGAACTCCACTTGGAACAAATATTTTTAAATATTTAAAACCATGCATAATAAAACCCAATATTGTTACTCCAATGAAAATGAATAATGCAAACGTTAAAGTAACTATAATGTGGCTTGTTACTGTAAATGAATAGGGCAACATACCTATCATGTTACAAATTAAAATGAAAATAAATAAGCTAAAAATAAGAGGGAAATAAGGCTTAGCTTTTTTTCCCGCTGTGTCGCTTATCATTTTAGAGATAAAATTGTATAACATTTCTGATATTAATTGTATTTTACTTGGAACAAGTTTTTTCTCTTTTGTTCCAAAAAGTAAGAATATTGTAATTATAATTCCACTTAAAAGCATAAATAAACTTGAATTTGTGAAAGATAAATCAATTCCAGAAATTTCAATTTTAGGACCAATTTTATGAACTTCAAATTGGTGCATAGGGTTCGCCATAATTTAATTTATATCCTTTTGCATTTTCTTTGCGGCTCTGAAAACATTTAATATTCCTGCTGCAGACCCAAAAAGAAAAAAAATAATAATTAATAATGGTTTAGTATCAAACCAATTATCTAAAATAAACCCAATAATTGTCCCAACCGCTACTGCTGCCACGAGTTCAGTGCCAAGTTTAAAAGCATTACCAAGAAAAATACCTTTTTTTTCATCCTTTTTAGAATTTTTTTTATGCAGTTTTGATTTTGCAATTTTTAGGCGAGTTTTAAAATCTTGAAAGTTTGACATTAACAATTTAGGCAACTAGCTCCTCGGCTTTTTGTAAATTTACTGCTACTAATTTACTTATACCTTTCTCAGGCATTGTTACTCCATACAACCTATTCATTTTTGACATAGTCAAAGCGTGATGAGTAATTATTATAAATTTAGTTTTTGTAATAGAAATAAGTTGATCTAAAAGTGAACAAAATCTTGTTACATTAGCATCATCTAATGGGGCATCAACTTCATCTAATATACAAATCGGTGATGGGTTAGTTAAAAAGATTGCAAAAATTAATGAAATAGCAGTTAAGGCTTGCTCTCCGCCTGATAGAAGAGTAATTGATTGCAACCTTTTTCCAGGAGGTGAAACTAACATTTCTAAGCCAGCATCTAAAGGATCATCAGAGTCAACCAATTCTAACTTTGCACTTCCGCCATTAAAAAGTTTGGTAAAAACTTCATTAAACTTTCTATTAACTTTGTTAAAAGCATCTAAAAGTCTTTCTCTTCCTTTTTGATTTAGCTCATTTATGCTTGTTTTTAATTTTAAGATTGCAGACACAAGGTCAGCTCGGTCATCTTCCATTTTTTTTATGGTAGTTTTAAATTTTTCTGTTTCTACATCTGCTCTTAAATTCACAGAACCTAGTGACTCTCTATCTTTTTTCATATTTGCCAATTTTTTTTCCTGGTCTTCGACAGAAGGCATTTTTTCAATATCTCTCAGGTCAGACTGTAATAACAAATTATTAATATTTTCTATTTTTAATTCATTTTTTACTAAATAAATAAGATCCATTTTTCTTTGATCTATGCCTTCTATTGTAGCTCCAAGTCTTGCTTTATTTTCTCTTAGGACCGTAAATTTTTCTTGTATTGTCTTTAATTTTTCATTCATAGACAAATATTTAGTTTCCGCTTTTTCAATTTCACTGCTTAATTCCTCATTCTGTTTTTTTGTATTTTCAAGATTTTGTATATTCTGTCCTTTACTAATACCTATTTGCTCAGGGTTTTTTTGGTTTTCTTCAAGTTCTAACTCTAATTTTTTAACTCTTTTGCTTAATTCTAAAATCATTTTTTCAGAATTTAGTTTTAGGTCTTTCCAATTTTCTAGTTCTTTATCGATGTTTTTAATCCTCTCTTTTCTTTTTACAGAGTCACTTCTAATTGACTGATTTTTTCCGTATGAAGTGGCATATTTTTCTTGAGACAAAGTGATATCTGAAATTAATTTTTGAAGATCAACTGTCAAATCATTCCTATCTGCATTGTTGATATTTTCAATTTGACTTTTAAATAAATTATTAAGCTTATCTAAATTTTTTATTGCTTCATCAATATTGGAGCTCTTTAAGTTTTGAATTGCAAAATTATTTATTTCCTCAAACTCTTTTAATGCTTTGGCTTGTCCTTTAAGATCTATGGACTCTAATTTTTTTCCCAAGAAGCTATCTAGCTTAATTTGCTGATCTTTTAAATCACTTTTTGAAACATCAAGATCGATTTCTGATTTTTTTTCAATATCAAAAAGTTGTTTTTCTGTTTTAAGTAACTCGTTTTTTTCTTCTAAGATTCTCTTCTCGTTCAAAGAAGCATCAAGAGATATACTCTTTTCTCTTTCAAGATCAGACTGAATCACTTTTATGTTACTAATAAGTTTTATATTCAAATCTTTAACTCTTTTTTCCTCTTCATTTAAGTTTTCAATTTCTAAATTTATCTTTTGAAGAGTGGATAGATTTTCAATTTTTTTATCTCTTAATGGTTGAAGCTTTTTATTTTCATCTTCAATAAGTTCATTGTTATGAGCTATATCAGTTTTTACCACCGCCATATCATTATCTACTTCAGATAATTTTTTTTTAATTTCATTTGTTTCTTTTTCAATATCTTGAAGTTTTAAGTGATAAAGACCAGCCTCTACGGATTTTATTTCTTCTGAAATTTTTTTATATTTTGTAGCTTCCTCAGCTTGTTTTTGTAAGTTTTCTAATTGTTTTTCTTGTTGACGTTTTAATTCATCGGCTCTCTTTAAATTATTTTCTGCAGCGTTTAATCGCATTTCAGCTTCATGTCTTCTTAAATGTATACCTGAAATACCTGCTGCCTCCTCCAATACAGATTTTCTCTCTTGAGGTTTTGCTGTTACAATCAATCCAATTCTTCCTTGGCTAATTATTGAAGGAGAATGAGCGCCAGTTGACAGATCTGCAAAGAAGGTTTGAACATCCTTTGCTCTAACTTCTTTTTCATTAATGAAATATTTTGATCCTTTCTCTCTCTCAATCCTTCTTTTTATTAAAATTTCGTCCATCTCGATATATCTGCCTTGACCCTCTTTTTTAGAATTATCTACCGTTATAGTAACCTCAGATATATTTTTCGCAGGCTTATTTGAGGTGCCAGAAAAAATTATATCTTCCATACCAGAACCCCTCATACTTTTAGCTGAAGTTTCTCCCATACACCATCTTAGTGACTCCACAATATTTGATTTACCACAACCGTTTGGACCAACGATGCCAGTCAAACCATCTTGAATAAAAAAAGTAGTTTTATCAAAAAAAGATTTAAAACCAACTAACTCTAATTTTTTAAAATTCATAGATCAAAGAAATTTTTCAATCGCTTTTTTAAATTCTTTATAATCGTGACTCCCATCATATTTTTTTTCATTTATAAAAATAGTTGGCGTTGACTCAATAGAATATTTTTTGTTTCCATCAATTCTACCTTGTAAAATTTGATCTTCCAATTTTTCATTATTTAAACAGTTATTTATCTTATCATCATTCAAACCATAATTCTTAGCCATTTTTATAAGTTTGGAGTTTATATTGTTAATATCAGAACCAGAGGCCCAAACATCTTGTTTCTCATAAATTTCATCTAAAAAATTCAATGTCATCCTAGGGTTCTTAGAACACCTCAAGACTTTCTCCGCATTCAATGCCGCTAAGTCCAATGGAAAACCATGATGTTCAAACCTTACAACATTTGTTTCAATAAATTCTTTTTTTAATTTGCCAAAGATTTTTTTGTGAAAATTTGCACAATGTGGGCAAGTAAGTGAGGAAAAGACTTTTATTGTAATTTTAGAATTTTTATCTCCTAACGCAATTAACTTATCATTTTCAGTTGAAAAAGTATTAGAAGCTGTAAGAGAGAAAATAATTACAAAAAAAGAGAAAAAATATACAAAATTCTTTTTTATCATTTCAGATTTTTTTATTACCAAACACGTTAATTAAACTTACTAATTTTTTTTTAAATTCTAAATTTTCAATTGTCTCTATTTTTTTGTGATACTTAGAATTTTTCTCTTTATTTAAAACATGTTCTTTTTTATTATCAATTTTTTCTTTAATCAAAACGAGTCTAATTTCTTTAACAAATTGATACCCAAAAAAAACATTTACTTTGTCCATAATCTCTTTTTTACTATACTCAACTAAAAGCTGGTCACCATGGATTACATTTAAAAATAAAACTCCATCTTTTAATTGTTTGCCTGTTTTGACAGATTTAGGGTAGCAAACATCTGAAATTTTTTTACCAACCAATTTAGACCAGTTGTTGATTATTGAAGAATAATTGTGACCACCTTTCCTTAAAATTGTTTTTAATCCACGAGGTAGAGATTTTGACATAGCTCTAAGACCTTGAATAGAGTTACGTGTTTCATTATTATAATTTTTTTTGTTATGCATTTTAAAAACAATTTATCAAAAAAAATAATTAGTTGGTATGATAATAATAGTCGTACTTTGCCCTGGCGAGTACCATTTAATTCAAAACAAAAGCTTTATTACAGATTATTAAGTGAATTTATGTTGCAGCAAACTCAAGTAAAAACTGTAATTCCTTATTTTAATAAGTTTATAAAAGAAATTAAAAGTTTAAAAAAACTTTCTTTAACTAGCGAAAGAAAGGTTCTTAAGTTATGGGAGGGATTAGGTTACTACAGAAGATCTAGAAATTTAATGGCTACAGCAAAAATTATTGTTAATCAAAACAAATCAATATTACCTAAAACTTTAGTAGATATAAAAAAACTTCCTGGAATAGG
>CETM01028791.1_pt1 | contig 13138 bp, 14 predicted proteins | sample 361451 | NCBI WGS metagenome assembly CETM01 (sample SAMEA2622690, study PRJEB7988) | marine metagenome | isolation source: saline water (ENVO:00002010), including
CATCTCAAATTTAATTTTTTCCATCCAATCTCATCCAATTGAAAAGCACCTTTAAAAAAAAATTCTAATAAGTTCTTTTTAAAAAAATACCTACCAGCCACTAAGCTTACTGCAAATATGAGATTTATAATTGTAGGTTTAATATAAATAAATACAGGGTTGTTGAAATACAAAGTCAACCCACCAAAAAAAGAGATTATAATTGCACCAATTAATGGGATATATGGAATTTTCTTTTCAATATAAAAAACAATTATTACTGCGATCAATGTGGATATTATTAATGGGGGTATTGCTACACTTAAATTATTCCCACTTTTATAATAAAACGTGAAAAAAATAAGTAATGGCCCAAAGTCAGTTATTAATTTTAAAAATGACTTGTTCACACTACTTTCTAACATAATTTTTTTTTTAAATAAATTTATATATTGATTTTTCTTAAAAAGTTATTATCTTTTTGATATGTCAATTAATTGTGCAAAATTCGCAATTGGGTCAATAGTTAAACACAGACACTTTGACTTTAGAGGTGTAATCTATGATGTTGATTTTGAATTTAACAATTCAGAAGAGTGGTATCAATCAATACCAAAGGATGTAAGACCAAGAAAAGATCAGCCTTTTTATCATCTTCTTGCTGAGAGCAATGAAGTAACTTATGAGGCCTATGTGTCTGAACAGAATCTTTTATTAGATGACTCTGACGAACCTTTAAAACATCCATTGATAAATGAAATATTTTCGGGAAAAAAAGGCTCAGTCTATTTAAAGCCTTCCAATTAATCTTCGCTGCCACAAATTTAACAACTTTAATTCAAATCTATGACAAGAATTGTAGATAAATTCAGCATGTTAGAACCTAGTTGGGAATTTTCATACTTCTTTAACTCCCTCTTAAATTCTCAATTAGGTCTAAAAATCATCTTTTCTTAAAACGAATATTGCTATAATTAAGATTTTATGTTTTCATTATTTTCCATAAGTAATATTTACTTGATAATTGAAAAAATTCTTAAATTTATAAATTCATTATTTTTTTTATTTTTAATAATTGCATTGTCTTTTGCGTTAATTTTTTCTCCGCCAGACTATATTCAAGGTGACACTGTCCGAATTATGTATGTTCATGTTCCTTCTGCATGGATTGGTTTAGGTTGTTTTTCCTTTATAGCTTTTACTTCGTTAATAAGTTTTTTATTTAAGATAAAAAATATTTTTATAATAAATAAAAGTCTTGCGCCGATAGGACTACTTTTTACCTGTTTAGCAATCACGACAGGTGCTATCTGGGGCAAACCAACTTGGGGAACTTGGTGGGTTTGGGATGCTAGATTGACTTCAATGATAATATTGATGTTATTTTATATAGCTTATGTTTTAAGTTTAAAATTAATTAGAAAAGAGGATCAATCTTTAAAAGTATCTTCTTTAATTGCTATTGTTGGTGCGATTAATTTACCTATTATAAAATATTCAGTGGACTGGTGGAGCACTTTGCATCAACCAGCGAGTATCAAAATTGCAGATAACACCACTATTCATCCTTCGATGATGGTACCGTTATTGCTTATGTTATTAGTATTTTTTATGTATTGTGCGTTAATTTTTCTAATGAAATATAAAACAGAAATCATTAGAATAAAGAAAAAAAACATTAAAAGATTATGATTTTAGAATATTTAAATATGGGAGGATACGGACTATTTGTTTGGTCGTCCTTTGGAATAGTTATCATCGCTTGCTATTTAGTTTTTTATAAAACTAGAAAAACTTTACTTAAGTACGAAAAAGATTTTCTTAAAGAGCTCACAAACCTATCGGAGAAAAACAGACAAAATGTTTTAAAAAAGTCCAAGGTTGCAAAACAATTTTTAGCGACAGAGACAAAGCTCAACTAAAGCATTGTTTAAATGCTAACTAAAAAAGTAAAATCAAGAATAATTTTCTTAAGCTTGTTTTTTTTTATTTCCTGTATCTCAGTTTTTTTCTTATTAAAAAAACTCAATGAAAATATCTTATATTTTTTTACTCCTACTGAGATTTATCAAAAAACAGAAATAGAAATGGGAAAACCTTTAAGAATCGGAGGGATGGTTAAAAAAAAATCAGTTTCGACAAATCAAAAAGAGATAAAATTTATAATAACAGATTTCAAAAATGAAATTAATGTTAGTTTTAAGGGGACCGTGCCTAATCTATTTGCTGAAGGTAAAGGTGTTGTCGCAGAAGGAAAGATGGTTGATAAAAAATTTTTTATAGCAAAAAGAATCCTGGCTAAGCACGACGAAAATTATATGCCACCAAAACCAGACAAAACAAAACAAAATGTTAAGTAACATAGGTCAGTCTCTTATTGTTTTAACTTTATTAACTAGTTTTATGTTATTATTTAGTTCGGTTAATTTTTTAAAGTTTGATCAAATAAATATTAAAAAACTTTATTCCCTAAACTTTTCTCAATCTATATTTGCCATTCTTAGTTTTTTAGTTTTAATAATTGGATTCCTAACATCTGATTTTTCTTTAATTAATGTTTATGAAAATTCTCACTCTCAAAAACCTCTTGTATATAAAATTTCTGGTGCCTGGGGAAATCATGAAGGAAGTTTGTTGCTATGGATTAATATTTTGATTCTTTTCTCATTTTTATTTTTTCATCATAATAAAAAGTTAAATAAGAACTATATTTTGTTCACAATTATTATTCAAAATATTCTTATTATAGGCTTTTTAATTTTTCTATTTTTAAATTCCAATCCATTCAGCGTGATACATCCTGTTCCAAAAGAGGGTTTAGGTTTAAATCCAATTTTACAAGATCCAGCCTTAGCGATTCATCCGCCTCTTTTATACGTAGGTTTTGTTGGCTCCTCCATTTTCTTTTCCGCTGGAATAGCATCATTAATTACGAACTTTAGAGGAAAAATTTTTGCACAATCTATAAAAAAATGGATTTATACGACATGGTCTTTTCTTACTTTAGGAATTCTTGCAGGATCAGTTTGGGCGTATTACGAATTGGGATGGGGAGGTTTTTGGTTTTGGGATCCAGTTGAAAATGCATCTTTGATGCCATGGTTTGTATTAACAGCTCTACTTCATTCGATTATTGTTTTAGCAAAAAGAGAGACAATTTATACATGGGTAATAATATTATGTGTTTTGTCTTTTACATTGAGTGTAATGGGAACGTTTTTAGTAAGATCAGGCATTTTAAACTCCGTACATACTTTTGCTAGCGATCCATCAAGAGGTTTATATATATTAATTTTTTTATCGTTAATGATTTTTTCTTCTGTTTTAATTTTTTTTAAAAAATATCCAAAAGAAAGCTATAATTTTGAATTACACAGCAAAGAGACATTTATTTTAGTCAACAATTGGTTTATGTTTTTTTTTCTAGTAACTGTTTTAATAGGAACTCTTTACCCAATTTTTTTAGAGGTTATAACAAACATTAAAATTTCAGTTGGTGCACCTTTTTTTAATATTGTTATAATTCCTTTGATTATACCCTTTTTATTTTTTATGTCTCTAGGACCGAGAGTAAAATGGATAAAAGAGAATGCTCAAATAATTAAAAAGAGTTTAAAAGTATTATTATATGCAGTGATTATAAATTTAATAATTTACTATTTTTTTGGACAATATAGTCTCCTATCAAATTTAATACTAATAGCTGCTATATTTTTAATTTTACATAATATAGTTGATGTTTTTATTTCGATAAAAGATAAAAAAATCTTAAATTTTTCAAGGATATCCTCTCATTTGGGTTTTGGTTTGTTAATATTTTTTATTAGTATAAATCATAGTTATACAATTGAGAAAGATTTTAATCTAAGAGTTGGGGAGGAAAAAAACTTTAACAAGTTTAATATAAGTTTTGATAAGTTAAATGTCCAAGATAGAAAAAATTATAAAGCTATAGTGGGAGAATTTACTTTAACTAAATCTAATGATAAGGAGATAAAAATTCTTAAACCCGAAATAAGAATTTATACAAATCCGGAAACTTTAACTTATGAGGCCTCAATAAAAACTGCTCCAGGATCAGATCATTATTTGACAATGAGTAATATTTCTCGTTCTGACTTCTACAATATTAAATTTCAATATAAACCTTTCATGATTTGGATCTGGATATCGGTAATACTTATTTCTTTTGGCGGCATATTAAGAATTTTTGAAAGAAAATATGAAAATTAATCTTTTAAGAATCTCAATTATTTTAATCTTAATTTTTGTTATTTTAACTTTTTTCTTTGCTTTAAAAAAGGACAATTTTTATACTACAGAAGATTTAGTCGGAAGCGAAATAAATAATTTTAATCTATCTTCCTTGAATTCTTCCGAATTAATTAAAAGAGATGATCTTAGAGAAAATAATTTTACTTTGATAAATTTTTTTGCTTCATGGTGCTCTCCATGTAGAAAAGAACATAAGCACCTAATCAATTTGCAAAAAAAAAATAAAAATATTAAAATATTAGGCATCAATTTTAAGGATAAAAAAAATAACGCACTCAAGTTCTTGGATGAGTTGGGAAACCCTTATTATTTTGTAGCTAAAGATATTGATGGAAAAGAATCAGTTAAGTTCGGTATCTTTGGGATACCAGAAAGTATCCTAATAAATAATGAATTAAAAATACTTAAAAAAATCATCGGCCCTATTAACGAAAAAACCTTTAATCAAATTTTAGAGAAAACTAATTAATTTATGAAAATTTTTAATTATATAATAATTCTTATTTTTTTGTTTAGTACACTAATTGCATCAGATAATAGCAAATTATCTCTTGAGATTTATAAAAATATAAGATGCCTTGTTTGCCAAGGCCAATCTATAGCTGATTCAAATTCTGATTTTGCCCAAACTATTAAATTAGTTGTTCAAGATCAAATAAACGAAGGAAAAAATAAAAAAGAAATTTATGAATTTTTGGTAGATAAATATGGAGAATGGATTATTTATAGACCTGCTGTAGATAGTAAAAATTTGTTATTGTGGTTTTTGCCCTATTTATCGTTATTTTTTGGAGCAATAATAATCCTAATTTTAGTTAAAAAAAGAGATAAATTATAAAGATATTTGATTATGTACTTTTTTTAAATTAGGTAGTATTTTTCAGCAATGCTTAAAAAAGTTTTATTTATTTTTGTTGTTATTCTTTTAAACTGCATGAATGTGAATGCAGATGAGAATCAAGACGTATCATTTTACGTAGGTCAGTTTGATTTAAAAGACGAGGTTGGCGATGATGAGACAAACTTAATTGGTGTAGAGCACAAAAATCCCGATTTATTTAGAAACACTTTTTTAGGTAAGTTTTCTCCAATTTCTGGCGCATTTATGACAGGAAAAGGTTCTGCGTATTTTTACACTGGTATCGAGGGACAATATAGTATGGGACCTCTGAAAGTTTTACCAAGTTTTTCTCCAGGTCTTTATGAAAAAGGTAGTGGAAAAGATTTAGGAAGTGCCTTAGAGTTTAAAAGTGAATTAAAAGTTGGTTTAGATATTTTTGATAATTCACATTTTGGATATAGCTATAGCCACATATCAAACAATAATTGGGGATCAGTTAACCCAGGAACTGATAATCAGTCTTTGACATTCTCCACAAAATTTTAGCGAGTATGTCAATAAAAAATTGTCGTAATTTTGAAGATTTCAGAAAATTAGCAAAGAAAAAATTACCTGCACCAATATTTCATTACATTGATGGAGGTTCAGATGATGAGATAACTTTAAAAAGAAATACTGAATCTTTTTCAAAATGCGATTTAGTTCCTAATATTTTAGCAAGCGTTGGACAACCAAACTTATCAACTAATGTGCTTGGTACGAAAATAGATCTTCCTATTTTTTTATCACCTACAGCTATGCAAAGATTGTACCATCACGATGGTGATAAAGCATCAGCAAGAGCTGCTGAAAAATTTGGTACATTTTACAGCATGTCAACAATGGCTACTTCATCAATAGAGGAAATAGCAAATGTTTCTAGTGGACCAAAAATTTTCCAGCTTTATATTCACAAAGATCAATCATTAACTGACAATCTAATAGACAGATGCAAAAATTCTGGTTTTAAAGCTTTATGTTTAACAGTAGATACTGTCGTTGCTGGTAACAGGGAGCGCGATCATAAGTGGGGCTTTACAACTCCTCCAAAACTTACGTTAAAAAGTTTTTTAAATTTTGCTATGCATCCAAAATGGTCGTTAAACTATTTGACCCATGAAAAATTTCAATTAGCTAATGTATCTCACTTCACAAAAAAAGGTTCTTCAATTGCTAAAGGCGTAATGGAGTACATTAATGAGCAATACGATCCAGCAATGAGTTGGAAGGATGCTGAGTATTGTATTAAAAGATGGGGAGGACCATTTGCTCTTAAAGGAGTTATGTCAGTCGAGGATGCAAAAAAAGCAGTTGATATTGGTGCGTCAGCAATAATACTTTCAAATCATGGTGGAAGACAGTTAGATGGTTCTAGATCACCATTTGATCAATTACCAGTTATAGCTGATGCTGTTGGAGGAAAAATAGAAATTATACTTGACGGCGGCATACAAAGAGGAACTCATGTTTTAAAGGCTTTATCTTTAGGAGCAACAGCTTGTAGTTTTGGTAAAGGTTTTTTATTCGCTTTAGGAGCCGGGGGTCAAGCTGGAGTTGAGACGATTTTAGAGAGAATAAGAGAGGAAATTGTGAGAGATATGATTTTATTAGGGAAAAAAAACATAAAAGACCTAAGTAAAGATAATATTGCATATCGGTAATGCTAAATTGTATAGTTTATAGATTTTAAAAATTCTGTTAACTAAATAATATGAAATTTGCAAAAAGTTTAGATAGATTGGGAACAGAGTCAGCTTTCACAATTTTAGCTGAAGCAAAAAAATTAGAAGCTCAAGGCAAGGAAATGATTCACCTAGGCTTGGGACAACCTGATTTTAAGACACCCAAACATATTGTAGAAGCTGCAAAAAAGGCTTTAGATGATGGTCATCACGGTTATGTTTTATCTAACGGAATTTTAGAGTGCAGACAAGCTGTAACACGAAAAATTAAAAAAATTTATAATCAAGACATAGATCCAGAAAGAATCATAATAATGCCAGGAGGAAAACCTACAATGCATTATGCTATTCAATGTCTAGGTGAACCTGGAGCAGAAATCATTCATCCTACTCCAGCATTTCCAATTTATGAGTCGATGATAAATTATACTGGTTCAACACCAATACCTTATGATTTAACCGAAGATAAAAACCTTAAATTTAATCCAGAAAAAATTCTTTCTTTGATAACAGATAAAACTAGATTGTTAATTATAATTAATCCAAACAACCCAACTGGAAGTTTTGTCGAAAAACCTGAGATCGACTTCCTAGCTGAAGGTTTAAAGAAACATCCGCATGTAAATATTTTAAGTGATGAAATTTATAGTAGACAAATCTTTGATGGAAAAAAAATGCCAAGTTTTTTTAATTATCCAGAATTAAGAGAAAGACTGATAGTTCTAGAGGGATGGAGTAAAGCCTATTCAATGACAGGATGGAGATTAGGTTGGAGTTTTTGGCCAAAACAATTAATTCCACATGTAAATAAACTTTTAATTAACAGCGTTTCTTGTGTAAATGCAGCTGCTCAATTCGCAGGTATAGCTGCATTAGATGGACCAGATGACTCGATTAATTTTATGATGGAAAAATTTACTCAGAGGAGAAAATTAATTCATGAAGGATTAAATAATTTACCAGGAGTAGAGTGCAGCTTACCAGGTGGGGCATTTTATGCTTTCCCTAAAGTTATAGGAACAGGCATGAATGGAGCTGAGTTTGCAAAAAAATGTATGCACGAAGCGGGTGTTGCCATTGTCCCAGGAACAGCTTTCGGGGAAACTTCTGTAGACTATGTAAGGTTTAGTTTTGCTGCTTCACAGGATAATATTAAAAAAGCCCTAAAAAAAATCGAAAAAATGCTTGGTAAGTGACATTTAAGTATTTTGACCAAAAACAATTAAAATTGTAGAGTGAATATATGACTAGTTTACAAATGCCAAAAGTTCAAAAATCGATTATCTCAAAGAGAGATACCATTATATCGGAAATCAGCAAATTAATAAAAAAAGAAAATATATTAAGTGGCAACGAAGAAATAAAACCATATGAAACTGATGGACTTACTGCCTACCGACAAACACCATTACTAGTAGTTTTGCCAGAAACAGTTGATGAGGTAAGTAAAATTTTAAAATACTGTAATGAAAATAAAATTAAGGTTGTTCCAAGAGGTGCAGGCACAGGATTATCAGGAGGTTCATTACCTTTAGCTGACTGCGTATTAATAGCTATGGGCAAGTTTAACAAGATATTAAATATTGATTATAAAAATAAGTGTGTGGTCGCACAACCTTGTGTAACAAATCTCTCTATTACTCATGCAGTTCAAGACAAAGATTTTTATTATGCTCCAGACCCTTCTAGTCAACTCGCTTGCTCAATCGGTGGAAATGTTGCAGAAAATTCTGGTGGTGTTCATTCTTTAAAGTACGGAGCAACAACTAATAATTTACTTGGTATACAAGTAGTTTTAATGGATGGAACAATAGTTAGATTTGGAGGAAAAACACTTGATGCTGAAGGTTATGATTTTATGGGTTTAATGACAGGATCTGAGGGATTACTGGGCGTTATAACTGAGGTTACTGTGAAGATACTAAAAAAACCAGATACAGTTAAAGCTGCATTAGTTGGTTTTCCAACCATAGAGGATGCAGGTAAGTGCGTGTCAGAAATAATTGCCAATGGCTGTATACCAGCTGGAATGGAAATTATGGATAAAGCACTTACTAAAGCAACCGACGATTTTGTTAAAGCTGGTTACCCTCTTGATGCGGAAGCAATGATGATTGTTGAATTTGATGGAACAGAGGAAGAAGTTAACGACAATCTAAAAAAAATTCAATCTATTTCAAAAAAAAATAATTCCTCAAGTTTAAAATTAAGCACTAATAATGAAGAGAGACTTAAATTTTGGGCAGGAAGAAAAGCAGCATTTCCAGCTTGTGGTGTTTTAGCACCTGACTATCTTTGTATGGATGGATCAATACCAAGAGGTAAACTAGCTGAAGTTTTAAATGAAATAACGAAACTTTCAAAAAAATATAATCTACCTGTAGCTAATGCTTTTCACGCTGGGGATGGAAATTTACATCCGCTTATAATGTTTGATGCGAATGATCCAGAGTCTCTTAGAAAAACAGAGGAATTTGGAGCAGAAATTTTAAAATATTGTGTCAAAGTAGGTGGAGCACTTACTGGAGAACATGGAGTTGGTATTGAGAAAAGAGAGTTAATGTGTGAGGCATTTAATGACAAAGATATACAACAACAATTAGATATAAAGTCTGCTCTAGATCCTAATTCTTTATTAAATCCAGGTAAAGTTTATCCAATATTAAGAAAATGCGCTGAAGAAGGAAGGGTTCATGTTCATGGAGGAAAAACAAAATTTCCAGACTTACCCAGATTTTAATCAAACAGCTCTTAAACCTGTTTCGGAAAGTGAAATTTCTTTAATCGTAAAAGAGTGTTATAAAAAAAATATACCTTTAGAAATTCACGGTACAAAAACAAAAAATAAAATAGGAAGAAATTTTCAAACTGAGAAAAGTTTAGACTTAAGTAACTTTACAGGTATCATTGAATATAAGCCTGAAGAACTTTATATAAGAGTTAAGGCTGGTACGACATTAATTGAAATCAATAAAGAACTTGAAAAAAATAATCAACAATTAGCTTTTGAACCGGTTGATTTTGGAATGCTTTTTTATGGAAAAAAGAACCTGGGAACAATGGGAGGTATTATGTCTACCAATTTCGCTGGAGCCAGGAGATTTAAAGTTGGTAGCGTGAGAGATCACATTTTAGGTTTTAAGGGTGTTAATGGAAAAGGTGAAATAATTAAATCCGGTGGCACAGTAGTTAAAAATGTTACAGGATACGATCTTTGTAAGATTTTATCTGGTTCCTATGGGACACTTTCCGTATTAACAGAAATTGCAATTAAAGTTTTACCAAAATCAGAATGTAGTAAAACTTTGGTTATAGACAATCCTCATCTGAAAAAAGCTTTAGAATATTTAAATTTAGCTCTTAGTTCTCCCTCAGATCCCTCAGGCGGCGTTTTTTATCCAGAAATATATAGAAATTTTTTCTCTCTCAATGACCTGACTATAAATGGAGCATTGACAGCAATAAGAGTTGAAGGGTCAAGCAACTCTGTTGATCAAAAAATTAAAAAATTAATGAGTGATCTTAATTTAAATTTAAACGAGGTCTCTATACTAGAACCTGAACAGTCGGGGCTTTTTTGGTGTAAAACTCAAGATTTAACAGTTTTTTCAAATCTTAAGAACAACCTATTAAGGATTGTTGCACCTCCGACCGAAGTATTTGATTTAATTCAAAAGTTAAAAAAGTATGAAATTAAGTACTTTATAGACTGGGGAGGAAATTTACTGTGGTTAGAAATAGAAAAACTAAACGTAAAAATCTTGAAAGAAATCAAAAATATTACTAAATCCGCCAATGGTTACCTCACAATTATTAAGGTTGAAGAGCACTTAAAAGCTCAGATTGATATTTTTGATATAGATCCTATAAAATACAAATTAACAGAAAAAATAAAAAAAAGTTTTGACCCTAAGAGAATTTTAAATCCAGGTAAAATGTATACAGGTATATAATGCAAACAACTTTTACAGAAAAACAATTAAAAGATAAAGATAATAACTCAAGTGAAAAAATAATAAGAAAATGCGTTCACTGTGGGATGTGTAATGCAACTTGCCCGACTTATAATATTCTTGGAGATGAACTTGATGGTCCTAGAGGAAGGATTTATTTAATCAAAGATATGTTAGAAAATAATAAACCAGCTAATGAAAAAGTTACAAAACATATTGATCGTTGTTTGTCATGCTACGCATGTATGACTACTTGTCCATCAGGTGTAAATTATATGCATCTAATTGATCATGGAAGAAATCATGTGGAGGCAACATACAAAAGGCCTTTATTTGATAGAGTTCTAAGATTAATTTTGTCTTTTACTTTGCCCAATCCAAAAATTTTTAGAATATTAGCTCATATGGCAAAACCTCTCAAATTGGTTAGCTTTATTCTTCCCTCATTTTTTAAAAATTCTTTAAAATTAATGCCATTTAATTTACCTAAAAAAAAATTACCTGAAAAGAAATTTTACCCTTCTTTATCAGACAAAAAAATTGCTCGAGTCGCTCTTTTAACTGGTTGTGTTCAAAGAGTAATTTCACCAGAAATTAACGAGGCAACTATAAGATTATTAAATAGACATGGAGTTGATGTAATTGTGCTTCCCGAAATTCAATGTTGCGGCTCACTGAATCATCATTTAGGGAAAAAAGATTTAGCTCATCAATCATTCGTCAAAAATATAAACTCATGGTATCAAGAATATATTGATCAAGGTTTAGATGCTATAATAAGTAACACATCTGGTTGTGGAACCACTCTCAAAGACTATGGTTTTATTTTTAGAAATGATAAAGATTTAAAAATGAAAGCTAAAAAAATTTCAGAGCTCACAAAGGATATAACTGAGTTTTTAGATGAAAATTTAAAATTGGAATTCAAAAAAATGAATGGACAGTATAAAATTGCTTATCATTCTCCTTGTTCAATGCAACATGGGCAAAAAGTTCATAAACAACCAATAGAACTAATAAAAAGAACAGGTAATAAGGTATTAGATATTCCCGAAGGTCATATTTGTTGTGGATCTGCTGGAACTTACAATATTTTACAACAAAAAATAGCAAAATCTCTTTTAGACGATAAAATTAAAAATATTAAAAAAGTTTCTCCAGATTTTATATCTACGGGTAACGTTGGATGTATGACTCAAATTTCTTCTGGGACTTCTATACCAATTATCCATACCGTTGAAGTAATCGACTGGTTTACCGGTGGTCCTAAGCCAATTAAGTTAAAAAATATTTAAAATATGAAAAAAATACTTGTTACAAGAAAACTTCTCCAATCGAATGAGGAAAGATTAAAAAAATTATATGATGTAAAGTTAAATTCTAATGATGAACTTTATTCTCAAAAAAAATTAATAGAAATTAGTCAAGGTTATGATGGTATATTATCATCACTCACTGATAAGCTTGATGCGGATACAATTAAAAAACTACCAAAAAGTATAAAAATTTTATCTAACTTTGCAGTAGGTTTCGGCAATATAGATATTATAGCTGCAAAAAAACGAGATATTATAGTCACAAATACACCCGAAGTTCTCACTGATGCTACAGCTGAAATAGGAATTCTTTTGATTTTAGGAGCATGTCGAAGAGCTTCTGAAGGCATTCAAGCAGCTAAAAACTCGAGTTGGAAATGGTCTGCAGATTACTTAATTGGAAAACAATTAACTGGAAGTAGATTAGGCATTTTGGGCATGGGAAGAATTGGAAAAAAAATTGCAAAAATTGCTAGATCTTTTGGTATGATTGTCCACTATCATAATCGATCAAAATTAAGTGAAGATAAAGAAGAGGGAGCAGTTTATCACAAAGATTTAAAAAGCTTATTAAGTGTTTCGGATGTCTTATCAGTGTGTTGTCCTGCTACAAAAGAGACTGAGAACTTGATAAACAAAGATACATTGGAATTTTTACCAAAAGGAGCTGTAGTTACGAATGTTGCTAGAGGTGATATTATTGATGACGAAGCGTTAATTGATGCTTTAAATAGAAGAAAAGTTTATGCAGTCGGACTAGATGTTTACAAAGGTGAGCCTAACCTGAATTCAGGATATTTAAAACATGATAGCGCTTTTATCCTTCCACACCTTGGTAGCGCTACAAAAGAAACTCGAACAGCAATGGCTGATTTAGCAATCGATAATATAGAGGAGTTTTTTAATTCAGGGGATTGTAAAAACAAAGTAAATTAATAATTATAATACTACCTCGAGTTGTAAGCGACCAAAGATTCCAAAATTATACCAAGACTCTTAAAAATTTATATGTTTAAATATTTCTAATTATTAATAATTAAGGGGGACATATGT
>CETM01201743.1_pt1 | contig 13129 bp, 12 predicted proteins | sample 361451 | NCBI WGS metagenome assembly CETM01 (sample SAMEA2622690, study PRJEB7988) | marine metagenome | isolation source: saline water (ENVO:00002010), including
ACTGATAGCGGCGCCTCGACCTCGTAGACGACTCCCCCCTTCGTCTCAATTTCGACCCAATCTCCATCCCGACTGAGTAAGGTTCCTTGCAGCCTGGAAATCATATGAGGACGCTCCCCACCATGCAGTGGCACAACGCCGTTGCCACACCATCAGCGGCGTCAGCCGGAGTAGGAATCTCCTTCAGCTTGAGCTGCTGTTGTACCATAAAGCCAACCTGGTCTTTGGTTGCGTTACCGGTCCCGGTGACGGCTTTCTTGATCTGCCGGGGTGCATACTCAGCAATCATAACTTCGTGATGAGCAGCAGCCAGAAGAATCGCACCACGAGCGTGTCCAAGCTTCAAGGCACTCTGAGCGTTCTTCCCTTGAAATACTGTCTCTACAGAGACCGCATCAGGTTCATGCCGACCAATCAGCGCGAAAACGGCATCATAGATTTCTCGAATCCTGACCTGAAGTGGTTCACTGGCAGAAGTTCGAATTACGCCGCACTCGACCAAAGACACGGATGAATCTGACGCCCGGCGCACGACCCCGTACCCAGTCGCCGCAGTCCCTGGGTCGATTCCTAGGACTAGACTCACATCGCCTCGGCGAGAACTGCTTCATCGATGTCTGCGTTCGAGTGGACCTTCTGGACGTCATCTAGTTCGTCGAGCATCTCAAGAAGCTTGACCAACTTTGACGCCTCCGCGCCGGCCACCGCTACTTCGTTCTTCGGGATCCTGGTGAGCTCGGCTGACGAGAATTGAATGCCGGCATTCTTGAGACCCTCTTCTACCGAGCTGAAATCCGAGACCTCCGAGGTGACTATGACCTCTTCGCCATCTGCTGCGACGTCTTCGGCGCCTGCCTCAATAGCAGCCTCAAAGACATCATCCTCAGAATGCTTCGATGCTTCAATTACGATCTGTCCTTTCCGTTCAAACTGCCATGCAACCGAACCATCTGTCCCAAGACTACCATCACATTTTGATAGAGCGTGACGGATATCGGCCACCGTCCGGTTAGTGTTGTCGGTTAGACACTCAATGTAGAGCGCTACACCACCCGGCCCGTAACCCTCATACGTCACCTCCTGGTAGTCGACGCCTTCGAGTTCACCGGTACCTTTCTTTATCGCCCTCTCGATGTTCTCCGCCGGCATCGATGCGGCCTTGGCTGTCTCCACCCCTAGCCGGAGACGCGCGTTGAACTCTACGCTCCCGCCTCCCTCCTTGGCCGCCACCGTGATCTCACGGATCAACTTGGTGAAGAGCGCTCCTCGCTTCGCGTCATTAACGCCCTTCTTACGCTTGATCTTCGACCACTTGTTATGGCCAGCCACGAATCCTCCAAAGCATCTCGGTCGAGAACACTCGACCTCAGTTCTCACATGCTCAAGCCAACATTACGCCAAAAGCCGCGAGGCTTCCTTTTGTAAAAGGCTTACGCCACTTAGAAAGACCTAACAACTTCGACTATAGAGTACGTGTTTTTAATGATTGCCACAGGTCTTCCGGATCCTTTAGCAGGAGACCTCTCTGAGTCTGAAGCATCCGCTAACAATGAACATCTCTATCAACTATGGAAATAGTGTCCTGCTAGTTACAGCAACTTAAGAAAAAGTACTACATCTCTTTCATGTGCTCGATGTAGGGGTCCCAAAAGCAGCTCTGTTATTCGCCCACTCGTGTGCATCAGCGAAAAGATCGTGTGTGTGCAGGTATCGGAAGGTTCCAGCTCGACCCCCTAGCCTGAGGTTTTCGAACGAGCCCATATACTCCAATAGCTTGGACGCCGTCCCTGCGGCATTAAGGTCCAGAATAGGGTAAGCGTTGGAGAGCCTAACGCTGTGGACGCCAATGATTGGACCCACTTCTAGCCCAGTCGCAGGGAGAGCACTCAGCACCTCTGTCTCAAAAGCGTCATCAGACATCATCCACCACTTTTCCTGATCTGAGCATGGAATTTCGAGAACGATGGCCGTAGATCCTACGGGTGACATCTCCGAGCTTCGATTCTTCGGCTCGTACAGTCGCGTGAAAGGAATGGACTTTTCGGGGAAATACAGTGACGCCGAACTTGAGACCGTGTCTTGATCAAGCCTTACAATGCAGAGCCTCAAGTGACGATAACTCAGGGATCGAGCGGCCCGCCTGACACTTTCTTCGGCTGGCGGGTCGAGTAACTCGACTAGTCGCGGTAGCGGAATGGTACTTACCACCTCACCTCCGAGCTTTTGGCACTCGCCCGAGACATCTAATGAAAGGACTCTCTGACCGTCGTGAGTGATACGAGTGACAGGCGCATTAGTATGTAAATACTCTTCACCGATATGGTCCACGAGTGCGTCGACGAGCATACCGAAGCCACGCGTGGGATAATAGAAAGCACCATCAAGGTGCCTCGTCGTTGCGTTCGCGCCCAATAACAACTCCCGAAGAACGGAACCTAGCGTAAGGCCACTGAGGCGACCCCCAGCCACCTTCGGGTCAAGTTCATCAGCGCGCCGACCCCAAAGTTTCTCCGAATAGTTGAGTAGGAAATTCCCTGCGAGAGTAGGCCCATATCGAAGAACGGCCAGCTCCTCGAAAGTCGTTGGAGTACAGCCACGGTTAGGGATGATATTTTCCGCTAGAACCCTAAACAGCCCTTTGGGGCCCATGCGCATAGCAGCGTTCAAAGGCTTGAGGGGAAAGTCGATCCCCCTCCCTCGCCATATAATCTGACTCGGTGCCTCCACCCTCCTCAAGTCAGGACCCAGGAGACTACTGAATGCCTCTGTAGCAACAGTATTGCGATCGTGGAGCCGATGAGCCCCCGTATCGACCAACGCTTCTCCGAACCTGAGCGTCCTTCCGTTACCACCGAGAAAAGGGGCCGCCTCGAATAACTTGACCCGCTCGCCTGCTAGGTTCGCAAAGTAAGCGAAAGCGAGCCCCGCTAGTCCTCCACCCAAGATGGTCGTGGGAGTCGAGGTTGGGTGAGTGTTAATGGCCTGATGTGTATACATAGAAAGGGATCTCGGGCCACATGCGATTAACAAAGGGATTGTGATAAAAAGTAGACTTCGTGTCCGGGACCTTATTTTCCAAACGCATTCCGATAGAGACAATCGAGAAACCCGCTTCTCGATCCGAGTTGAGCAAAGCCATCGCTTCCCGGTCATCCGCCTCTACGAAAGTTGCGTCAACACCCTGGACCTTGAGCATGAAGGTCACTAGAGGTACGGCCACCACCCTTAAGTCCGGCTCAGTCTCTGAGATGACTCTCACTTGCTCAACGACCTGAGCGATCGCTGTCGGCTCTTTATGCTGCGCTGCCAAAACCACCGCTACTAAGGCATACGCTAGAGTTCCGGAAGCAACTATCCCACGCCCTATTCTTTTTCTCGCCACCTCTACAGCCCCAATCGATAGCACCAAGAGAGCTACAGTTAGCAGAGGCAGCACGTGCCGACTTTTGTAGAGGACGTTCTGGTAGAGCACCATCCAAATGGAGTATAAAACGACACACGGTAAGAGCCATCGCAGGGCAAAGGCTAACCAACTCCGATCTCGTGACTCAAACTTTTGAGTAATCAGCGCCACGAATAATACTCGGCCTCCAATAGCGCTGACCGAGGCAGCGACCACAGCGGTAAGCAGGTGCCGGCCAGGGAGCCACGCTCCGAGACCATCAGCCCAAATAGCCGCAATAGCCCGGCCAATACGGTCACCTGAGGCAGTCGACTCTGAAAGGACCGTCCCTCCAAATTCCGTAAAATGACCGACTGTCTGTCGCCCCGCCGCACTGATCATGGGCTCCCATCCCGTGTAGGCCATTAGTGGGACGAACCACACCAAGGTCCCGATAACCGTAGAACCGAATAGTGCGGCTCTTGCCCTCGGGACACTCCAAGCAACTCCTGCTAAGGGGATCAGAGCGAACGGAACGTAAGAAAGCCGCAGACCTCCTAGCAGTCCGAAAAGGGTTCCGGCTATTAGGGCATCAGCCGTTCGCGCTTGACGCATTGCTCGTATTGCAAACCCTACTGTCGCAAGAACAACGGCTGCACCTAACAGGTCAGGCATGTACCGGTTGCCAAGTAACCACACCATGGGATTCCAGATCACTAACACCGTCCACGCCAAACCCTCGGGTGAGCGAAGTCGATTCCCTGGGAGCATGAGGAGACCTGCTGCAACTAGTAACACAGTTGCCAAGCCACCTACCACTGAGAACGACACAGACAAACTGCCGGTAAGAACGTAGATGGGCTTAACGATGGCCCAGAATACTGGATAACCAGGAAAGTGTGGCTGCAACGCAGTGACATCGTACTGATCCGCGACCGCCAGTGCGAAACGGATACTGTCCGGATCTTCGAGATATGTGACTCTTGTGATCAGGCGTGTGATAACACACCAAACCGCAAGCAAAGTCCAAAGCGGGGCCTCCCCCCAAGGGGAGACCCCGCCGGTTGATTCTCTATCCTGTCGCATGCGCGACAGGATGCGTGACGAACTACCAGTCCGCCATGTTTGCGTCGGAGAACCCATACGCAGCCTGGAAGATATCCTTGGCCGCCTGGAGGTCTGCTAGATACGCATCGGCCTCCGTCGAGCCCACCGCGGCATATACCGGAGCATTCCCCATTAGGGCATGCAACGCTATCAACGATGCCTCAGAGATGATCGCCATCGAACCACCGGTAGCATCACCTCGATATCCGAACTGGAGAGCGAAGGTAAAGCCCTTCATCTCACCCCAGTGCTTGTTCAGGTTGTAGTTGTTCTTACCCGAGATTTCGGCAGCCGTCAGAGTCGCCATATCATCCATGGTATCGTTGATATAGTGAACCGCCGTAGCCGCAATCACTTTCTCAAAACCTTCCGAAGCGGCCTTACGATGAGTCGCCAGAGCGGTCATGTCACCGTTTACGATCGCAGTCCGACCGGCTAAGAAGGCGTTAAATATGTCAGCGGTAAAATCGACGCCTGTGCCACCTTTGTCTCTCTTACCTGCGTTACGTGAGATGCCGAAATTGTACTCGGTCGTGAAGTCGAGTGTACCGTCAGAGTTACTGTCCTTTGCGTAGTCACTCAGACTTCCTGCTAACTCTTCATCGGTGTAGCTCGCGTAATCGCGCGCCGCGCCGAAGTAGCCGTACGCCTCATCGAAACGGTGCTCCTGAACGGTATCGTCTGCCCCGTCGGAGCGTGGTTCTGTGTTATCACGATCCAGAATGTCTGCTAGATACTTGCTGGACAATTGATCGAAGAGGATCGCTCCAATCAGAACCTTATTAACCATCTGACTGAGATCGAGACCCTCGGCGGTGTTGTAGACCGCTTTCGTTCCTAGCTGGCTAGCGTCGGCAGCGTTTGCAGCGATCGTCGTAAAGAAGCTCTGCATGAGCTCATCAACTGTGATGTCGGCCGCGTTGCCCACGATTCCGGTACTACCGAGCAAGACTTTGTCAGTTCCTTGGCGGCCCCTCATTTTCTTACCCGTCGACACATCCTCGTAAGTCGTCGCGCTGGCAGTAAGACCATCAGGAACGGTGGTCCGGATATTCAGGCCTGTATCGGCGTAATCATATATCCCCATTAGGTCGTCGTACGTGACCGCGGTAGCACCAGTACTTGAAAGTCCTCCGATCAGGATCTTCAGGTCCTGCAACTGAAGCTGTCGTGCGATCTGTCCAGTTATACCAACAGAACTCTCACCGGCATTGAAGCGGCTCTCGAAGTTGTATGTGGTAGGGATCGCTAACGGTGGTGGTGGTGGTGGTGGCTCTGGGGTCGGAGGAGGAGTAGGAGCCACCGGTGTCGGAGCCGTCGGGGTCTCTTCGCTGCAACCCACACCTACGATCGCAACCGTTGAGAGTAAAAGCAGTTTTCTGATGCTCATGACATTTAGACGTCTTGGTTGAGGTTTTGCTCAGACAGAACCAACTAGAAGCTGTAACGCAGGCTCACATTCACCTGGCGCCGAGCTCCTGGAAGAATTCCTGAGCTTTGATTCGCAGCTGTCTGCCGCGGATTAGAGTGCAGGCGAGATCCTATGTAGATCTCGTCGAGTGCGTTCTTGACTGTGACCTGGGCGACAAGAGCCTCCCCGATAGGCATCTGAAGGCTTCCGCCCATGACAGAGTATGCAGGGACAGGACCCGTATCACCTCGGCCCGTTGTGAAATCGAGATTTTCGAAGTCTGTAAAGACATCACCCACATAGCGGTAGTCCGCCCGAAGTCTTGCTCCCCCAATTTGCTGGGTGACAGCCAGTGTTACGTTGTGACGGGGAGCGTACGGGAGCTCATTACCGGATATATCAACGCTTGGCACGTTGTTTACCACAGCGGATTGAATTCGACCGTCCAGCACTTCTGTCTGGAGGTATGTGTAACTCACGTGAGCCACGGGTGCGTTTTCAGATGCAAAGGGTCGAAGCGATGAGGCGAGCTCGACCCCATACGTCCGCGCCATACCGAGATTCCTAAAAGCAGTCCCCCGACCCGCGGCAACGAGATCTTCGATACGGAGGTAGAAACCAGAAATCTCGGTTGTTACAAGGCTTCCCGATGTGCGCAGTCCAGCTTCAAGGTTCCAACTTTTCTCGGCTTCTACATCAAGGCCTCCATCCTCCACATCACTTCCGAAGCTTACTACGTTCAGGGTGCCACTCGATGGTGGTGTGAAACCACGATGGATGCCCCCAAAAAGGTTCGTTCCGCCAAGCGCCCAGTTGAGACCCAGGCCTGGAAGTACGACAGCGGTAGTTCTGTCCTCGAGGCGGCTTCCACTGAGTCGGTTGACGCGCTCCTGCTCAAAAAGCTCAAAGCGCACGCCAGGAGTCACTTCAAGCGCCCCCAAGCGGAGCCGCTCGCTTGCAAAAATGGCCAACGCTACTGTCTCATAGTTCTGTGCTTTGGCCGTGACTTTTGCCGCGGTGTTACTCGCCACGATCTCATTTTCGGCGTCATCTGGATCTGGCATCGTGTAGACGCCTACCCTCGCCGTCGGACTATCGCCCAAGACTCGGTCATCTATAAACCGCTCTGCATGTAACCTTGCGCCTATCTCTAGCTCTGCCCCGAAGCCGCCAAGGCCGTGAGACCAAGTGTAAGCCTGCTCAACTCCGGCAGCGTAGAAGGTCCGCAGTATCCCGAAGTTGTCGCGTCCATTACCGATCCGGACTTTGTCGCCCGGGTCAAACGGCGCCACGAATGAGACCGAGGACGGATTCGATAGGTAGGCATCAAGTTGCGACGCACGAATGAACACATCGTTTTCTCTCCACCAACGCCTATCGAACACGCTAAAGTAGGCACGCGTTAGTGCTGAGAGGTTCGGTCCATGAACCTTATTGTATATCGCATCGAGTGAGGCGCGCCGGACTGAGAATTGGTCGTTTGTTTTCGGATTAAACGATGGGTCGCTATTGAACGAAAACTCGGTTAACCCTGTGTACGTAGCTCCAGATTCCTCATAGTCGCCGTTTGCCTTCAGGAACAGGGTACTCCGAGGTCCAGTGCGAATAGTTGTCTTTAGGGTCCCGTTTAGCTGCTCGAAATCATTATTTTGGCGGAATCCATCTCCGCGCTTACCTAAAAGCTGAATTTCTGACCTCATCCGCTCTGAGCCAAAACCACCTAGTTCTGCAAAGGCACTCGCATAACCGTTCGCCCCAAAGGTCAGTCCCACACTTCCACCTGGCTCGAGCCGAGGCCGACTCGTGATGTAGTTGATGACCCCACCCATGGTTTGCGGGCCGTATCGAATGGCTGCACTCCCCTTAATAACCTCTACGCCCTGGATGCGATCTACCGGGGGGTTGTAATACATGTTCGGGTAGACATAGACCGCTGGCTGAATCGGAATGCCGTCCTCGAGAACCAAGACTCTCGATGATCGTCTCGGATTGAGACCTCGAATACCGATGGAAAGACGAGCGTTGCCAAATCCATCATCTGCAGCTCCGAAAATACCTGGCACCGACTCAAGCAACTCCTGAGTGCCAAGGGCCTGAATCTGTCTCAACGCTATCGCCGGTACACTTGTGGCTGTCCCCGGCAGGCGTTCGTAACTCTCTTCTTGCGGGGCTAACACCTGAACCCCACCAATCCTCAATGGGGCTGCGGTCAGGGTTATCTTCAGATCTTTCGCACCCGCTGAGAGCGGATCGATCGCAACACGTGCGTCAGTATAGCCTAGGGCACGAACGATTAACACGCCGGACTCTTCGGGCACTTGAAGCGTGAAAAGACCTTCAGTGTCAGTGACCGTGCCGATAACTCTACCCTCTATTTCAACGGACACGGTAGCACCAACGACCACCTCCCCCGATTCCGATTCGACCACGCTTCCCGACACCTCAGGGTTAACCGCCTGCGCAGATACCGTAATTGGAGTCAGAAGTAGTGCTATTAAGCAGAACCTTGCGATGACTTTGGCGACCATTCGCATGTTTGTCCTAGAAGCGTTTTGGGTTCTTAGGAAGAGCACGAAGCTTGTCCTCATCCTCAGCATCAGGGGGAAGGAGAGCCCCTTCCGTCGATTCCAACACAGCCGGGCTCAGTTGCAGCATCCCGTAACTGCCCTCCTCGGGTCCTTCATCTGTTGGGTCGAGGATTGCATCGTCCTCGCAGGCGGAGAGGGCCACAACTAAAGCTGCTAACAGAAGGCGCATCAGAAATCTTGCTGTAGAAGAAAACTGTTCGAATGACGTCTGGATGAGATTGAGAATGATTCTCAACGAGTGAAAAAATGCACAGAATCATCAACCTTGTCTACCCCACCAAAAAGCGATGTCCCCCGCTTGTCCCTATAAGAATCCGGTCATCTAGCGTAGAACTCGATGATTGCCCGGTCGTCCACGATAAATGGGACATCAGCCCGGAGCGGTTCTGACTGAATCCTGAACAAGAAACCGTCGTCTGTTCGGGTGATGTAGGACGGCAGTTGGACTTGAGGAGGCCGTTGCACTGACTCAAGAACCTGAACGTTCTCCCTCATCTTGTGAGCCAACTCAACGGTCTGACCGACCGACAGGGAGTAGCCCGGTCGGTCTACTCGTGTACCATCGACCAAAATGTGGCCATGGCTGACCAGTTGGCGAGCCGCTCGCTCAGTAACCGCCATCCCCGACCGAAACACAGAGTTCGATAAACGCTTTTCTAGGGCTCTGAAGAGCGCATCACCAGTTACCCCATCGTCGTGTGCGGCATCTCGGAAATACCGACGCATCTGTCGCTCCGAGAGGTTGTAATTAAGCTTGACTTTCTGCTTCTCTTCCAACCGGCGGCGGTACTCGCTCACCTTACGGCGCTGCCGCGTCTGTCCATGCTGACCGGGAGGATAGGGCCTACGATCGGTCCTTTTTCTCGTCAGGCCGGGAATATCAGTGCCCAGGCGGCGAATCTTTTTCAGTCGTGGCTCAGACATAGTCACAATTAGCTGTAAGGGGCGGGCCTGAGTACGAAAGGCCTTCGGAGAATTCTTCACCTAGCTCCTCAAACGCATCGTCGACCAAACGGGCTAGATCGAAAAGCTCTTCCGCAGAGAAGGCAAACGCCGCTGGTTGATCCAAAACCAGAAGATACGGCCGGGCGTCAGTCGTTGTAACCGACGTCGCTATCAGGCTGTGAACTGCATCACGGACCTCGCAGAACGACCCCGCATCAACATTGATTACGGCATTGCCGTACGCGATTTCCACGTCCCCGCAACAACCACAGCGAGTAATCGCACCGGATTTACAGGATGATAAGGCTCGGGTCCCACTAGGAGCTGGAATGCGTTGAGTAGGTAGCATTTTATTGTCCATAATCTGAGAATGAAAACCATTCTCATATGATTTAGGGGATCAGATCCTACCTATTCGCGCAATCGAGGTCAACAAGCCAAATAAATCCGGTAGAGCAGCCACCAACCAACCTAGGATTGTTTATGGACTCGACTGCTGCGTTACTCGATCTAGGGATACCTCAAAGAACGGATTTCGCAGACATAAAGAATTGACAAATCGATTTATCCGCTTCGCTGGAATTGCGGAATGGACTACGGGGCAGCCTTCCGGAACCAGGCCATGAAACGAGAGAGCCCTTCTGGGAAGCGAGTTTTGGGTCGATACCCCAAAACCGCATTGGAATGAGTCAGGTCAGCTCGAGTTGAATGAACATCAGCCGCGTGGGGCTGCAGTCTCTTTACCGCAGGTAACAAACCCATCTCCCTCCCAAGCGCATCTACTAGTTCCCGCAATAGCACAGTTTCGCCCGCACCAACGTTGAAAACGTCAAAGGTTCCTTTTTCGGCCCAGTCCAGAGCACAACGGACTGAATCCACTACATCATCGATGAAGGTATAGTCACGACCACTGCTGCCATCCCCAAAAAGTGGAAGTTGCTCGCCGCTACAGAGGAGGCGAGCGAACTTGTGGAGAGCCAAATCCGGTCTCTGTCGGGGACCATACGCGCTGAAAATGCGTAGGCAAGCTACACCCAGCCCCCTAGTGCGAGTCGCGGCCTCCAGCATCGTTTCTCCTAATCGTTTTGTCTCCGCATAAGGAGAGAGGGTCTGGTCCACTGAGTCGGTTTCTGCGCACGCCTGGTTCGAATTATTTCCATATACCGACGAGGAGGACGCAAAGATAAGACGAGGGACACGTCTCGTCCGGATCCAATGAAGCACTTTCTGTGTGCCATTTACGTTGACGTCGATGTAAGCCCATGGTTCTCGGAGGGATGGCCGGACTCCAGATCGGGCTGCTAGATGTACGACCGCATCTACGGATGGCAGTTCCGAGAGGCAGGTGGGATCTCTTACATCGCCTTCTACAAACCGGAATGATGTGTAATCACGGGCATTCGCTAGGTTACACAGCTTGGTTTCCGGATCGTAATGGCCCTCCAAAGAATCCAACGCGACCACGTCGTGCCCGTCGGCGAGAAACGCATCACAGACGTGAGAACCGATAAATCCAGCTCCCCCGGTCACCAGGAGTTTCATCGCCCCTCACTCCACCCCAAGAATCCGGAACAACTGCAGACACGTGCTCAAGTGCTCGAACCCTGAACTAACAACTCGGATTCAACGTCTTCGCACAAAAGAAGAATGGCATGGCCCTGTGTCACAGATCACTCGTGGACTTTAAAGCTAGGCCCCTGGGGGGGAATACAACCCACTCGGCCCCATCGGCTATGACGAACTCTAGGGATCTTATCCCTCCCCCAGGGAGCCAGTTGAGATTGATTCTCAACTAAGGGCAACATACCCGAGCCTTCTTTGACTCACAAGGGCTAGGTTTTAGATAGGCATTTCTACTGATGCCACTCACGGGCTTCCACGTATTGCAGTATAGGCGAGGGATTTCGAGCTTTTCTGTGGCTATGACAATCACACCCAATCCCTCTATGCAGATCTCCGCCCGACTTCGTCGGACACGCGGATCTGAAGGGGTGAGAAAACTCGTCCGCGAGGCAACTCTCACCCCGGCAGATCTTGTATTACCGATCTTCGTTTCTGAGGTCGATGAAGAAGTTGTTGAGATTGGGTCTATGCCCGGTGTCTATCGCTGGCCAATCGAGCGAGTCCCAGAGATTGTCGAGTCGGCGGAAGCGGTTGGAGTAGGAGCCATCCTACTCTTTGGGATCCCTGAGGAGAAGAACCCCGAAGGGCATCAGGCATCCGCGAAAGATGGGATCATTCAGCAGGCGATTCGAACTATCCGAAATAATGGTTTCAAAGGTGTCGTGATTACCGACGTCTGTCTCTGTGAGTACACTGATCATGGCCATTGCGGGCTCGTAGACCAAGACGGAACGATCCTCAACGATGCGTCTCTGTCACGCTTAGCCGAGACTGCCATATCTCACGCCGAGGCAGGCGCGGACATCGTCGCCCCGTCGGCGATGATGGATGGCCAAGTTGCTGCTATCCGAACCGCACTAGATGCGACTGGATTCATCAATATTCCGATCCTCTCGTATTCGGTGAAATATGCTTCAGCGTACTATGGCCCTTTCCGAGAGGCGGCAGACGGAAGTCCCACATTCGGAGATCGCCGTAGTCATCAAATGGATCCCGCCAACGGACGTGAAGCTGAACGTGAGCACGAAGCCGACGTGACTGAGGGAGCAGACCTGATCATGGTTAAACCCGGACTTGCCTATCTTGATGTCGTCCGTCGCTCACGAGAAGCGTTCCCCGCGATGCCTCTTGTGGCGTACAACGTCAGTGGTGAATACAGCATGGTTAAGGCCGCAGCAGCAAATGGCTGGCTCGACGAACGGGCCATTGTCCTAGAAACACTGTTCGCTTTCCGAAGAGCAGGTGCCGACCTCGTGATCACCTACCATGCCCTAGACGCCGCTCGCTGGCTTGAGGAGGGATGACCGTGAGACGCAACTACCGCTAATCGTCAGCCAAAAAATCGAAGAAAAATATGAATGAGACCACAAACATGAATGACGACGAAGAGACCCCAATCCTTGGGCACTTCGTCACCTATCGTTGCACAGACGCATTTTGGGCCCTCGAACCAAAATCCCGTTCGGTCGCAGCACGAGCATGGTTCGAGTTACTTCAAGACTCTGCGGACCGCGCACACCTGTACGTGACTCAAGGGATCGAGACCTCCAGCGAAGTCCTAGTCTGGAGCACCGCAGATGCAAGCGACCCTGCGAAGCCCGGGACATTCTTTAAACAACGAGCAGCCTCGGAAAACCTCTACCGCGCCTACTTTCAGCCTTCTGATGTGCTCTGGGGTATGACCCGACCATCCCAATACAGCCGTGCCAAGTCAGCCCAAGAGATAGACCCATACGACGACAACGATCGGCAGCCGTACCTGGTCATGTACCCTTTCACTAAGACAGCGGACTGGTACCTCTTCGGACGCGAAACTCGTCAGGGGATGATGAACGAGCACATCCGAATCGGCAAGCAATACCGTGAAATCAAGCAATTGCTTCTTTACTCGTTCGGTCTTCAGGACCAAGAGTTCGTAGTAACATATGAGACCGACGATCTCGAAATGTTTTCCAAGCTCGTGTATGATCTCCGTGATACCGAAGCACGTCGCTATACCAAGGGGGACACGCCACTGCACACGGGAGTGCTAACCGACATAGGAACGTGGGCAGACATAGTCTCGGGGGTAAC
>CETM01082119.1_pt1 | contig 13124 bp, 9 predicted proteins | sample 361451 | NCBI WGS metagenome assembly CETM01 (sample SAMEA2622690, study PRJEB7988) | marine metagenome | isolation source: saline water (ENVO:00002010), including
AAATATCTCAATTATGGCAAAAATACAATTAAATGGAAAAAAAGTAAAAGTTTTTAAGGATTCTAACATTAAAGATCTCATTAAAAAATATAAGTTAGATGAAAAAAAGATAGCCATAGAGATTAATGGTGCAATCTTACCTAAAAAACAGTATGGCAACAAAAAAGTCAAAAATAATGACAAAATCGAAATAGTACAATTTATTGGCGGAGGATAATGAAAAAAGATGTATTAAAAATTGGAAAGCATCGGCTCAACTCTCGTCTAATTGTTGGTACCGGTAAATATAAAAATTTTAAAGAAACTGCAGATGCCGTTAAGGCCTCAGGAGCAGATATGGTGACTGTTGCCGTAAGAAGGGTAAATATTTTAGATAAAAAAAAACCTATTTTAATGGATTACTTAGATCCTAAGAAAATTATTTATTTACCAAATACTGCTGGTTGTTTTAATTCAAAAGATGCTCTTAGGACTTTACGCTTAGCTAGAGAAATGGGTGGCTGGAAACTTGTAAAGCTAGAGGTACTTGGTGATAAAAAAACATTATATCCTAATATGATTGAAACATTAAAATCTACAGAAGTCTTAGTTAAGGAAGGTTTCCAAGTAATGGTTTATTGTTCTGATGACCCAATCATTTCAAAAAAATTGGAAGACCTTGGAGCTTCTGCTATAATGCCGCTTGCATCACCAATTGGATCTGGAAGGGGAATAAGAAATAAATTAAATTTATCTATTATAATTAATAATTCTAAAGTTCCTGTAATTGTAGATGCTGGCATTGGTACAGCATCAGATGCAACTATCGCTATGGAACTTGGATGTGACGGTGTATTAGTTAATACAGCAATTGCTAAAGCAAAAAATCCTATCATGATGGCTTCTTCTATGAAAGATGCTGTACTTGCAGGAAGGAAATCTTTTTTAGCTGGAAGAATTAGTTTATTAAATTTTGGATCTGCAAGTAGCCCAGATGAAGGTTTAATTTAATTTTCTAGCCTTCCTTCTTGTCCAAAGTATTTTTCCAACAGAAGTAGTTTGAGGCTTAGATTTATTTTTTTTCATTTTATTTTCAGTCAATTTTTTTTCTTTAAGTTTAACTAAATTCTCAACAACGTCTATAACTTTTTTATTTTTGTTTAATAAAGAGATTCTGTATTCAGGTATTATAAGATTTTTATCGCTATAAATATTTATTTTAAATTTATATTTTTTTTGAAAAAAACTTAGTTCATTTGAAAATTCTATGTCTAAGTAGCTTTTTACCTTCTCAGGAATGTTTGCCTCTATTATTTTTGTTTTATTTGAAAATGCTAACATCTCAATTTTTTTAACAATTTTTTGCGCAAAAGACTCTAAAGATAAATTAACTTCCCACTTAACTGAGCTTTCTTTTAATCTCTGACGGGTCATTTCAAGTAAGCCAAAATTACTAATTCTTCCAATTTGAATTCTGGCTCTATCTATTTTGAGTCTTTCTTTAATTTTTCTTTCGACCAATCTTCTGTTATGGAAATTTACCATATCAATAAAATCAATTACAATAAGTCCTGACAAATCTCTAATTTTTATTTGTCTCGCAATTTCTTCAGCAGCTTCTATGTTTGTGTTTAGAGCCGTTTTTTCTATATTGACCTGTTTAGTTGATTGCCCCGAGTTTATATCGATAGCTACTAAAGCTTCTGTTGGGTTTATAACCAAATAACCTCCCGATTTTAATTTAACAGTTGGCTCAAAAATCTTATTTAAGTTACGTTCTATATCTTCGCTATGAAATAAAGGGATTTTTCCTCTGTATTTTTTAATATACTTTGCATTCCTTGGCATGAGTTGTTTCATAAAGTTTTTGGCTTTTTGATAACCATCATTACCTTCAATATAAATATATTTTGTGTCATTATCATACATATCTCTAAGAGCTCTTTTAATAATATCTCCTTCTTCATGAATTAAGTTTGGAGCAGTGGAAGTAACAGTTTTATCTTTAATTTCTTCCCAGACTTTAATTGTTCCATCAAGATCATTACTAATTTCATTTTTTGATTTTCCAGATCCTGCAGTTCTAACAATAAGCCCCATATTTTTAGGGATATTTATTTCATTTAAAATAGCTCTAATTTTTTTTCTTTCTTCAAAATTAAAAATTTTTCTAGATATGCCACCACCTTTTGCTGTATTAGGCATTAAAACAACATATTTACCAGCTAATGAAATAAACGTAGTAAGAGCAGCTCCCTTTTGACCTCTTTCTTCCTTGAGAACCTGGATTAATATTGCCTGACCTGGTTTTATCACTTCTTGAATTTTATATTTTCTTATACCGTATCTACTTTTTAGATTTTCTCTAATTTTTTCAGAATGATTAGTCGCAGGTTCTTTAGTTTCATTTTCTTCGTTAATATTATTTTTTGATTTAACTAAATTTTCATCAACAATTTTTTTGTCAATTTCATCAGTCTCTGTTTTTTCCTTTAAGTCTTCCCTTATTTTTTCTTCAGCTTTTTGTAATTCCTTTTTATCCTCAGTAGGTATTTGATAATAATCAGATTGAATATCGCTGAACGCAAGAAAACCATGCCTCTCTCTTCCATAGTTAATAAAAGCAGCCTGTAATGAAGGTTCAACTCTACTTACTATACCTAAGTAAATGTTATTTTTTAAACTTAAATTTTTCTTATTTTCTGATTCGTATTCTTCAATGTAAGATTTTGATTTAAGTACAACTCTAGTTTCTTCTGGATGCGAAGCATCGATAAATAAATTTTTTTCCATATTAAGTGAATTCCGTTCATAAATGTTGTTTTAATTTGTGTGTAATTTTGATTTTTAAACATGATTTATTATAACGTTTTTTTCTTAAAATTGTAAGTTTATATATTATGCCTTAAGATAGCCTAAATTAAGGATAAACCTCAATTTAAAACATGAAATTTGCAAAAACATTTAGTCTTTTTACAAAAACTCTTATAGCTTTTTTTTTAATTGGTATCTTTTTAATATTTTCTGCTTTTTGGTATTTTTCTTCTGGATTGCCTGATTATAAAAAACTTTCAAATTATGAACCTTCAGTTTTAAGCAGAGTATATACAAACAACGGGAACTTAGTTGCTGAATTTGCTTTAGAAAAAAGACTTTTTATTCCATATGAATCCATACCGGAAAAAGTAATTAATTCTTTTCTTTCTGCTGAAGATAAAAATTTTTTTGAGCATCCTGGTATTGATGCTAAAGGTGTTACACGTGCAGTAATAAAAAACTTTAAAAATATTCTATCAAATAAAAGACTTGAAGGAGCATCAACAATTACACAGCAGGTAGCAAAAAATTTTTTATTAACCAATGAAGTATCACTAAAAAGAAAAATTAAAGAGGCTATTTTGGCATTCAGAATAGAAAAGGCTTATACAAAAAAAAGAATTTTAGAGTTGTATTTAAATGAAATTTATCTTGGACAAGGTACTTATGGTGTAGCTTCTGCAAGTTTAGAATATTTTGACAAATCAGTAAAAGAGCTTGACTATTTAGAATCATCTTTGCTTGCAGCGTTACCTAAAGCACCAAGCAGATATAATCCTTACAAATCTCCTGATTTAGCAAAAGTTAGAAGAAACTTAGTATTAAAAAACTTAGAAGAAAATGGATATATATCTAAAAAAGAATTAAAACAATTTTTAAATACAGATATCAAATTAAAAAATAGAAAAGTATTCTTAATTCAAGAGGCAAAGTCTTACACTGAAGAAGTAAGGAGAATAGTTAAAACAGACTATGGATTTGAAAAACTTTATTCTCAAGGACTATCTATTAGCACCCCTTTGGACCCAAACTATCAAACTGCAGCTCTTAGTTCCCTAAGGTATGGAATAGAGGAATATGACAAAAGAAAAGGATGGAGAGGACCAATTGCAAATATATTTGCAAACAGTAACTGGAAAGAAATTTTAAAAAAAATAAATCTTGATAAAACTTTAAACTGGAAAATAGCACAAGTTTTAAGCATAAGTGGACTTACCTCTGAAATTAGATTTATTGAAAATAAAAGTAAAGTTCAAATATATTTCAAAAATCTCAAATGGACGAACACAAAAGATTTTGATGAACTTTTAAGTGTTGGAGATTTAATTTTTTTAAAAAAAAATAGTTCTGGAGACTGGGAATTAAAACAAATTCCAAAAGTTAATGGTGCAATTGTTGTTATGGATCCTTTTAATGGAGAAGTAAAAGCCCTTGTAGGAGGTTATAGTTATATATCAAGTGAATTTAATAGAGCAACACAAGCCAAAAGACAACCCGGATCAGCCTTTAAGCCAATTGTTTATGCGGCTGCATTAGAAAATGGCTACATGCCTAATTCACTAATTTTAGATGCTCCATTTGTAAGTGAACAGGGTGCAGGATTAAAAGATTGGAAACCAGAAAATTATGGTAAGAAATTTTATGGACCTTCTACATTAAGAAAGGGTATAGAAAAATCCCGAAATTTAATGACAGTTAGAATAGCTCAAAATTTAGGCTTTAAAGAAATTTCAACAATATCAAAAAAGTTAGGTGTATATGAAAAAACTCCTGAACTTTTGTCTGTTTCTTTAGGCTCAAATGAAACAACACTTTTAAAACTTACAACGGCTTATTGTTCATTTTTAAATGGGGGAAAAAAAGTTGAACCAAAAATTATTAAAAGAATACAAGATAGAAGAGGAAAAACAATATACAATTCAGAAAACAGAAATTGCAGCGGCTGCGATGTTTTTTTAAAACAAAATGAATCTTTGTTAAAAATCACAGATGATGAAGAACAAATAATAAGTAAAGAAACTGCTTATCAAATTACATCGATGTTAGAAGGTGCAGTTAAAAGAGGAACTGGTAAAAAATTAAAAAAACTCAATGTACCACTTGGTGGTAAAACAGGTACAACAAATGATAATTATGATGCCTGGTTTATAGGTTTTACATCAGACTTAGCGATTGGAGTTTACATTGGATATGATGAACCAAAATCACTTGGAAAATTTGAAACTGGATCAAAGGTAGCATTGCCTGTTTTTAAAAAGTTTGTAGAAAGTGCTCTTTATAAGCAGGATTTTAAACCTTTCAGAATACCACCTGGAATTCATTTTTATCCAGTAGATTATGATACCGGTGAGTTCTCAGATTTTACTAACAAAAAATCAATTGTTGAGGGTTTTAAGGAAAAAACTCCCGAAGGAATCAAATTAAAAAAATTAAACTTAGGTGAAAATTATGGTAAGTCTATTAAATTTAAAGGATTTTATTAATGAATGATTTTGAAAAAAATTTTGAAATATCCAAGGACTCCTTGAGTAATATACGGAGGTATCTTTGATTCCGAAAAAGCAGAAGATAAAATTTTAGAATTAGACTCCGAGATAGCCAAAGAAAACTTTTGGAAAGATAAGAATAGATCGCAAAGAATTATTAAACAAAAAAATTCAATTGAAAATATATTAAATTTTTTTAAAGAAACTCAAAAAAATCTCGATAATCTTAGAGACCTTTTCAAACTTGCTTTAGAAGAAAACGACAATGAAACAACAAGCGATTGTACAAAAAAAATATCACATATTTTAAATGGGATTAAAGAATTTGAAATTAAATGTTTTCTTTCGGGTGAGAATGATAATTTAGATATTTACATGGAAATTCATGCTGGAGCTGGTGGAACTGAAAGTCAAGATTGGGCTGAAATGCTAAGAAGAATGTACCTAAAATGGTTTGATAGGAAAAACTTTAAATATCAAATGATAAGTGAACACAAAGGTGATGAGGCTGGTATTAAATCCTCAACATTAAAAGTTGCAGGTGAAAATCTTTATGGTTTATTAAAAAGAGAGTCAGGAGTTCATAGACTTGTAAGAATTTCTCCTTTTGACTCCGGTGCAAGAAGGCACACGAGCTTTGCAAGTATTTGGATTTATCCGAGCATAGACGACTCCATCGACATTGTAATAGAAGATAAAGATCTTAGAATCGATACGTATAGATCTAGCGGAGCTGGCGGTCAGCACGTTAATACAACTGATAGTGCTGTTAGAATAACACATTTGCCAACAAAAATTGTTGTTCAGTGTCAAAATGAAAGATCTCAGCACAAAAACAAAGAGACATGTTTTAAAATGCTTAAAGCCCGACTCTACGAATATGAGCTAAAGAAAAGAGAAGAGAAAAATAATAAAAATTCTGACTCTAAAACGGATATAGGATGGGGATATCAAATAAGATCATATGTTTTACAACCTTATCGACTTGTAAAAGATTTAAGATTCGGAATTGAAGACACAAATCCAGATTCTGTTTTAAACGGTAACATTGATAAATTTATTGAAGGAGCAATTTTTAAGATTAAAAAATAATGAAAAAAATAATATTCACAACTTTTTTATTTCTATTGTTCATATTGACCATATCTTTACTTTACCTAAGTTTTTTTGGGTACGAAACCTCAAGGTTCAATGATGTTATTAAGTCTGAGATAAAAAAAAATAATGAAGAAATAGTTTTAGATTTTAAAAAAATCTCACTTTTACTTGATATTAAAAAATTAACATTATTTGTAAAATTTATTAATCCCAATCTTGATTACAAAAAGACATCAATTCCTTTAAATTCTCTAAGATCTGATATTGATTTAGAACCAATTTTAGAAAAAAAAATTGGTATTAAAAGACTTGTATTATCAACAAACTATTTAGATATTAATGAAATTAAACCACTTGTTAAAAAAGAGTATTTAAATAATGAAGCATTAAAAAGAATAACTAAAGGAGAATTTAAAATTAAAAATTTAGAGCTTAATTTTGATAAAAATTTAAATATCAAAGATAATTTTATTGTTAATGGCAAAATAAAAAATATAAATATTCAAATAAATAATAAGAAAAAAATTAAAAATCTATTATCTAATTTTAGCTATAAAAAAAACATTATAGATTTTAAAAATGCTTCCTGGAGTTTAAACGGTTTTAATAAGAAAGCAGTTATTTTCAATAATAGTGAAATTTCGGTCAAACAAAAAAATAAAGATTACATTGTAAGTTTATACCTTAAAACAAAGCAAGTAGGAAGTTTGCTCAAAGTTCCCGGGATGAACTATTTTTTTAATGAAAATAATATTTCCAATATCAAAACTAGTTTTTTATTTGATACAAAAAATAATATCTTTTTTGATAATTTTGAAATAAAGGATCAAGACAATTTATTTAGAATAAATAATTTAAAACTTAACAAAGATTTCGATTTAATTAATTTTGATGAAATAAAAATTAAAACTTCTATTGATAATCAAATAAACAATGATTTTTCAATTAAAAATAAAGATAAAATCACTATTGATGGAAAAGTCTTTGATGCAAAAATGCTTTTAAAACTGTTAAATCAAGAAGATAAAAATAATATTCTAAAAAATATTTCTAAAAATATTGAAGTGGATATAAAAACAATTCTAAAAGGAGCAAAATTTCCAATCAAAAATTTTAGATTAATTGGAAAAATTAACAAAGGTGTTATTGAAAAAATTTCTGCTAAGAGTGATTTTTATGACGATCAGCACTTAGATATTAGCTTAAAAAAAAAGAAAGGGTCTAACGAAAAAATTTTAGAAATTTATTCCGATATTGCCACGCCTTTATTAAGTGATTTTGAATTTTTCAAAGGTTTAGATGGAGGCAATTTATTATATTTATCAGAGTATGATAAAAAAAATTCATTTAATACTCTAACAGTAAATAATTTCAAATTAAATAATGCGCCTGCTTTAGCTAAATTACTAACCTTGGCTGATTTGAAGGGCTTAACGGATTCATTAAAGGGAGAAGGAATTTCATTTGATACTTTGTCTATAAAATATGAAACAAATCCTATGACTATGACAATTAATGAAATTTTTATGATAGGACCTTCTATATCTGTGTTAATCGATGGATATGTTGAAAAAAAAAGTGGACTAGTAAGCTTGAGAGGAACATTAGTTCCTGCAAAAACTTTAAACAATCTTGTATCAAAAATTCCTGTAGTAGGTGATATTTTAGTAGGAAAAAAAGTAGGGGAGGGTATCTTTGGTTTAAGTTTTAAAATTAAAGGTCAACCAGATAATTTAAAAACGACTGTTAACCCTGTAAAGACTTTAGCACCTAGATTTATAACGAGAGCAATTGAGGCTTCTAAAAAAAGAAAATCTAAAGAACAGTAACCTTAAGGTGTGTTTTTTTGCCAACAGATAATTTTATATGGTTATCTTTTAAAACATTATCCATATTAATAATTTTTTTTTCATCAGAAATGATTTGATCATTTACTCTGATACCATTATTTTTTAAAATTCTACGGCCTTCACTTTTAGATTGTACCATACCATTTTGGAAAATTAATTCTATTATGTTAATTCCATTAAGAATTATTTTTTTAGATATTTTTTTTTCGGGGATTTTTTTTCCTAAACCTCCTTTTATGAAAGTTTCTTTTGCTGTTTCAGCACTTTCTTCCGCAGCTTTGTGACCATGTAAAATTTTTGTTGCTTCATTAGCTAGTAATATTTTAAGTTTATTTATATCTCTTTCACTTTCAATTTTTTTTTCTAATACATCACAATTAATTTCTGTAAAGTACATAAGGAACTTTTTTACATCTTGATCTGCAGTATTTCTCCAAAACTGCCAGTAATCGTAAGGAGAAAATAATTTTTTATCTAACCATACAGCACCTTTTTCAGTTTTTCCCATTTTAGCTCCCGAAGCTAATGTAATCAAAGGGGTTGTAAGACCGAACGAGTCTTTTTTTAGCACCCTTCTAATCAATTCGACACCATTAACTATGTTTCCCCATTGATCTGAACCACCCATTTGTAAAATACAATTATGTTTTTCAAAAAGTTTATAAAAATCATACGCTTGTAAAATCATATAATTAAATTCCATATAACTAAGAGATTGTTGCCTATCCAATCTAAGTTTTACGCTGTCAAATGAAAGCATTTTATTTACTGTAAAATGTTTTCCGATTTCCCTTAAAAATTCAATATATTTTAATTTGCCGAGCCAATCAAAATTGTTAACAAAAATATGTTTTAATTTTTTATTTTTTGTTTTTAAAAGATTATCAAAAATTTTTTTTATACTTATGATATTTGTATTTATTTCTTTCTGTTTTAAGACCCGCCTTGTCGAATCTTTGCCAGAAGGATCACCAATTAATGTAGTACCTCCCCCAAGTAAAACAATAGGCTGATGCCCAGATTTTTGAAGAAGTCTTAGGACCATAATTTGCATCAAACTTCCTACATGCAAACTAGGAGCAGTACAATCAAATCCTATGTAAGCCTTTATTTGTTTTTTATTACTTACTTCAATGAGTTTTTCCAAATCAGTACATTGGTTTAGAAAGCCTCTTGACTTCATTTCAGATAAAAAAGAATTTTTCATAGAACTTTATGTGTTAAACCTACTATTATACAAAAATATATATAAATAAATATAAAATATGAGCAAAGAATATACAGCTTTAGGTTTAATGAGCGGAACATCAGGGGATGGTGTTGATGCTTCAATTATAAAATCTGATGGAAGATCCAATTACGATGTTATAATAGACAGATATTTTGAGTATGAAAGTGAAATTTACAATAATATTCACGATTTAAAAAAAAAAATTAATAATTCAAATGACCTTAAAATACACTTAAATGATTTAAAATCTTTAGAAAAGAAAATTACTTTATTTCATGCACAAGTAATTAAAGAGGTTACTAAAAGTCAAGATATTGATCTCGTTGGTTTTCACGGACAAACTATTTACCACAACTCTAAAGAAAAAATTTCAAGACAATTAGGAGATGGTAATCTTTTATTTCAACTTATAAAAAAAAATATAGTTTTTAATTTTAGAGAAAATGATCTTAAAAATGGTGGAGAAGGTGCCCCATTAACTCCAATTTTTCATCATTTAGTTTTAAAACAAAAAGAAATATCTTTACCTGCTTGTATATTAAATATTGGAGGCATATCAAATTTAACCATTGTTAACAAAGAAGATTTATCTGAAATGTCTAGTCGTGATATCGGTCCCGGTAATTGCTTGATAGACTTATGGTTAAGAAGCAATTCAAAAAAAAAATTTGATAAAAATGGTGAAATTGCATCAAGGGGAAATATTAATGAAATTATATTAGAACAAGCGCAAGAGCTTTATTCGAACAGATCCAATAAAGAAAATCTTTCACTTGATGTTAATGATTTTGATGTTTCATTCGCAAGAGGACTTTCACTAGAGGATGGTGTTTCTACACTTACTGAATTTACGAGCAGAATTATCGCAGAGTCTTTACTCAACTACATTCCTGATATTGAAAAAAAAAAATGGAAAATTCTAATTTCAGGTGGAGGAAGAAAAAATCAATTTTTAATTGATAGAATAAAACAAAAAACCACCAAAAATATAACTATTAAATCTATAGATGATCATGGTTTAAATGGAGATTTCGTTGAGTCACAAGCATTTGCTTATTTAGCTATAAGATCTTACATTGGAGAAATTATTTCGTTTCCTAAAACGACAGGTTGCTTAAAACCTTGTAGTGGAGGTCAAATAATAAAAGTTACATGATTTCAGTTTTCTCACCTATATATTTACTAATTGTTTTTTTTAGGTCACTTTCTTTATTTTTAAAAAAATGATTTGCATTTTTGATTTCAGAAAATTGAACCTCTATACCTTTTTGAGACTTTAATCTGTTATTTAATTCATTAATACTTTCTTTTGAAACCAATTCATCTTTCTCACCTATAAGAAACTGACCCGATATTGGACAAGGGGCTAAAAACGTGAAATCATATACGTTTGGTTGAGGTGATATGGATAAAAATTTTGTTACTTCAGGTCTTCTCATAATTAATTGCATACATATTAAGGATCCAAAAGAAAATCCTGATACCCAACACTGACTAAAATCTTGATTTTCTCTTTCGATCCAATCAAGAGCTGCAGCAGCATCCGAAAGTTCACCCTGACCATTATCGAAAGTTCCATCACTTTTTCCAACACCTCTAAAATTCAGCCTTAAAACTGAAAAACCATTTTCTAAGAAGGCATTAAATATTTCTACTACCACTCTATTGTTCATTGTTCCTCCATATTGCGGGTGAGGTTGCAAAACAATTGCAATTGGGGATTTTTGTTTTGTATTTTTATAATATTGACCCTGAAGTCTTCCAGCTGGACCAGGTATAAAAACTTCAAAACTTTTTTGTTTCATAGTTAATAATGATAATTAGTTTCAAAAAAAAAATAGATTTATAGCACGTTTTTCCTGTGGCAAAATTTTTTTTATTAAAGTTGACTATTTTAGTGGGAATAACTAAATAATCATTGATAATATTGTAAAAAATGAAATTAACTACTAAAGGAAGATATGCTGTTATGGCAATGGCCGACTTGGCGGCTAATCAAAACGGAAAACCCGTCAGTCTTTCTGATATATCTTTAAGGCAAAACATATCTCTTTCCTATTTAGAGCAACTTTTTGCAAAATTAAGAACTGAAAAACTTGTAAAAAGTATTAGAGGACCTGCGGGCGGGTATCTACTTGAAAAAAATCCAAAGGAAATAAAAATTTCCAATATTATTTTTGCTGTTGATGAACAGGTAAAAACTTTGAACTGTAAAAAAGAATCAAAAAAAGGGTGCAATGGAAAAGCAATTAAATGCATTACACATAATCTATGGGATGACTTAGAAAATCATATTAATGATTTTTTTAGCAAGGTAAGTCTGGGAGATGTAATTAAACAAAAAAATATTGAAGTTAAATAAATGAAAAAACAAAATATAAATACAAATCAAGAATATAAATATGGTTTTACAACTGATATAGAAAATATTCGAGCACCAAAAGGTTTAAATGAAAACTCCATCAAATTTATATCCAAAATGAAAAAAGAACCTAAATGGATGTTAGATTGGAGATTAAAAGCATTCAATAGACTAAAAAATTTAAAAGAACCTAATTGGCAAAAACCAAAGTATCCTAAAATCGATTATCAAGATCTTTATTATTATTCTGCGCCCAAAAGTGCTTCAGATAAACCAAAAAGTTTAGATGAGGTTGATCCAAAGCTACTAGAGACATATAAAAAGCTTGGAATTCCATTAAACGAACAAAAAAAACTAAGCGGTGTTGCTGTAGATGCTGTTTTTGACTCAGTCTCTGTTGCCACAACTTATAAAGAAGAACTTACAAAAAAAGGAATTATTTTCTGTTCAATATCTGAAGCAATACAAAAACATCCAGATTTAGTTAAAAAATATATAGGTTCAGTTATTCCATTAACAGATCATTATTTTGCAACACTTAATTCAGCAGTTTTCACTGATGGTTCTTTTGTTTACATACCTCCAAAAGTTAGATGTCCAATGGAACTTTCGACTTATTTTAGAATAAATGCATCAGAAACTGGGCAATTCGAAAGAACGCTAATAATAGCTGATAAGGGTAGTTATGTTAGCTACCTAGAGGGATGCACAGCCCCGATGCGGGATGAGAACCAACTGCATGCTGCGAATGTTGAGTTGATAGCTTTAGACGATGCTGAAATAAAATATTCTACAGTTCAAAATTGGTATCCTGGCGATAAAGATGGCGTTGGTGGGATATACAATTTTGTAACGAAAAGAGGAGCGTGCAGAGGTAAAAACTCAAAAATTTCATGGACACAAGTTGAAACTGGTTCAGCTATTACATGGAAATATCCAAGTTGCATATTACAAGGAGACAATTCTGTTGGGGAATTTTATTCAATAGCTATCACCAATAATCATCAAAAAGCAGACACCGGCACAAAGATGATTCATCTTGGAAAAAATACAAAAAGTAAAATTATTTCAAAAGGAATATCAGCTGGGAAAGCTGATAATACTTACAGAGGCTTAGTTGATATATCCAGAAAAGCAAAAAATTCAAGAAATTATACTCAATGCGACTCACTTCTTATGGGAAACAAATGCGGAGCACATACTGTTCCATATATTAAAAATAAAAATTCATCTTCAACAGTTGAGCACGAAGCAACAACATCAAAAATAAATGAGGAACAATTATATTATTGTAATCAAAG
>CETM01027538.1_pt1 | contig 13120 bp, 14 predicted proteins | sample 361451 | NCBI WGS metagenome assembly CETM01 (sample SAMEA2622690, study PRJEB7988) | marine metagenome | isolation source: saline water (ENVO:00002010), including
GCTATTCGATAAATTCCGAAAGAAAGTCAGAGAAGCGGCTTCAGAGGCCGACACAGACTCTCTATCTGCTGAAGAAGGCAGCGAAGAAGCAATTCAAGCAATCACTCAACAACAAGAACTTACCCAAAATTCCGAACAGCAAATCGATGAAAGTCCAGGATTTGATGAATCAGAAGAAGATTGGGAAGAATTCGATGATGACGAAGAGTTAGAGTTGCCGACTACTGGGGAAGATGAATGGGACGATTGGGATGACGAAGAAGAATTCACACTTCCAACCAAACTAACTAGGAAAGAAAAGAAAATTCTTGCTAAAGAAGCCAAAAAAGAAGCTGCTAGAAAGAAAGCACACGAGAAAGCAATGAAGAAGCGTGGTGCTAAAACAGTCAAAAGATTGGCAGGCTCAAAAGTCGATCTTCATATGATGAGAACAACCACTGGCCGCCAATTAGTAGAGGTAAAAGCCGCGCCAACCGGGGGCCTTGGAACCATTGAAGACGATGGAATAGCCATAGATTTTGGAGGAGGAGTGGTAGATTCTGGCGGGCGCGTAATCAAAGATGGAGAAGCTCTTGACAATCTAATGGAAGAATTAGAGTGGATAATGCTTGAATCGGACATTTCATCTGATGCAGTTACTGCTGTCATGAATGCCTTGAGAAGAAATCTGGTTGGCCAAAGGCTCCGAAAGGGCGCTGATTTGGCTAAAGTATTGGAAGCGAGTCTAAAGAGAGCATTAAGGGGGATTCTCAAAGCCGGCTATTGGGATTTTTATGCTTCAATCCAGAGTTTTATCGATAAAGGAGATACGCCCGTTGTAATTATGTTCGTTGGAGTAAATGGTACTGGGAAAACAACAACTGTGGCTAAAGTGGCTCACAACCTTCAGAGTAGGGGAATATCAGTAATTGCGGCTGCAGGTGATACGTTTAGAGCAGGAGCAATTGAGCAGTTAGAAACCCACTGTGGTCGATTGAATATTCGTTGCATTTCTTCTCAAAGAGGAGGAGATTCTGCAGCAATTGCAAGGGATGCCGTTGATTCTGCTAAAGCAAAAGGTATAGATGTGGTATTGGTAGATACCGCAGGTAGAATGCAAAACAAATCAAATTTGATGGCAGAGTTAGAGAAAGTTAGACGCGTTGCAAATCCACACCTAACTCTCTTTGTTGGCGATGCATTAGCCGGAAATGACGCAGTAGATCAAGCAAGAAATTTCCAACAAATGCTAAAATTCGATGGCGCAGTATTAACTAAATTAGACACTGATGCTAAAGGCGGAGCAGGCCTCTCAATAGCCCATGCAACAGGACAACCAATCGTATTGTGTGGCGTTGGCCAAGAATATGATGATTTAATGCAATTTGATCCGGATTGGTTATTGCAACAATTATTCGAATAGGGTGAAAAGATGACAAACGAATTCTTTGATGATGAAGGCAGCATACACCTATTCCAACTTGTGCATATGTTACAGAGAAGTGCGATGATGCACATGGGGTTATTACAAGATAGTGAGGGCAGAGTACACTATAATTTGGGCGAAACTAAAGCAGCAATCGATACGTTGTCGATGATGAAAACAAAAATGGATGGCAACCTCACTTCCAAAGAAAGCACTATGCTAAACGGAATCATTTCTGAATTACAACTTCAATTCGTTAAGGCGCCTGCTAGGCAGAGGGCGCTTGAAGACCAAGTGGCCGAATCAGAGGCGGTTCGTGAGACATTCACAAATCCAAAAGATGCCCCCTCGGAAATTATTACAGATGAAGAAGAATGACTTCTCAACTTGATTTTAAGCGGTTGTTTCATGAGTATGAAGTCTTTCACACACATGTTAGCCATGACTCGAGTCACCGATGTTGAAGACGAAGAAGCGCCAACTGTGCTCCTTGTTGATAACAACCAAATGTCCTTACATAGGCTAACTACAATCTTCCGGCAAAGGGAATTCAATGTTGTAACTTGTGACGATGGAGATAAGGCGGTGGATGAATACATTCGATTAGACCCAGAACTCGTAGTTCTTTCATTAGATATCCCTTCGATGGACGGACACCTTGCTGCATTAGAAATGAGAGAACACGGCAAGGATTGCAGAATTTTATTTTCTGCTCCAAAACGACAAGCCCAATTAGCCCACGATGCAACCCACTCTGCAGGAGCGATTGGTTGGGTAGAAAAACCGATTACTGCTGGAGCAATCGATTCAATATGGGATTTAGTTTTAGGCCCAATTCCCGAGGCACCCGGCTTAGAAGATTTAGATTCAATTCACCCGGTTGAAGAACTAGTTGAAGTTGAGGAGGACACAGGCCCAATGCCATTACCTATGCCTTTGCCTGCAGTTTTACCAATAAACTCACTTCCAATCGAAGAGCAAAACCTTCCTCGAAAAAGATCGAGTAAGAAAAAGCGCCTATTTGTGGTACTTGTAATATTTACAATTCTGGGGGCTGCTGGCTGGTATGTGTGGTCGAATGGACTGATTTGATAGGCTGTTCAGCGACCGCAACCGGAATTAAAGCAATCCTTCCATCAGGTAAGACTTGACTAATGTATCCTGAAGTATCAACAGGCAATACTTGGGTTGGGATGTTTTCAATTCTGCTCCCAGCGGGCGCTTGAACCACTTCCGAAACCTTGTAATTTGTAGAAGTCAACAATTCTAAATCACCCATTGCTAGTTTCGTATCTAGCAATCGATTATTATTCCAAACATACCAAATTAACCATACAATGGCGACCACTATTGGTAATCCAACTAAGATAGCGACCGCGGAACTCATGACTCTCTCTCAACTAAAGCATTCCATGAAGCAGAAGCATACGCTTGTGCAGCCTCACTAGGGTTTGGCGCATTATGGATGCCACTTCCAACTATAATACAATCAGAACCGGCAAGAATAGCCGCGCGAGGGTCTCCATACCTTTGTCCCATTTCCCCATCACCAGTTGCAAGATTAACTCCTGGCGTCCAAATCATCTTTTCATCACCAACCCTCCTGCGCAATTCTCGCAACTCCTCCGGCCTTGATCCATTTCCAATAAAACCGAATACACCAGGGTGGGCTCGGCCACCCTCCACTACCTGTTCTGTATAATCTGAATTTAGTAAGTTACCACGGCTGGACATTTGAGCAAGAAGTAAAACACCACCACTTCTACCAACATCCTCCCATCCAGCTTGAATTCCATCTACAATATCTGGGCCGCTGATTAAGTGCGATGTAACCAAATCAGCCCACATTCTAATATCGTATATCCCAGCCATCTGCGCCCGGCTAATTTTCCCAATATCGGCAAATTTCCTATCTTCAAAAATCAATAAATCGGCTGCATTCGCAGCATGACAAAATTCGACCCACCCCTCATCAGTCCAATCATCAATCAGGTCGACATGTGTTTTCAATGCAGCAATATACGGGCCAACAGATTCGATTAATTCAAACAACTCAGCCATTGTATTTTTGTCAGCGGCTAAACAGACCAAGGATTGTTTACGAGTTGCAACTTCCATATATTTCCGGGCAATTTCAGAAGCGGAATTAGACCAACGCTGACCCCACACTTCACTCGCCATTACAGGGGGCAATGTGAGGATATGTGTCAATCTTGCGCCTTGATGGAGTTTACAGAATCAATTAATGTAGCCTCAATATCATAATTCGGCAAATCAAGAGAAGAAAAGGAATCTCCGACATCATAACCTATGTGTGTCCCCAGAGTTTTCTTCAATTGGCGAATAGATAATTTGGGATGGAAGATAGCAAGCAGGTATGCTAAAGGTTTAGGCAATTTTCTAGTGGCATATTTTCCTGGTAATGAGGAATTTAATATCTTCCCAATCTCTTTCATCCACAAACCTTCTTTGTGCAAGATGTATCTTTGCCTATCTTCTCCCATCTCCAAGGCATTAACATGAGCGATAGCAACATCTCGAACATCTACAAAGTTGATGTGGACATCAAGAACAAATGGCGGGCCCTTAACGAAATGTTTCAGGTATGACATCGAACCTTCTAGGTGCCGTTTGTGTAAAATGGGGCCGAATACAATGGAAGGATGAATTGTGACCAACCGCATATCCTTTCCTTCAGCCCATTTTCTCATCAACCTCTCTCCTTCGGATTTAGCAAAGCCATATGCGTTTACTATTTCAGACGCATCATCACACCAATCATTCCGCGTGAAAATGTGCCCATTTTCAAATTTCGTTGAACGAATAGCAGCCACTGATGAAGTGTGAATAACCCTCTTGACATTATCCATGACGCTACAGAGATTTTTCACCCCTATAACCGAGGGATCAACAACTTCTTTCTTCACATCCTTGGCCCCAACATATAGTGCTGCAGCACAATGAATGACATCCTCGCATCCCGCCACGGCCCTTCGTAACGATTCGACATCAAACAAGTCGGCTTTGACAATTTCTAAATTCTCATTTCCAGGGAACATTTCCGCCAAAGATTCATCGCGCAACATTGCTCTAACCGAGAAGCCACGCTTCAACAATTCACATACAACATGCGCTCCAATAAATCCACTGGCCCCTGTTACCAAGACGGGCATAAACCACCCTATGCGCAATAGGGTCATCTTCTTGCCGCATGGGTGCTACGCACCCAATGATGCGAATTGCCGTGATGCTGAGTTTTCTGGTCTTAATCGGACCACTCTCTGGCTGTTTTGGTGATGAAGAACTAGTTGAAGAAGAGGTTGAACAACCATTTTATCCGGATATTCACGAGAGACAATTCTTGCAGTGGGATTGGAATGGAAGTTATGCAATGGTGCTTGAACAAGGCCCCTATCTGCCACTACCAGTCCAAGAAGCAATGATTGAAGTAGACACTTCAGATATCTGGGAGACGGGCCCGCCAACTTCGAATGTCCACCTTTCTTATTGGCTACCGTCCAATACCGAAGACGGAGAAAAGGTCCCAGTAATCGCAATCGTTAGCCCATATTACTCATACGGCCAGCCAGGTTCTGAATCAGGAGCAACAAATGTTGTTGCCGCAGGACGTGGCGAATTTATTTTCGATAATTTCATTCCACACGGATATGCATTAGCCCAAGTTTCGGTATTCGGAACAGAGGAATCTAGCGGCTGTTTTGATTATCGTGGAGCGGGTGAAGGATTAGGTATTCATCATGCAGTTGAATGGCTAGGCCAGCAAAACTGGTCAAATGGGAATGTAGGATTATATGGAAAATCCTACGAAGGAGCAACTCAGTGGGAAGCAGCGGCCCTTGCTAGCGAACACCTCAAGACGATAGTTCCAATTTCAGGCACAACTGCATTACATCCTTTACTATACAAAAACGGTAGTGCAGAAGCAAGAAGCCAAGTCATGCACATGAATTATTTCGGCAGCACTGTGGATTACAATGGTGATGATTTAGACAACATCTGTCCAGATATTGTCCAGGGCATCTTTGCTGGACCGGTAACTTATGGATTAGGCGAATTAGATCCATACATGGAAAATTACTACGATGAAAGAAGCCATATCGACAAAGCATTCCAAAATTGGAACGGCTCAATCTATTGGATTCAAGGAATGCAAGATTGGAATGTAGACCCACACCAAGTATTCGGGGGCCCGATTGGAGTAAATTGGTACCTAGATTATTCCGCAGCCGGATATGATGTAAGGGGAATGCTTGGCCAATGGGAACACAACTATCCCGATCAATGGACCAAACACAACAACCAAGATTCAGGATATGGGGGCGAAGCAATCCACAACATGACTCGTTGGGATTGGGGCCAAGATTTGTTCGAGTGGTTTGAGTATTATCTCAAAGGAGTTGGGCCGAAGCCCGATAATCATGCACAGATTCAGAGAAATGATGGCCAATGGCGAATTGAAGAATTATGGCCGCCGCAAGATGCGGTTTGGGAATCGATAGATCTTGCCAACTGCGACCAACAAGGAAACATGGTCGGGGGAACATCAGTTATTGGAGGAGGGACTCAAACAGTTACAATCGCGTGTGATGGATTTAGTGAAGACATGCATATTGCGGGTTTGCCTACTTTACACCTCGATGTAACTGCAGCATGGGATGGTGGGCAAATTTTTGCAGAACTACAGGACGCTGAAACCGGCTTAAGATTAGGACACGCAACGATGGATATTCGCTACTACGCGGGAGGCTATGAGCCTCAAAGCGTATTCCCTGGACAAAATTTGGTTATGCTGATGGAGTTCCAAGGAATGGACGTAATTTTACCTGCAGGTCACGGAATTAAACTTGTACTTACTGAGACAGGAGAGGACTATCTTGCACCAGCTTGTGGTAACGTATGTCCAATATCTGTTAACGGAGGAACATTCGCATTCCCACAAATTGAGCGCGACGGCAGCACAGTTTTCGTTACTCCGCAGAGTGAAGATGCTGCTAATAACTAAAAAAATCATTAGTTGTTCAAATATCCACTCACGCGCGATTAGCGCGTGTATTTGAACATTCAAACGCACCAAAATATACCCTTGTATTATGCATTTAAGCAAAAATAATGGGAAAGAATGATGATTTGCAATAAAAAACACACCAAAAAATGAGCGATTGTATAATATACTGTACTCATAACGGGCGCTTTGATACCCATGATGAATAAAGCGAAACTTGAGTATATTTGGTTAGACGGTTACCTACCAACACAGAACATGCGCAGCAAGACAATGGTGCGCTCAGACTTCACAGGAAAACTCGAAGAGTGCCCTGTTTGGATGTTTGATGGGTCTTCAACTCGTCAAGCAGACGGCAGCTCTTCCGACTGCCTGCTGCAGCCTGTAAACATCTTTCCTGATCCTCAGCGAATTAATGGCTGGCTAGTAATGTGTGAAGTAATGAATCCAGATGGAACCCCTCACCCAAGTAATGGTCGTGCAACAATCGATGATGACGACGACGATTTTTGGTTTGGATTTGAACAGGAATATTTCATCATGGATGTTGAAACTCAACAACCTTTAGGCTTCCCAGTTGGAGGCTATCCTGGTCCACAAGGACTGTATTATTGTTCAGTTGGTGGTAGAAATACTCATGGAAGGGCGTTGGTAGAAGAACACGCAGACCTATGTCTGGAAGCTGGATTAAATTTTGAGGGAATAAACCAGGAAGTTGCATGTGGTCAATGGGAATTCCAAATTTTCGCCAAAGGCGCAAAGCAAGCGGGGGACGAACTCTGGGTTGCAAGGTATATGCTAGATAGGCTAACTGAAAGCTATGGATACTACATCGAATATCACCCAAAACCAATCAAAGGAGATTGGAATGGTTCTGGAATGCACGCTAACTTCTCAAACGGAGCAATGCGTGACAAGGGTGGAAAGGACCTGTTCGATAGTATATGTGAAGCATTTGGACAAAATATTGAGAGACATATGTCTGTTTACGGCGCACATAACGAAGAGAGATTGACGGGTTTGCATGAAACTCAGGCGATAGACCAATTCTCTTACGGTGTATCAGACCGAGGAGCATCCATTCGCGTTCCAGCATCTGTTCCTACAGATGGATGGGTTGGAAGACTCGAAGACCGCCGCCCAGCATCTAATGGGGATCCATACAAGATTGGAGCAGTCATCATCCAGACTACTAAGTCTGTATGCTGAAAATCAAGAAGCAACATCTTCTTGTTTTCTAAGTCGTACAACACCTATGATTACGGCAAAGATGACGCTTAACGTCATTATATTTGCAACAATCATTGCCATAGATTCGATAAGAATGCCATAGAGCAACCAAAGCCCGAGGGCAATTGTTACGATACTAAAAGTGGTAAGAGATATACCTTCATGGCGTTTGTTAATCCAGACTTCCCTAATTTGTGGAACCCAGGCTAAGATTCCCAGCACCCCAGCAAACAAGCCGATACCTTCAATCCACATCTCCGCCATAACAAATCCTGTTTGACTATTTGGTTTGAACTCTTGCAAATCTTTTTCGGCAACCCCAATGGATTTGGATAGAGAAATCGTTTTTTGCTATAGTGGCCTGCAAGGTGTATGGCAAGCAACAAAACGTTAGAGAAATTGAAGGATGCAATGAGTGATGGAGGCAAATCTGCCGAGGACCTGTTTAATGAAATAGATACAGATGGAGACGGGACTATCAACGGACCTGAATTGTACAAAGGGATCAAATCAATTGTAGGAGAAGCACTGACTCCGGACCAGATTTCAGCTATAATCAAGTCCCTAGATACAGATGGCGATAACCGAATCGACGTCATGGAATTGCGAAATGCATTATCTTAAACCCGATTTGCATAAAACACTTCAAGATAAATATTACTCGCAGTAATGCGATTTTCACTTAACCCCACTCTGAACGAGGGTTACTAAATTCGATTTTTGCAATATTTGCAAAAGGAATAATTCGTTGACCATCTTCTCCAACAACTGCAACCAACGGCCCCGACTGATCAGTTATTTCTTGGCCCGTGGAAAGAGTACTCTTGGGGCCAGCAATCAGTCCCAAAATACCAGAGTGTTTGATTGTACAATCTGTCTTTTCAAATGGGTACTTGAGTATATCGCCGTGGAGAGTTTTACCACCATTTAGATGAATAGCATCCCATGTTCCAAAGCCGAGCAGTGTTTCTTTTAGTTCGGAATCTGGAGGAGATTTATCCATTTTTTCAACCATCTCTATGAAGCCCAACTCATCATAAGCTTCAGCAGGGACTTCGTCAGGCAAAGGATCCCACTCCAGGTTCTTGTTTGAGAATACTAGTACGACTCTACTAGGGGGGGCTGATGAATCTGTACGCCTCTCATGCAAGTCGCATAATAGGTCACCCTTTCTGCATGTCCAAGCAACAATATCTTTGTGCATAAGGGTTCCACCGTTCTTTCTACGCTGAAAAAATCGACCTTCGCTTGTAATTGTAAATGAGCCCGACCAATGCTTCTGTTCAACGAATAGAATCTCATTTTTTGTTGCAATTACCATATCAATTTCTCTTCGCCCCCCTTCTTCGGGGTCGGGAATTCTAATCCCTTCTAGTACGAGTGCATCACCAGCAACCGCTTTTGTCAATTTCATCAGTCGGAACTCGGCCACCCTTCCTGAAACTACATGACCCTCGGGTTCGAATTTCTTTCTTCTTGAGAAAAACTCCGCAAGCCTTCCCAAATTCTCACCTCAGTAATGCATCGACAGAATCGACCACTACACTAACTTGTTTTCCCGACTGTGATAAATCTGTGCGAGTAGCTTCTCCCGACAAAACTAGCACAGAAATACAACCTGCTTGGGTTGCCATTTCAATATCAGTGTATAACCGGTCTCCAACCATTGCACATTCTCCGGGGCTTAGACCCAACTCCTCGATTTTGTGCATGATCATCCCAGGGTTCGGCTTCCCAGCAATATGAACAGGGTCTTTACCAGTCGTTGCTTTGAGCATTGCAAGATAGGCGCCAACATCTGGCAGCCCCCCATCAGGAGAAGGACAAACCATGTCTGGATGGCTTGCTACTAAGGGAACGCCCCGGTGCATGTGTATAGAGCCGGTGGAAATTTTCTCATAATCAATTTCAGTATCATAACCGAGGACAACATACTGTGGATTGTCATCCCTAGTGGAGATTCCAACGGCCTCCATCATTTGACACATACCTTTGGTTGCAATAGCCCAAGTTTTGGTAACCCTTTCTTTTTGCAACCACGAAAGCAAATCATGGGTTGAGAGCAATACATCATCTGCAGTACAAGGAATATTCATGGCATTCAATTTTGCAACATATTGTTCAACAGATCTCGAGGAATTATTCGATAAGAAATAGCGTCTTACACCCTGTTCTTCACATCGCTCTAGAAATTCTAGGGCGCCAGGAATTAGATTGCTTCCGAGATAAATTGTACCATCGAGGTCCAAGAACACCGCTTTAATTCCGGACAGTTTAGCATCCATTATATCACCATTAGAATAGCAGAGTTTTCACCAAGAACCATTTTGAGTGGAGGTTTTCTTGCGCTTCTTTACTAGCAATCATTTCAGTCATCATTTCTTGTATGACTGGCTTTCTACCAGCCTTCCCGACAAACCAATTTAGCAACCATTTACGCCTACTCATTTTTTGCATTTTGAATGAATTCGTCAATTCTGGGCCCAACATGCCCCACAATTCTTCTTGGTAAGCCGCACCGCCTTTATTCTCAATAACGTGTCTTGCAGCCATCTCTCCGCTAACCAATGCATTGCCTACTCCTTCTCCTGAAAACGGGTCGACTAAACTAGCCGAATCACCGATTAGTAAAGCCCCAGGAGCATAAGCCCTGCGAGGTTGGTTTTTCTGTCCTTTTCTTGGGCTACCAAATGGTAATTGCCACCCCTTTCCAGTGCCTTTAACCATCTCTGCATCAGCAAAACGGTCTTTGAATAAAGGATGATTTGCAATAACATCGGTTTGTAGCGCTTTCAATTTCTTTTTCTGTTTATCAAGCATCCCCAAAACCATTCCAATCCCGACATTGACTTTACCTCCACCAAGAGGGAAGAGCCAGAAATATCCAGGGATAACACTGTCAACAAAATGAATTTCAATATTTCCAGCATCGCCTTCACATCCCTTTACACCAGACCAATATTCACGGTATCCTCCACAATAGTGCATTCTTTCAATCATTTCTTCATTGGCCATTTCCCTGACGATTTTTTTAGCAACAGGACATTGAAATCCTCCCGCTCCAATCGTCCAAGGCGCAGAATAAGTTCGCTTCTCGCCCTTTTTGCCACCAATTCCGATTTCAACACCAGTTATTACCCCATCATTATCAAACACTTCAGTTACAGTAGCGCCTTGAATGACGGCCCCGCCATTTTCTAATACTAATTCAGTAGCTCTTTCAAACAATAACCAATCAAACTGTTGTCGAGGTAAGGAATACCCAGCCTCCATTTTTTCAACATCTTCTTCTGGCAATGGCACAGTTACTTCGTTACCATTGGGTGAAGAGAAAACGATACCTGTGACGCGGAAATGAGGGGTAGATTCCAACCTTGCTTTAACGCCCAATGCTTTGACATGTCCCAGCGATTTACCTCCTACGGCATCGCCACAAACTTTGTCGCGCGGCCAAGTGCTCCTTTCGATCAACAACACATTTTTTCCAGCCATTGCTAGATAAGATGCGGCCGCAGAACCCCCTGGTCCGCCGCCGACTACGATACAATCAAACTGCGAGTCAGAAACAGGAATAGGCCCAGTTTCGATAGGCTCATCCCAGAACCGCCCGCTCGCCATAAAACACTCACGCCACATCAAGCACAAGAGGGTAGTGCTAAAACAAGACAATTCAGTTTTGAAATCAAATCCTAACCGCCACCATCAAAAGTAAGCAACACGGCCACTATTTATGGCCTCCAAGCGACAACAAGCGGTAGTTGGCTTGTTTTTTGTCACATTACTTTGGGGAGGAACTTTTGTTTGGATGAAACAAGCGATGAATTCGCTAGATAATGAACTTACAGAATATTCTACAGCAGGCGTTGTTGGCGTAATTGTTGCAGCCAGATTTTTCATTGCATTCGTGGCTTTATTGCCATTCTCAAAAACGGCGAGAGCGGCTTTGACATCTAAAGAAGACTGGAAAGGGGGCCTGATCTTAGGTGGCCTAATGCTTGCGGGATTTGTATTACAAATGATTGGAATAAAATCTGTAAGCCCTTCAGTATCTGCATTTTTGACATCATTGTATGTTGTATTCACGGCAATTCTTTCAGTAAAAATTAGCGATAGGGCGCCTACACGTATGATGATTGTAGGAGTCGTCCTTGCTACCTTCGGAGCAGGATTCATCGATGGCCCTCCGCACATCGTATGGGGGACGGGCGAAATACTGACTGTAGCTTGCGCATTCTTCTTCGCATTACACATCATCTATACAGATAGAATAACCAAACAACTCAATCCAATTGCAGTTACTTCGACTTCATTCGTGGTTTTGGTGATAGGAGCAGGCATCATCGCATTACTAGCATCTGGAGACATTATGGTGCTTGAATCAGTCTGGCAAGACGGAGTAATCGTGCCATTGTTATGCTTAGGATTATTCGGTTCTTTGGCTTGTATATTGATGCTGAATGCATTCCAGAAATATCTCAACCCGACTCACGCGGCAATCATCTATTCCTTCGAACCAGTATGGGCCACTCTGTATGGTTGGCACGAGGGGCTAATCGACGTATCAATATGGTTAGCAATGGGATTATTATTACTCATTGGCAACATTATCGTTGAGATGGATGAGGCAAGTGGCGCCAAACCTCACCTAAGCGAAGAAGCAGGCCCCGAGTAATCATAGAAGGAAACCATCGTTTGAGTGCTCGCAATACCGCCTACTTTGGAAAGCCCATCTAAAATCGCATCTCCTAAGGAATCCATTGAGGGGCTAACAACTTCAATCAACAAATCCCAATCCCCTGCAATAACATTGCAGCGAACAACATACGGGAAAGCGCAAATCTTCTGAGCCACATCGCGCCTGTCGACATTACCCCTATCACATCGAGCAAAAATGAAGGCACGCAATTCATACCCCCAGGCCCTAGCATCAATATCTACAGTATATCTTCGAATTATTCCTTCGCGTTTTAACCGGACCATTCTGTCATGCGTAGTTACTCTAGCAATCCCCATAGATTCTGCTAAAGAGGTGACCGATGCGCGTGAATCTTGCTTTAGCAATTCAATCAATTTTAGATCGTTGGAGTCTAATTTCATGAATATACGAATAGACACTACATTTTGAATGATTCCGTCATTATGACGGGCATTACAGTGGAAATGAGGGTATTTTCCGACAATCAACCGTCAATTAGTGCGAATTGTTGATGTGCAACCGTCACAAACAACTGTTTGGAGAAGCATATGGCCGACAAAAGGAAATTTTCTACCAATGCGGTTCACGCAGGCACTCAGCACATCGAAGGAGCCGTTAACACACCAATTTTCCAATCTTCGACATACAAATTAACAGATGAGAGATATGCTGGTTGGGCAGCAGGTGCACAACATACGCTTCTGTATGCTCGGTTATCTAGCGTTAATTCTGAAGCAGTTGTTGAGAAAATATGCGCTCTTGAAGG
>CETM01007088.1_pt1 | contig 13116 bp, 11 predicted proteins | sample 361451 | NCBI WGS metagenome assembly CETM01 (sample SAMEA2622690, study PRJEB7988) | marine metagenome | isolation source: saline water (ENVO:00002010), including
TTTCTTCTACTAACTTTTTAAGTGTTATGATAAAATAGATTTTAGTTTGTAGTACTCATGTGGTACTCAAATTTATTTAGTAATTCTGCTAAGTAAAAAAAGTAAGGAAAATTAAGAAGCGCCCGTAGCTCAATTGGATAGAGCGCCAGACTACGGATCTGGAGGTTAGGAGTTCGACTCTTCTCGGGCGCGCCATATATCACGGGGTTTTTTGTGTGTGCAACTTTTTTAGATTCATAAATAGCAGCACTATGGTTGCACAGCACTTTCGGAATAGCTACTGTTTCTTTAATGAACGTGCAAAGGGTTTAATTAAGACCAATTAAGAATTATTTTTCCACAATTACCTTCTTCCATGATCTTAAATGCTTTTTCAAAATCAGTAAAATGAAATTTATGAGTTATAATATTCTCAATATTTAGACCACTCTGTACTAAAGCTATCATTTTATACCAAGTTTCATACATTTCTCTTCCATAAATTCCTTTAATTTGTAACATTTTAAAAATAATTTCGTTCCAATTTACTTCAAAAGAAGTCGGGGCAATACCCAAAATTGCTATTTTACCACCATTGTTCATTACTTTAATCATATCATTTAATGCTTCTTTTGAACCTGACATTTCTAAACCAATATCAAATCCTTCCTTCATGTTATTTTGTTGCATGATTGATTTAAGATTATTTTGTTTTGAGTTATAAGATAATTTAATACCTAAATTCTTAGCTAGTTTTATTCTTTCGTCATTAATGTCTGTTAAAATAATTTTTCTTGCTCCAATAACTTGACACACTTTTGCTGCCATAATACCTATTGGACCAGCACCAGTAATCAAAATATCTTCACCAATTATTTGATAACTTAAAGCCGTATGAAAAGCATTTCCTAAAGGATCAAATATTGCTGCAACATCATCATTAATATTATTAGGTATTTTAATTACATTAGTTTCAGGAACGCAGATATATTCTGCAAATGCTCCTGGAATTTGAACCCCTATACCTTTTGTATTACGACAAAGGTGTCCCTTGCCAGCTCGACAATTACGACAAAATCCACAGACTATATGACCCTCAGCAGAAACTCTATCATTGATCTGAATATTTTTTACATCTTTTCCTTTATCACACACCACTCCACAAAATTCATGTCCTATAACCATAGGCAATGTAAGAGTTTTTTTTGCCCATTCATCCCAATTATAGATATGTAAATCAGTCCCGCATATTCCTGTTTTTTTAACTTTTATTAAAACACTATCATTATATAAAACAGGCATTGGAACATCTTCCATACTTAGACCCTCAGCATTTTCTTTCTTTACCAGAGCTTTAATTGTGCTTTTCATTTTTTATTAAATATTATTTTATTAAAGATACTTCTATTTATATTTCTGCCACAAATTGGAATCAAAACATAATCAAAAGACTTAAAAAATTTTTGATTAGAGATAAAAGTTGCAGTCGGAATAGCTCCAGCACCTTCTGCTACTATATTATATTTTTTATGAAGATATCTTATACCATTACAAATTTCATTTTCTGAAAGGGTAGCTATATAATCAACTGTTTTTTTAAGATATTTTTGACTTAAAAATGGGAGCTTTTTTACAGCTATACCCTCGGCAATAGAATCTTCAAATGATGGAAAAATAGTTTTATTATAGATTGAAAAAAATTTACAATAATTAAATGACTCAGAAATCATAATTTTTGAATTTTTAAAATTTTCCTTAATCAAAATACTACTAGGAGTTGCTAAGCTACCTACACCTAAAGGTAAAATCATCAAAATTTTTTTTTTTAAAATTTTTTTATCTATTTTTAAAAGATAATTTATTAATTCTAAAACTACTGACCCATTCCCCCAAAAAATATCTGATCTGCATCCATCTAAATAATAAATGTGAGAATTTTTTTTAGAGTAATTTTTTGCATTCGTTTTACAATTATCATAATCAGAATTACAATCATTTATATTAGCTTTGTATTTTAATAATTTTTTAATTTTTAATTTTGGTGTATTTTTTGGAATAAAAATTTTTGACTTAATTTTAAGTTTTTGACAAATATTTGCTACAGAAATTCCAAAACTTCCAGATGAAGCACTAACTATTTCTTTTATGTTTTTGTTTTTTTTTAATACACTAAATATACTAGTTGTAGCTCCTCTTATTTTAAAAGCGCCAATTTCTTGAACTGTGTCATCAAAAAAAATTAAATTTGTTTTTTGTTTTTTTTCAACAAAAATTTTTGGTTTTTCCCAATAATTTGAATATCTATTATAATTATAAGTTACTTTTTTAGTAAATTCAGAATTTGATAGACTATATTTATTATTAGTTTTTATTATCTTCATGATTAAATTTATTTTAAATATTATTTTATTTTAAAAAGACAAATTAGCTTCTTTATTAAAATTGTTCCACATATCAGTAAAAGGACCAGACTTAATTGGAAATTTTCTTTTACTAATTTTTTCTATTAATTTATCTGTTAAACTTTCAGCCTCATCCCAACAATATTGTGAAAATTCGATTTTTTCTTTATCACCTGCTTTACGTAAATTTGGTGATTCAGAAAAAAATTTTCTCTCTATTTCATCAAAAGAATTTCTTATTTCAGGTTTTAAATCTTTGTAATTGATTATTGCTCTTCTATGAAGTTTTTCATGCTTCCACCAATATGATTTGCTATCATATGTACCCCTTGGTAAAAAATTTAATTGATTTGGTAAAGGAATGTTAAAAAACAATGGTTTAAAAATTGATAAATCGTTTGCAGCTGAACCTGTCATCCAAACAATTATGCCATCCTCATTGCTATCAGTTATCATAGCACCTGTTGCATGCCAAAAAGCATCAGGGTGAGGTTTTGCATGCATACACACTAAATTCTGTTTCAGTTCTGCTTTGTCAGGTTCATAATTTTCTGAGTCTTCACCAACATCTCTCATTATATCTGCCATAGTAGTAAGGGAAATTTTTCCTTTATTTTCTTTTAATATTTTAAATGCCCTATTTTCTCTCACTGAAGCACATACATTTTCAGACAGTTTAGTATTTTCAAATAATTCATTGAAATTATCTTTTTTTCCATTCTTAATTTTCAAAGATGATAAGTTCCAGTCATCTTTAATTTGATATCTATTTGATATAGCAAAAATATCATCTACTTTTTTTGCAGCCCAATGTTTACCTGCACAATTAATCACATATGCTTCATTAGTATCTGCAACTAACAGACCTGTATCAAAAGCAAAATTACCCATCATTTGGCAATTTCCTCCTTGTCCAAATTCTTCAACTAGACTACCAATAATTTCTGCAGCATTTTTAGCGCTTTTTGATCTTTCAACAACCAATCTACAAAGATCTAAACAACATACTCCATCTTTTTCATTTTTTTGATTACTAAAAGCAGCTTCATTACCTACAGAAACACCAATTTCATTAGCGCCAAGCTCACTACCCCAAGCCCAAAATGATCTTCCTAAAATAACCTCATAAGTTAATTTAGCTTGAGGAATTTTTATATGTGTTGTTCGTGCAAATGTTCCTTCATTATATTGTTTTCTAGAATATTTTACTATTTGTTCAGCTTCGTTTACTTCAGTATCTGCACTTTTTGCCAGCAAAACTGAGCCGGTTGAAGTACTGTTTTTTAGAGCTACAATTGTATCACACATAATCAAATATAGTAAATTTATAACACACAAAATAAATTAAAATCAATTTTTTTTTTGTGGATAAATTGTCTGACAATTTTTCAAAGTATAATTATTATATTAAAATAACTTTAAAAAATATTTCTAATTTTAAATATAAAAAAAGAATTTTGTTTTGTTATTTGTTAATGAAATAGATTATTTAAATTATTTATATTTAATCATTAAAATAATTTTCTTTTAATAAGAGTAATTCTTATTTTATTGTCAAGTTTTATTAATCATGAAATAGTAAAAATAATTTATTCATTTTAGGATATAATTAAATTTGGAGGTAAATAAATATGAAAAAAATTATATTAGCTATAATTTTGTTTTTTGTTTCATATGCACAAGTTACTTTTGCTGCGAAAAGTGGTGGCACTTTAACTTTTGCGAGGTATCAAGAACCATTAACTCTTGATCCTTTCATTCCAGCCGATAATGGAAGTATATGGGCTTTAGAACAAATTTGCGATTCATTAACAGAGCCTGGAAGAACAGGTAACGAATTAGTTGCTGGTCTTGCAAAGTCTTGGGATATTTCTGATGACGGTTTAACTTATACTTTTCATATAAGAGACGCTGTCCATAGTAATGGTGATCCAGTCACAGCGCAGGACGCTCATTTTTCTATTTCAAAAATTAGTGATCCAAACACAGCGTATGGATTTGTTTTTGATCCAATAGAAACAATGGAAGTGCTTGATGATAAAACTTTAAGAATACAGTTAAAACATAAATACTCTGCTTTTGCTTCAGGAATTTCTTTGTTTTCTGCTGCTGTAGTTTCGCAAAAAGTTTATGAAGCTGATCCTGATGCTTTTGGTAATAATCCAACTTGCTCTGGTGCTTTTTTAGTTGAATCATTTAAGCGTGGAGAAAAACTAGTACTTGTAGCAAATGATAATTATTGGGGTGGTAGACCTAATCTAGATAAAGTAGAAATGCTTTATGTTCCTGAGGGTAACGCAAGAGTTATTGGTCTTAAAAGTGGAGACTATGATGTTATCACTGGTGTTCCATTTAGCCAAGCTAAATCTATTGCTTCTACTTCAGGTTTAAATTTGGAAACAAAAACAGTTTTTAAATTAGAATATGTTTATTTAAATCATGATAAAGCGCCAATTAATAACAAGGATGTTCGTTTAGCATTAAATTATGCTAAAAATCATGATGCTATTATGAAAGCTGTTTATTTTGGATATGGAGAAAAACCTAATAGTTTTAATCCTAAAATGTCCTTTCATGATCCAAGCGTAGAACCAATACCTTATGATATGGATAAGGCTAAAGAATTAGTAGCCAAATCATATGATGGTACAAAAATTGAGTTAAACATTGATGCAGGAAATTCTGCTTCTAAACAAATTGCTACTATACTTCAGCAAGGTTGGACAGAAGCTGGATTAAATGTTGAAATTGTTGAAGCTGATGGAGGAACTAACTGGGGCAATATTACAAAAGGCGATTATCAAGCAACAGTGAGTTATATAACTAGTGATATTAATGATGATGATGAACTTGCTATTTTGCAAGCTGATTATACTGGCGGTGCAAATGCATTTTTCACTAATTATAATAATCCTGAAGTAACTACTATTTTAAGGCAAGCTAGGGAAGCGTCTGCGCCTGCTGACAGAGCTAAACTTTATAGTCAAGCTCAAGAAATTGTTCTTTGGGATGGTTACAGTGTTCCACTTAACTATACACCTGCTATGAACGGATTTGCTGACCATGTGCAAGGTTGGAGAAATCTTACTACTGGCTGGTGGTGGCTAAAAGATGTTTGGCTAGATAAATAAATTCTTACTATCTTTTAACCCACTCCATGATATCTAATGGAGTGGGTTTTTAATATGAAATACATACGATACATTTATTCAAAATTATTAAGTGTAGTTCCAGTTATTTTTGGAGTTACATTGGTATCGTTTTTTTTAATTCATTTTATTCCTGGAGATCCTGTAAGAATAATGTTGCATGGAAGAGCAACCGATGAAGTTGTCAGACAAATTTATCAAGAATTAGGATGGGATAAACCTTTAATAACGCAATATTTTGAATTTTTATTAAATGCAATACAAGGAGACCTAGGAAAGTCTTATATTCAAAAAGCTCCTGTTTCTGAATTAATACTTGAGCGATTAGGTCCTTCAACGTTTTTATTAATTTACTCAGCTGTTTTATCTTTAATTATTTCGTTTCCTCTATCATATATTTCTTCAATAAAAGTTAATTCGTATAGTGATCATTTAATTAGATCTATAGGCTTAATTGGATTTGCAATGCCCCCTTTTTGGATAGGCATATTACTAATATTAATTTTTGGACTTTTTCTAAATTTATTTCCTGTATCAGGTTATGGAGAAGGATTTTTTGGTCATATTTATCATTTATTTTTACCTTCTCTAACAATAGCTCTTTTTCTTTCACCCATGCTTACACAAACTTTACGAGCTTCTATATTAGATAACTTGTCATCTGACTATGTTGAGGTTGCTAAATCAAAAGGTTTATCCAACAGAAGTATTATATTCTCACATGTATTAAAAAATTCATTAATACCTGTAATCACAATATTGGCTGTCAATATAAGTTGGTTAATAAGTGGCGCTGTAATAATTGAATATGTATTTTCTATTCCTGGTTTGGGCACTCTTCTAATAAGAGCTATTAGCTACAGAGATTATACTGTTATTCAAGGTTTGTGCATTGTTTTTTCAATAATGGTGGTTTTAGTTAATTTTTTAGCTGACCTTTGCTACATGTTCATTAACCCGAGGGTACTTAAATGATAATGAAAAATATAATTGCATATTTTATAAATGAATATCAAAATAGTAATACTAATTTAAAAATTGGTATTTTGTTACTTATTTTAATTATATTAGCTGGAATTTTTGCACCTTTTCTCACACCTTATGATCCGTATTATCAAGATTATAATTCAATTCTTTTACCTCCAAGTCTAGATCATTTTTTTGGTACAGATAATTATGGGAGAGATGTTTTTACAAGAGTTTTATATGGAACAAGATTGGATCTTCAAATTGGTTTTTATACAACTTATGTTCCAATGATATATGGCTTAATGATTGGCGCTTATGCAGGTTATTTTGGAGGCGCACTAGATACAGCAATAATGCGACTAACAGATACTGCTATGGCTTTTCCTTTTTTAGTTTTAATTATATTTATTTTAGCAATCTTGGGCCCAGGTATTCAAAATATTTATATAGCAGTTTTTTTAGTTGCTTGGACAATGTATGCCAGATTAGCACGTGCGGAGATGTTAGTAGAAAAAAATAAAGATTATATTACTGCTGCACAAGTTTTAGGTTTTGGAACAAATAGAATTATTTTAAAACATGCAATGCCAAATATCATTACATCATCAATAATTTTTTCTATGTTTGATTTTGTATTAAACATATTACTTGTAAGTGGATTAAGTTTTTTAGGACTTGGTGTGCAACCTCCTACACCAGAATGGGGAGCTATGGTTGCAGAAGGAAGAGATTTTATTCTAGATGCCTGGTGGATTAGTACTCTCCCAGGTCTTGTCATAGTGTTAACTGGATTTACTTTGTGTTTAATAGGCGATGGCCTTTCTGAAAGATTTGGAAAAAGAAATCAATATACAGTTTCTGTATAATGGAATATCAATATGGTAAATAATATTTTATCAATTAAAAATTTTTCTGTTAATTTCAAAACAAAAGATAGTAATGTTATTGCTAATCAGAATATTAACTTAGATCTTAAAATAGGGGAAATCTTAGGAATTGTTGGAGAGTCTGGAAGTGGCAAAACTGTTTTATGTAAATCGATATTAAAACTTTTACCTGCTCCACCTGCTAATTATGAATCGGGAAAAATTTATTTTGAAAATCATAATATATTAGAACAAAATGAAATAAAATTAAGAGAAATCAGACAAAAAAAAATAGCAATGATTTTTCAAAATCCTATGAGTTCTTTTAATCCAATTAGAAAGGTCGGCGAACAAATAATTGAAAATTTAAACAATAAAAATATTTCTAAAAAAACAACGAAAGATTTTTGTATAGAATTGTTAATAAAAGTAGGAATTCCAACTCCAGAAATAAGATTTGAAGAGTATCCTCATCAATGGTCTGGCGGAATGTTACAAAGAGCGGCAATTGCTATGGCAATTAGAAACAATCCAAAAATATTACTGGCTGATGAACCAACAACTGCTTTAGATGTCACAATCCAAGACCAGATACTTGCGCTATTATTAAAAATTCAAGAAAATAATAAAATGTCTATGATTCTAGTATCTCATGATTTAGGGGTTGTTGCCGAAACTTGTGATCGTATAGCAGTGATGTATGCTGGCAGGATAGTTGAGTTAGCTGAAACAAAAGATTTATTTACAAATCCACAACATCCTTATACGCTTGGTTTAATAAATTCTATTCCAAAAATTAATTTTCGCCAAGAAAAACTTAATAGCATACCAGGAACACTTAAAACTTTTTCAACTTACAACAATAAATGCCCATTTCTTGAAAGATGTAAATTTTCAAATGAGCTATGTAATAAAAATGAAACTAGTCTTAAAGAAATTAAAAAAAATCATTTAAGTTTATGTTTATATCCAGACAGAATTAATCAAAAAATGCAGATTGAATTATGAAGCAAAAAAAAATTTTAAAAATAGAAAAACTTAATGTTGAATTTTCAAAAGAATCAACTTTTCTAGATTTAATTTTTCGTAAAACGAAAAAAACTGTTAAAGCTGTTGAGAATTTAAGTTTAGAAATCCAAGAAGGTGAAATCATTGGGTTAGTAGGTGAAAGTGGAAGTGGTAAAAGTTCTTTGATTAAGGCTATAGTGGGAATTAATAACATTAATAATGGTAAAATTTTTTATCAAGAAGAAGAAATAAAATATAAAAAGAAAAATATAAAAAAGTTTTTAAGCAAACATTTTCAAATGGTTTTTCAAGATCCATATTCTTCTTTAAATCCAACTATAACAGTTTATAACACTCTGAAAGAAGTAATTAATTTTCATAATAAAAATTTCAATAATAAAGAAATTGATAATAAAGTATTAAATTTACTGGATTTGGTTGGTTTAAACAAAGATTTAAAAAATAGAAAACCCAAAGCACTAAGCGGTGGACAAAGACAAAGGGTAGGTATTGCTAGATCTTTAGCTGTTAATCCCAAAATTTTATTATTAGATGAACCAGTCACTGCGTTGGATGTTTCAATTCAAGCACAAATATTGAATCTTTTAAAACAACTTAATCAACAACTAAAGTTAACTATGATTTTAGTAGCTCATGAACTTTCAATTATTGATTTTATGTGCAGCAAAGTAGCAGTTATGTATCTGGGTAAAATTATTGAGTTTGGCAATCGAGATGATATTTTTAATAATCCAAAGCATCCTTATACTATTGGTTTAATAAATTCGATGCCAAAACTAAATCCAGAAAAAAGAAGTCGAAAAGCTGCCTTGTCAGGTGATATTCCCTCCCCTTTTGATATACCCAAAGGGTGTAGGTTTCATCCTAGATGTGAATATGCAATAAATAAATGCTCATCAATTGATCCTGAGCAAAATCATATTTCAAAAAATCATTATTCCTTTTGTCACTTATCTCATAAGTTATAGATCTACCATTATGCCTACTAAAATTGATAAATATTATAATATCAAAATTCAGAATTTAAAAAAAGAAGGATTATTTAAGGAAGAAAAAACCATTTTATCAAAACAATCAAATATTGTTAGAACTACATTTAATAATAAAATGATTAATTTTTGTTCAAATAATTATTTAGGATTAGCAAATAAAAAAGAAATAAATAATGAAGCTATCAAGTCAATTCAAAAATACGGGTATGGAATGGCTTCAGTTAGATTTATTTGTGGAACACATGATATTCATAAAAAATTAGAAACAACTATTTCAAATTTTTTACATAAAGAGGATACAATTTTATACTCCAGTTGTTTTGATGCAAATACAGGTTTATTTGAAACTATATTGAATGAAGGTGATGCAGTAATTTCAGATGAGTTAAATCATGCTTCTATTATTGACGGTATACGTTTGTGCAAAGCAAAAAGATTTAAATATAATAATAACGATATGAATTCTTTAGAAAGCAAACTTGTTGATGCAAAAAATTTTAAAAAAAAATTGATAGTTACTGATGGAGTTTTTTCTATGGATGGAATAATAGCTAATTTAAAAGATATTTGTTCTTTAGCAAAAAAATACGATGCTATAGTCATGGTTGATGATAGTCATGGGTTAGGAGTACTCGGAGAAAATGGAATTGGTTCAATAGAGTATAATAATGTTATAGATAAAGTAGATATAGTAACAGGTACACTAGGTAAAGCTTTAGGTGGAGCTTCAGGAGGTTATACATCTGGTAAAAAAGAAATTATTACTTGGTTAAGGCAAAGATCAAGACCTTACTTGTTTTCAAATACTTTAGCGCCTGTAATAACAGCAACTTCAATTAAATCCTTTGAATTAGTTTATAAAAGTAAAAATTTAAGAAAAAAACTTCATTATAATAGCAATTATTTTAGAAAAAGTATTCATGATTTAGGTTTTGTAGTTTCTGGTTGTAACCATGCTATAATTCCCATTATCATTAAAGATGCTATCTTAGCAAAAAAATTATCTGAAGAGTTAAGTTTAAAAGGTATTCTTGTGGTAAGTTTTTCTTATCCTGTTGTACCAAGAAATAAATCTAGAATAAGAGTTCAAATTTCTTCTATACATACAAAAAAAAATCTTGATACAGCAATAAAAAATTTTAAAGAAATAGGAAAAAAGTTAAAGATAATTTAATTTAGAATCATCTAGAGGGTTTTATTTCTACGTTGAATCAACGTTCCAAAAAAAAGTTTAACACCCGATAGAATCAAATTTTGATTCATTATGAGCGTCTTTTGAATCGATTGACCATAAGATTCTTTTATGATTCTTTCTTGTGCTCGATTTTTGATTCAAGATGAGATAGTATGGGACTAGAAATAGAAAGAAAGACGAGAGAATAGAAAGAAAAACAATTAACGTGAACCGAGAACCTAGGCCGTTTTGTGCTCGAGCAAAAGACTACGGATCTGGAGGTTATGAGTTCGACTCTTCTCGGGCGCGCCAAAATAAATTATAGGTAAAGTATGATTATAAATTTGAATAACGAAGAAATACAAAAAAATTCTTCTATTAATGGCCAGTTTTTGTCAGCATCTTTGCAAGATATTAATCAACATTGTAAAATTTTAAAATCCAATTTTTTTCTAGACTCATTTAACTATTTTCCAATTACATCAAATTATGAAACATTTAATGAATTATTTAAGAGGCAAGATAATAACTCAATAGAACATTTTTATACTGCAAATTTCTATAAAAATTTAAAAGATAATGAAAATAGTTTTAAAGTTTTTAATGATTGTTTTATTCTTGGAAGCAGCACTGCTGATAATTATTTTTCAAATTTAATACATTTTTTTCCAAGGATTTTTTTTAATAATGAAAAAAATATCAATTTATTAATTCATAGAAATTTATCCAATAAGTTTAGAAATCTAATAATGACTATTTGTTCAATTAGGGAAATTAAGGTAAGATTTAGTTATATTGATGACGAATTTTATAAATTTAATAATTCATCTTTCCCTCAATTTTTTAATATTGAAAATTCAGTTAAAATACTGCAGTTTTTTTTCAAAAAAATATTAAATAATATTGATAGTTTAAATTACGGAAAAAAAATATACGTCAGAAGAGAAGATTCATCATACAGAAAAATACTTAATGAAGCTGATTTAATAGAAAAATTTAGAAATAGTGGTTTTGAAATTATCAATCCAAACCATTTTAAAATTTTAGAGCAAATGAAAATATTTTCAGATGCCGACTTAATAGTTTCTGCTCATGGTTCAAATTTAGCAAATATAATTTTTTGCAAGCAGGGTACTAAAATCATCGAAGTTGGTCCCAAATTTGATAAACCATATGAAGTTAATATTTTAAATAGATATAATCATTTATCAAATCTTACTAATTTAGAGTATTCAAAAATTGAAGCCGACTCAGTAAATGTATCAAAACATTCATATTTAGCTACTAAATATATTAACCAAAAAATTTTAGATGAAAGTAATTATTATAAAAATTTAATTATAAAAGTTAATGAAATTGAAAATATTCTTAATAATTAAAAAACTAATATTCAGTATATTTTTTATTCAGTATGGGCTTTAATTTGCTTTATTAGCATCCTGTAGCCTCATAACTTAATATTGCAGAAATACTTGATCTAAGTTTTACACATTCAATCTCTAAATTATTTTTCGTTGAATAAATACTTCCTTCTATAACTTCTCTGAGTAATGATTTTTTGGAGTTATGTTTTTTTAAAATTTTATAATCTACATATCTTTTATCTTTTATGATTTTTAAAATTAAGTTTTCTAAACTAATTTGATCATCAATAAGATTTAAATTTTTTGCTTTGCTGGATGTATATATTAATGCACCAATTTCATCTTCTAATATCTTTATTTCAATTTTTCTTTCTTTAGATACTATTCTTACAAATTCATCATATATTTCATCAACCATATTTTGTAATTGATTAATTTCATTGCTTGTAGGTTTTCTAAATGGGTTGAATATATCTTTAGATTTTCCTGCAATATTTGAATAAATTTCTATTCCTTTTTCAGTTTCTACCTTATTGCCAAACAAACCTGACGAAATTGATGTTGGGTTATTATAAAAAAACCAGTCAGGGCCTTTAACTCCAATACTTCCAATTACAGATCCATAACTAGCATAAATTTGATCACCAGAAGTAGCAGCCCAATAACCACCTGATGCTAAAAGTTCATTAGTATGAAATATAATTTCAATTTCATTTTTATCTTTAAAGTCTAATATAATATCATATAGATTCTTTGATGCGCTTACAGTCCCACCAGGGGAATTTATAGAAATAATTATTACATCAGGCTTGGACTTGTTAAGCTCTTCAAGATAGTTTTTTAATTTCTGCGGAGTTATTACAAATGAGTTTAATAGACTTGAAAATTGATAGTTACTATTAATAATTAATCCACTTAATTCTAAAATTGCAATTATATTTGCTGAATTTTTATCTCCTGATATAAATGAAAAATCTCTTGATTTTTTGGTATCAAAAAAACTAAATATAGAAATTATAAGGAATATTAATATTACAACTGATAAAAATATTGAAAAAGTTTTATAAAAAATCTTCAAGAAAATAGCCATTTTTTAAGTGTATAGAAAAATAAAAAAAAATTATATCAAACTCTTGATTAAGATCAAATAATGCTTAAATGATTAGCACTCTATTAGCAAGAGTGCTAATAA
>CETM01021565.1_pt1 | contig 13099 bp, 8 predicted proteins | sample 361451 | NCBI WGS metagenome assembly CETM01 (sample SAMEA2622690, study PRJEB7988) | marine metagenome | isolation source: saline water (ENVO:00002010), including
TTTTTTGGGCCGAGAGGGGCGCGATATGGCAGTGAAGAGTTCAACTAAAAAGCGCCTGATGGAACTGGGCATCTCTGAGCAACATGCTCATCGTCTAGCAGATGATGCAAATATGGATGCAATCAAGAGAATGACAGTTGAGCAAGTCGCTAAGAAACTCGAGTTAGACATGGAGAGTCAAGATCTTGAGAATGTGATGGCCGTCATCAGGGAACAAATCAATTCAAGGAAGAGATCTAGAACGGGGAGAATTACACTCTCTAGGAAAGCAATTCTAGATTCCGATGTCCCAACTGGTGATGACAGATTCAATGTTCTGAACCACATCCTAGTTCCTCATCATGAATTAGTCCCCGTCGAGGAAGAAGAAGCATCTTTGGCACCATGGGATATGATGGTTAACAACTCAGATGGATCTAAGAGGCTAGCTAAGGAGTTGCTACCGAAGATTCTGATTACAGATCCCGCAATTCAAGCAATAAAGGAATCAGTTGAGACTGAGGATGATGAACTTCCGGCTGGTTGGCTGACTAACAGGGTTGTGAGAATTGTCAGATACAGCCGTTCAGCGGGCTCAAGTACTGCATTTAGACTGATAGTAGAGAGTGCATGAGGTGAGAACATGAGAGAGATAGTTGAGAGTTATTTCAGGCAAAGAAGTCTAGTCAATCACCAGTTGATGTCATACAATGATTGTATCCCTTCAGGCGACGGAAGGCTTAGCCGTATGGAGAAGATTGTCAGAAGTATCCGCATCGGTACTGATGACTCCGCAGAAGATCTCCCCGGAGGAGAAACTGCTGGTGGTTGCATCAAGCTCGATGTCCTAGACAAGGAAATTATTGTCAGACTTAAGGGCATCAGACTCGGTAGACCAACAATCAGGGAGGCCAATGGAGCTGAGCACCCTGCAACTCCTCTAGAATGCAGAATCAGGAAGTTGACATACTTCTCTCCTGTATACATGGATTTCCGAATATATCGCGATGACATCCCTTCAGCAAGTCCAGATGGGGAACTAGGGTATATCGAGGAAGAAGGAGTTCACATTGGTAATCTACCAATCATGGTTCGTTCCGCTAGATGTAATTTGCACGCCGACCACATCGACGAGAACAGAAAACTCTCACCACAGACCTCTGTAGAAGATGCAGAGCGCCTAAACCAACTCCTCCAAAAGGCCGGCGAAGACCCCCTTGACCCTGGTGGATACTTCATCATCAACGGAACGGAGAGAGTACTGATTTCGATGGAAGACCTGGCTCCAAACAGAGTTACTGTCGAGAAGAACAAGAAGTATGCCCATGACACCGAGGTGGCGAAGATTTTCTCACAGAGAGATGGTGTTCGCAAGCCAATCAATATCGAGAAGCGCCGCGATGGCATGCTAATGGTCAAGATACCAAGTGCTGGAACCACTGCAATACCAGTTGTTCTTCTTATGCGCGCTCTAGGAATGAGCAATGATCGCGAGATTTTCGCATCAATCGCTGGCCCAGTGGAGGCGATGAAGTATACTGTAGCCAACTTGAATGATGTCAAGGACAACGAAGAGTACGGTGTCGAAACAGAAGAAGAGGCAATCCTCTGGCTTGAGAAGAAGTTCGCGGCCGGTCAGCAGAAAGAATACAGGGAAACTCGAATCCAGAACTTGTTGGATAAGGAGTTACTACCTCACTTAGGAGATACTGAGGATAACAGACAGAAGAAGTCGATTTTCCTCGGAAGAATCGTCAGACAGGTCCTCGAGATGGCTATTTCTGATCGCGACCCTAACGACAAGGATCACTACGCCAACAAGCGTGTTAGACTCGCTGGCGATCTAATGGAGGATTTGTTCAGAGTCAGCTTACAGCAGCTCGCTAGAGATCTCAAATATCAATTGGAGAGGCATCATAATCGTAAGCGTGAGTTGAAAATTAACTCATGTCTCCGTCCCGATGTCTTGACATCCAAGATTATGCACGCTCTGGCTACCGGAAACTGGGTCGGCGGCAGATCCGGAGTCAGCCAATTACTAGACCGGACTACCTATATTGCGGCTCTCTCGCACATGCGCAGAGTAACGAGTCCATTAGTCCGAAGCCAACCTCATTTCGAGGCCCGAGATCTCCACCCAACACAATGGGGCAGACTTTGTCCCAACGAAACTCCGGAAGGGCAGAATTGTGGCTTGGTAAAGAACGCATCTCAGATGATCGATGTATCGGAGGAAGTGCCTGAGGATGATGTAAAGGAACTCCTGAGAGAAGCAGGGGTTGACTCGTCGCCAGAGCAATGGGCCGACGGTTCAAGAATCCATGTCAATGGAGATATCTTCGGCTTGCACAAGAGGCCAATCAAACTCGTTGAGAGGATCAAGAGAAGTAGACGCTCTGGCAGACTCAGGCCCGAGGTCAGTATTAGACACGACACAGCAAATAGAGATGTTTTCATCAACACCGATAGAGGAAGAGTTCTCAGGCCACTGCTTGTCATTGAGCACGGTAGTCTAAATCTAAACAAACTCCACCTAGATGGACTAAGATCAGGCGATTTGACCTTCGCAGACTTGGTATCCTCAGGTGTCATTGAGTGGGTTGATGCTGAAGAGGAAGAGGACTTGTTGGTTGCACCTCGTCCATTCGACTTACCTCAAATTTCTCCTGAGCACGGAAGGCCAATAAATCCAGCAAAGGTTGAGTGGCTAAATTTGGGAGAGCAGGAAATCTCAGAAGCTAATTTGAGTGCAGAAGTTCAACTTTCCAACGGAACCACCGTTGTCGAGAAATTCAGCCTACCTCTCAATTACCACCAAGAAGGCATCGATGATCTCAGGAAGAAGGAGAAGAAAAACCACACAGTCCTAATTTACACGCATGTAGAGATAGATCCACAATTGATTCTCGGGGTTTGTGCGTCTCTAGTTCCCTATCCCGAACACAACTCAACACCAAGGGTTACTGGAGGTACTGCGATGGTTAAGCAAAGCCTTGGCCTTCCAAGCGCCAACTACCGCCTGCGTCCCGATACTAGGGCCCACATCATGCATTACCCGCAACAGTCTATTGTTGGGACCCGTGCTATGGATTCTACTAATTTTAACTCAAGACCGGGCGGACAGAACTTCGTCGTAGCTATCATGAGCCAGCATGGCTACAACATGCAAGACGCAGTTATCATGAATCGCGCATCCGTAGAGCGCGCGCTGGGCCGATCTGCATTCATTCGTACATACAATGCTGAGAATAAGAGATTCCCAGGAGGCCAGGAAGAGCGCATCGAGGTCCCAGGAACCGGCCTCGATGAGGTCAAGGGCCTGAAGTCGTTCGACAGTTATGCTCACCTTGAGAGGGACGGGCTGCCGATACCTGAGGAGTTCTTGTCTACGCTAGACAAGTCTGATAATTCAGTATTGGTCGGAAAAACCAGTCCTCCAAGATTCCTAGAGGAGGCCCACGGAGCCTTCCTTCAGGCACAAGAGCGCCGCGAGTCCTCGATGCTAATAAGGCACGGTGAGGAAGGCTGGGTAGACAATGTGTTCGTGACCGAGTCCCTAGACTCGGGTCGCCTAGTCCGCATTACGCTGAGAACAAATAAGATTCCAGAACTTGGAGATAAGTTCGCAAGTCGCCACGGTCAGAAGGGCGTAATTGGACGCCTTGTTGATGAGAAGGACATGCCCTTTACTGAAGACGGGGTGATTCCTGATCTACTGATTAATCCTCACGCCATTCCATCACGAATGACCGTGGCCCACGTCCTTGAGATGATTGGAGGTAAGGTCGGCTCGATGGAAGGAAGAAAAATCGACGGGACTGCATTCACAGGTGAGAAAGAAGAATCACTTAGGTCCGGCTTACTGAGAAATGGATACAATCATACCGGTCGAGAGTCGATGATTAATGGAGAGACAGGAGAGGCTTACACCGCCGATGTCTTTGTCGGCGTAATCTACTATCAGCGACTGCATCACCTAGTGAGCAGCAAGCTACACGCTCGCAGTCGCGGGCGAGTGCAGATTCTAACTCGCCAACCAACAGAGGGTCGTGCTCGTCAAGGCGGTCTAAGATTTGGTGAGATGGAGAGAGACTGTCTGATTTCTCATGGAGCTTCGATGGTAATCAAGGACAGACTCTTGGATGAGTCTGATGGCTGGGAGATGATGGTCTGCAACACATCAGGTTGCGGCCATATAGCCTACTATGATTGGAAGCGAAGAACCACGGTTTGCCCCAACTGCGGGGAAAGATCCGATGTACACAAGGTGCAGACTTCGTATGCATTCAAGTTGCTACTTGACGAGATGAAGAGTCTCGGAGTGGCTATGCGATTAGAACTGGAGGACCGAAGATGAGTGCCCGTGATGCAGCAAAGATTCCAAAGAGGATTGAATCAATCAAATTCGGCTTGTTAGACCCTAACGAGATTCGTAAGATGTCTGCGGTTGAAATCAAGACCGCTGACACCTACAAGGATGATGGACACGCATTCAAGCAAGGTTTGATGGATCCGAAGATGGGAGTCATCGACCCGGGAATTCGCTGTGAAACATGCGGTAACAAGCACGACGAGTGCCCAAGTCATTTCGGACACATTGCACTAGAATTGCCCGTTATCCACATTGGTTTCACTAACCTCATTAAGATGGCACTAAAGTCAACTTGCAACACTTGTAGCCAAGTGCTTCTCCACAGCTCACCAGAGACCCACCCTCTTGACCCCGAGAAGTCCGAGCAGGATTACTATAGAGATCGTGTCCATGACATCATGATCAAGCACGGCGTGGGTTCTAGAGAGTTCAAGACCATGATTAAGGAGATTGAGAAAGAGTGTTCCAGCAAGAAGAGAACAATTTGCATGCACTGCGGAGCAGAACAAGGCAAAATCATGCTTGACAAACCATCCACATTTAAGGAGAAGAAGGCAGACAAGGGAGAGCACAAACTCAACGCCAGAGATATCAGAGAGTGGCTTGAGAGGATCCCAGACGAGCACTTAATCTTCCTAGGTATGGACAAGGATTCCAGCAGGCCAGAGTGGACCATTATGAAGGTCCTTCCTGTACCTCCGATTACAGTTCGTCCTTCGATTACTCTTGACAGTGGAGACCGCTCTGAAGACGACCTTACTCACAAATTGGTGGATGTACTCCGAATAAATCAGCGTCTACGTGAGAATCGTGACGCCGGGGCTCCCCAACTAATAGTCGAGGATCTTTGGGAACTTCTACAATACCACTGTACGACCTACTTTGACAACCAGACTAGCGGAATTCCTCCTGCAAGACACCGCTCCGGCCGCCCATTGAAGACACTAGCTCAGCGTCTGAAGGGAAAGGAGGGACGCTTCCGAAGCAACCTATCAGGTAAGCGCGTGAACTTCTGTGCCAGAACTGTCATCAGTCCAGATCCAAATCTCGGCATCAATGAGGTCGGTGTCCCCGAGAAGACTGCAAAGGAACTTACTGTTCCAATCCGTGTTACCGGACGGAACAGAGAGCAACTACGTCAGATGATTCTCAGAGGGCCAGATGTCCATCCGGGCGTGAACTACATTATGCGCGGCGATAGTTTTAGAGTCCGCATTACTGACCGAACTAAGTACATCTGGGCCGGTTTTAGATGTCTAAACCCAGAGTGCCACTCTGGTAGTGAAGATGAGCCTTACACTGGTTTCAGACCTGATCTAAACGAGGTATTGCCTGCTCCTAACTTCTTGCCAGGTCTTGAATTGATGAGACAGAAGAGTAGGAATGCAATCGGTGATCTCGAAGAAGAGTGGGGTGTAGACCTTGAGGCTACTATAAACAATCTCCGTGGAGAGGATTCTAGAGGTGCATCATTGGCTGATGACGACCCACATGCCATCATTCACAACAGATGGAAGTGGGAGCACTCCAATCCTGAAGATTACTTCCCAGATCACTTAGAGGTCCACTGTCCACACTGTGGCAGTCCAGAGATTGAGGATGAGTACGGCGGAACATATCGTACTGAGATCGAGGACAGACTAAGCACAATCGACAGAGATGGAAACCCTAAGCCAGGAGTTATTGTCGAGAGACACTTGATTGATGGCGATGTCGCCATCTTCAACAGACAACCTTCACTTCATAGAATGTCGATGATGGTTCACGAGATTCGAGTCATGCCGGGTAAGACATTTAGGTTTAATTTGGCTGACTGTACACCCTACAACGCCGACTTCGACGGCGATGAGATGAACCTGCATGTTATCCAGAGTGAGGAAGCCAGAGCGGAAGCAAAGATTCTGATGAGAGTACAGGAGCACATTATTACTCCAAGATATGGCGGTAGCGTAATCGGTGGAATCCACGATCACATCTCTGGGGCTTACTTGTTGACAAATGGTGACCGCATTCTGCCCAAGAATCTTGTACTCGAGATTCTTGGTGCAATTGGGTGGGCCGGAGAACTCCCCGAAGAAGTTGAGAGCAACGGTATGGCCGGATACCGGGGTACTGATGTTCTAGGACTAATTGTTCCTGAGGGGTTCAAACTCAACTATACTAGCAGATCTGGCGACGAGGTGACGGTAACTGACGGCATTGTCTCAGGAACAATCGACAAGAGAGGAATCGGCGCTGAAGATGGTAGATTGCTTGACGCCGTTGTCCAAACTCACGGCTCAGATGCAGGCGCAGAATTCCTTAATCGAATGACAAAGATGACTATTGCAATTTGTTCTGCAATGGGCTTCACTACTGGTATTGATGACGAAGATCTTCCTCCTGAGGCAAAGGAAGAGATCGCCCAAATCAATGAGAGGGCGAGCCAAGAGGTCGACGAGGAGTTGGAGAAGTTCGGCAAGGATGGTCGCAGGTATGAAACTCGACCAGGCAGAACTCCACTAGAGACTCTAGAGGAAAACATCTTACAGATTCTTGACAAAGGTAAGGCAGAGTCGGGAGAGGTCGCCAAGGATCACCTGGGTTCCGACAACCCAGCCGTAATGATGGCGGTTTCTGGAGCCAGAGGTTCTATGGACAACCTAGCCATGATGGCAGGTTCAATCGGACAGCCAAAGGTCCGTGGAAAGCGCCTAGAGAGGGGCTATCAGGATCGTGTACTACCGCACTTCCAGAGAGGAGTCAAAGGTGCAGAAGAGAAAGGATTTGTTTCCTCTTCATTCAAGCGCGGTCTTGAACCAACTGAGTTCTTCATGCTATCTGTATCGGGAAGAGAGTCACTGGTCGATACTGCAGTCAGGACAAGCAAGTCCGGATACATGCAGAGAAGACTCATCAACGCTATGGATGACCTGAAGGTAGCCGATGACGGCATGAATTCAGTCCGTAATACAGCAAACAGAATCATACAGTTTGAGTATGGAGAGGATGGAGTAGATCCGGCCAGAAGCCGCAAGGGCTCGCCAGTAGATGTAACTCAAACTCTAGAAGATGCCCTAGGGGGTGAGAAGTAATGGTAGTCAAGAGTGCAACCAAGAAGAAACTCATGGATCTAGGTGTGTCTGAGGAGTATGCACACAAGTTGGCCGATGATCGAAAGTGGGACGATGTTAAGATTCTAACATCCGGACAGATTGCCCAGATTTGTGGCATTGATTCAGGAACTTCTCAAGAGATTTTCAATGTAATGGCAGCCTCAGGAAAGCGGTCCCGAGCAGCTACCAAGACTGAGAAGACAATTGTTCGAAGAAGACCTGCATCTAGGCGTAGGAAGAAGAAGAGCCTACCTCTTCAGAACTTCGACCTCGAGGCTAAGATGAGGGAGATTCTCAGAGATATTGATGTCGATGATCCAATCTATCAGCAACTTCGAGATGTATCAATCGAGATGGATGCTCCATTAACTCCTAGGATTATTGGCGACTTGGTTGAGGGAATCAGGTCTAGAGGGATGAGCAAACTCACCAAGCCCCAAGCGAAGAAGGTTGTAGAATCTTCAATGTCCCACATGGCTGTTTCTAAGGCTGATCCTTACGAAGCAGTTGGAATCACCACAGCACAGTCGATTGGCGAGCCTGGTACTCAGATGACCATGCGAACCTTCCACTACGCTGGTGTGGCCACAGTCAATGTAACGCAAGGTCTTCCAAGAGTCATTGAGATTGTTGATGCTAGAAAGGTACCCAAGACTCCAACGATGCTAATTTATCTTGAGGAAACCAATTCCAAGGGCAAGCCTCTGAACACTGATGAGAAGGCAGTTAGAAGCATTGCAGCAGCCCTTGAGATGACTACTACACTCGACATCGCGCAAATCGATGTAGATGTCACACAACGACACATCACGATGAAGTTGATCAATAAGAATCTCAGGATTAAGCAGATGAATGGTGCTGAAGTTAGAGACAAACTATCGCGTGCCTTACGGCTCTACATCAAAGCCGATGATGAAGATCGCCCAAAAACGCTTACGATTATCCCCGGAGTGACTAAGGAGGAAGACCTCAGCACACTCGCTACCGATCCACCAACTTACACTGCACTATTGCAGCTAGAAGAGAAGATTAAGAAACTTAGACTCAAGGGATTGGCTGGTATTTCACGGGCTAATGTCCAAGGGCCCAGTAGGGATACAGGAGAGTATTACATCTCAACAATTGGATCTAACTTACCTGTAGTCAGCGAGTTTGCGGGCGTGGACAGGTCTAGAACTTACACTAATAATATCGACGAAATAAACAAGTTCCTGGGCGTCGAAGCCGCTAGACAAGCAATCATCAACGAGATGTTCGATACTCTAGAGGGGGCTGGTCTGGAGGTAGATATCAGACATCTACTAACTGTAGCTGATGTAATGACTAGCGAGGGCAACTTCCGTGCTATCGGAAGACACGGAGTCAGTGGGACCAAGCACAGTATCCTAGCCCGCTCGGCGTTCGAGGTTACTGTAACACATCTACTGCAAGCTGGTGTCATAGGAGAGCGTGACGAGTTGAGCGGTGTTACGGAGAATATCATCGTCGGCCAGCCCGTATCTTTGGGGACCGGTAGCGTTGATCTATTCTATATTCCAGAGAGTGTTTGAGGGATTATCATGGATATTGCAAGACAATTGAAGCAAGGAATGAGTACAGGCAACTTAGTCTTCGGGCAGCGACAGACCCGAAGTGCCTGTGCCAACGGAGATGCAAGACTAGTAATCGTAGCAGCCAATTGTCCATCTCATTATATCTCTAAAATCTCAGAAAGTCACCCTGATGTCACAGTACATCAAGTTGCAATGGTAAATGGCCAACTGGGAGCGGCTTGTGCTAAACCATTCCCTGTTAGTGCTCTCTGCGTCATAGACCCCGGACAGAGTGATTTACTTTCTCTTTCCTCAAATCTATGAATCTAGAGTATTGGGCTCTTGATGCCCTATCTATGCGCTCTATTCAAGTTCGACCTGCCTTCGGCCATCGTTGTGGATGGCATAGTCAAGGACTTGTTAGCTGCTAGAGGTATCGTGCTGAAACCTACTGAGGTCCGTGGTTCTCACGGTTTCTCTTGCTTAGGGGTGGCCGAGAGAGTTCCCGAATTAACTCAAGAACTAATCTCACAGGTATTCGTATGGCATGTCTCTGATGACTTGTTTCCAGTAACTGCATCAGAGGTGGAGAGATGGATTGTTGATGTGCCCCATGGAAAACACTGGATACTAAGTGAGAGGGAATTTGACCCTTCTCTAATTGAAGAATCTCATTCAATAGAAGCAGTCGTCTGGGGTCCAAAGAGAATGGCTACATGGATTGGCGAAACTATCCTTTCTGGAGATTTGACTACATCTCTCAATACAAGCAGTCTAAACGAATCTGTAATCTCTGGAGAATTTCAAGAACAAGGAAAGCCATATTCAGAAGTAACTCTGAAGCCTCTGGTTGAATTGAGTGTTTGGCTTGAGCAGAGAGGTTGGGAAGGAATTAGAACTTCGCCCGTACTTCTTTCTGCTAGGCTCTGGACAGTCTCAGGAAATCTAATCGGACCAGATGGACAGAGTGAGTCAGGTAGTTGGCAGATTATTGAAGACCCATGGGCAATTTCTTTCCATATGCTTGACATAAAACAAACTCTCGACAATCCGCCATCACTCCGTTCTTTATCTCCTCCTTCTGGATGGTTGGTACGGCAAGAAAGTATGCCAGAGGAGATGCTTAAACTAGCAGATCAGAGAAGACAAGGTACTCGAGAGACTAATGACGATGAAGTCAGCAGCATTATGTTGGAATGGTGGAGATTAGACCGTTCTAGCGCAACAGGGGAATTTTCTCAATTGACAATTCCCGGTTGGATTGTGTATCCCGATGGAGCAGAAGCAAGACTATTACATGGGAGAAATGGCCGAGTTTACGAGATCGAATAATCAATTCCTGCGAAGCGCCATCAATTCGTCAGTAGACAAAGTATCGCCCGACATAAGCCTAGACATTAGATCAGTAACTTCGACCTTTTCTTCTCCTTCACTACCTTCCGACTTCCTTTCTCTAGATTCCATAGCCTTCATCATGTCATCGATTGAATGAATGCATCTTAGGGAAACGATATACTGTGAATGTAAAGCATCAGCTTCTCTCTTAGATTTGTTCAACTCTCCATGAGAGGAATTCGCCTTCTCCCTAAGTCTGTCAACTTCTTCCGACAATTCGACCATCAAATCGTGAGCTTCCTGTGCCCTTCTAACTGAAATTTCAACTGACTTATGTGCTTCCTCTTGAGAAGCCTCAGCAGCTCTTACAGCATCTTTCAAACCCCTCATTCCGCCACTTCCACGTCCTTTCTCTGCCTCATTAAGGGCTTCACGAAGCTCTTTCATTTTCCTCATGAAGGCCCTCTCTCCTCCACTGAAACGACCTGTCATATGGCTCATCTCCAACCTCTCCATATCTGATCTAATTTTTCCCGGAGGAGGTCCTCTGCGACGTTTTGATTTCTCTCCATTTTCTTCCTGCTCAGCAAGCTTACTTCTGAGCTCTTCGCGAATGCTCTTGAGATGATTCGATTTCTCGGCCCTAATATCCTTAAGTTCCTTGACTCTACTGTTGATTTCATCTCTGACTGATTTCTGTGCCTGAACCTCGTTGATGAGTTCCTTTACCTGCCGGTTAACTTCATTTCTTTCGTCAAGATGCTGTCTAACCTCGGAATTCCAACGATCCCTTTCTTCCTTATTAGATTCCGACTTTTCAAACATAGATTGAGATAGTGGTTGGAGAATTTCTCTAACCTCACTAAATTCCACTATGCCACCTCTTTAATCGACTATGGGCTCTCATTTAGGTATGATGGAAGCAATTGACTACTCATCTGCCTCCCTTTTTGCTGCGAGAGTTCCTCTTCGAGCACCGCCCCTAGAAACACCAAGCCTCATTCTCTTTCGCTTAGACTTCTTCTGTACAGATTCGACTCGATCAGTCTTAGCCGGGGTTTTCAACTCGGTCAACTCACTTAGATTGGAAGAGTCCAGAAGAGTCTGAAGCTCATTAGCATCCAATGTCCCTCCTGTCTTCGCTCTTTCTTTTATGTCTGATAGTTTGATTGGCCTACCTTCTCTGGTTGTTGCCTTCAGATATGATCTGACCCTTCCTAGGCTTGTTCGAATTTGCTTTCTTTCAGAAGTAAGACTATCTAGTAACTTGTCTATCTTACTAATTCTCTTACTAATCTTACTTATTTCGGATCTTGAAATACCTTTTGATTTACTTCTCGACTCACTGGATTCATCATCATCCGAGTCAGTATCAGATATCTTCGTAGAATCTAGTCTTCCCGTGATATCTCTCATTCTCTTTACTTGCTTTACATATTCTTTGTGATAATTTTCAGATTCTGACTTGACAGAAATTGCCGCCTGTAATTCAAAGAAACGAGAGAATGAGTCCAATTCTCTAGCCAAGGTGGGGACAGTAGTAAGGTCATTATCCAGCGTTGTTAGTCTGTTATGAGTGTCAGACAACCACTCTCCCAAAACTTCGATAGGTGGAGGGACTCTGATATTAACCGCATCTCTATCTTCACGAGCTTTATCCGCAGCCTGCCTGACATTGTGAAACTCTCTCAACAAAGCTCTCCTCTCTCCGCTGACTTGCTCCAACTCTCCGAACGCAGTACGCATCGACCGAACCAAACTGACCTGGTCCCTCCTCTCGCTTCTTAAATCGCTGTGCTGCCTTTCTACTGACCTAAGACTCCGTTCCAAATCGCCACGCATTGTCTCGACTTCGATGTGATCCATCTCTTCGAGGTCATCGAAGTCATTAGTGCTAGAATCACTCATTCCTCTTCGCCCCCAGATTTCTTTGATTTAGATGTGGACTTTTGACTTCTAGCAAAGGATGAATTTCCCCCTGAAGAGACCTTATTTCTGGCCTTCATCAAATCTCGATAATTTCCTCCCAGTTCACCGAATCCATCCTTCAATCTTCTTTGCCAGTGTTCAATAGCAACATCCGACTGATCTAGGAGTTCTCTGGCTCTGTCCATCTGCCTTCTGATATCGCGTAATTCAGCAGTCAACAGAACCTTCTTTTCATGCAATGGCTGAGCCTTCGCCACCGACTGCAACATCTTTCTATGAGCAGAATCTGCCTTTCTATATGATGTCACCATTTCGCGACGAGACTCGACAAATCTAGACATCTCAGGATTTGATTCCTTTCTCGACCTTAGCCATTTATCATTTTCTTCAAGGAGTTTCTTCCTACGATCTAGAAGCTTTCTCTCCGATTGCTGATCAAGTGCTGAAGTCTGAATACTGTCTTCTATTTCTTCAAGTTGCTCAAGCAGTTTTTCTTTCTTCCAGTTTGGATCAAGATTAACCATTCCTCCAGATTCAATCAATTTTCCTCTAGAATCTTTAACCTCTACGAGCAACTTAGAAGCATTCCTTTGAGACTGATTTCTTTCTTCCTTGAGAATGGCCACCTTTTCGTTGGCACTGCGGTGTGACTGGATTGCTCTTTTCACACGAGGTTCCAATGACTCCTCCTCTGCTTCGAGGTTTCTGATTACTCCTGGCAACTCTTGCTTCAGGACCTGACGCCTGACTAGTAAGGCCTGCGCCAACTGTTCGGGGCTTATCGCCAACAGCTCGTCGACCTCCATAGCATCCGGGGCACAAGAGAACCTGCATTAAAGGTCACTATGTGACCTTGG
>CETM01001577.1_pt1 | contig 13064 bp, 17 predicted proteins | sample 361451 | NCBI WGS metagenome assembly CETM01 (sample SAMEA2622690, study PRJEB7988) | marine metagenome | isolation source: saline water (ENVO:00002010), including
TCAGAGTCTACAATATCAAAAATTCCATCAAAAAGCTTATTGATACCTATTCTTTTAGTAACATTTTCTGCATGGGCACGTGAACCATTGGTAAAAATTATTTTTTTGTCTTTTATTCTTCTTAATTCAAACTCCAAATCTTTATCATTTTTAAGAAACTCCAAATCAATGTCATGTACAAAATCTAAAAATTCTTTTGCATCTATTTCATGATTTTTTATCATCCCATTCAAAGTAGTATTATATTCATGAAAATAATTTTTTTGTATTTTTCTAGCTTCTTCAATACTCACGTTAAGTTTACTTGATATATATTTAGACATTCTTTTATCTACTTGATCAAAAACTTTTGTGTCACCAGAATAAAGAGTATTATCTAAATCAAACAACCAATATTTTATATTAACAAGATCTTTCATTTTCTTATTAAGGTGCCAGCACCTTGATCAGAAAAAATTTCCTTTAATATTGATCTAGGTTTTCTACCATCAAGAATAACTACACCTCTAACTCCATTTTCAACTGCATCAATACAATTTTTTATTTTTGGCAACATTCCTCCGTGCACAATTTTAAGATTAACTAGATTCTCCATATCATAAGGTTTTATTTCAGATATTAATTTTTTTCTGTCGTCATAAACTCCCTCGACATTTGTCATCAATAAAAGTCTTCTAGATTTTAATTTTTTTGCAATGGCACTAGCAGCTGTATCTCCATTTATATTATAAGTTTGGTTGTCCTCACCCAAACCTAACGGTGCAACAATAGGTATTTGATTTTGACCAATAATATTTTTAATTATTCCTAAGTCTATTTTTTGTGGAACTCCTACAAAGCCAAGCTCAGGTTTGTCAGGAATAACATTTATAACATTATTAATTTTTGTGTTTATAGAAACCGCTTTTGAACCTTTTTCATTTAGCGAACTCACAATATCATTATTAAAATCTATGAGTACTTTTTCAACAACATTGATAACACTCTTATCCGTTACTCTTAAACCATTAATAAATTTACTTTGTATATTTCCTTTTTTTAATTCCCTCTCTATTCTTGGACCCCCGCCATGAACAACTACAATTGAGAGACCTAATTTATTTAATATACTTATATCTTGAATAAAATTATTAAATATACTTCTATCAATTAAAACATTCCCACCATATTTAATTACTAATAAATCTTTTTTATATTTTTTTACATATTTAGGAACATTCTTTACATCTGGTGCATCCTCTGGCCAAAATTTTTTTATTTCGTCTAGACTATTTTCTTCAGACATTATTTAGTTTTGACAGTTGTGGTTCTCATTATCACCCACTGTTGAGCAATTGTTAAAATATTATTAATTGTCCAATACACTACTAACCCAGCAGGGAATGGAGCTAAAATTATTGTTAGGAACAGAGGAAAAAACATAAATATTTTTGCCTGAATAGGATCAGGAGGTGTTGGATTTAATTTTTGTTGTAAGTACATGGTTGCACCCATCATTATCGGCCAAGCACCAATTATTAAAAATGATGGAGGATCCCAAGGAATTAAACCGAAAATATTAAAGATTGATGTTGGATCTTGCGCCGATAAATCTTTTATCCACCCAAAAAATGGTTGATGTCTCATTTCTAATGAAATTAGAAGCATTTTGTAAATTGCAAAAAAGAAAGGTATTTGTATTAAAATTGGCAAACAACCTGATAACGGATTAACTTTTTCTCTTTTATATAAAGCCATCATCTCTTGCTGAAGTTTTACTTTGTCATCTTTGTGTAATTCTTTTAATCTTAATAATTCTGGCTGCAAAATTTTCATTTTTGCCATTGATCTAAAAGAATAGTTGGCCAAAGGAAAGAATAACAATCTTACAGCGGCAGTAACTAAAATTATGGCTATTCCAAAGTTTTTAGTAAGTTCAAATAAATAGTTTATAATAAAAAATAGTGGTTTTGTTAAAAAATAGAGCCAACCCCAATCAATAGTCAAATCAAATTTACTAATATTTTCTGATTTGGCATATCCATCAATTACTTTTACTTCTTTCGCGGCAACAAAAACTTTTGTTCCAGATGTTTTACTTAAAGATGGCTGAACAACAACTGGCTTGTTCAGTATATAGTTTGCTTTAAAACTGTCAGCTTTATAAACAAATTCTCCTCTGAAAGATTCGTTTTTTTCAGGAACTAAGGCAGTAATCCAAAACTTGTCAGTTATACCTAACCAACCGCTCTCGGCATTGTGTTCTTTCTTCTTATCTTGAATATCATCGTAATCATATTCTTTAAGTTCCTCATTAAAAACTCCTATAAAGCCATCGTGCAATATTAAAGTTCCAGACATAGATCCAGCTTGAAGAATCGGTTTTTTATTTCTAGTTATTTGAGCGTAAGGATATAATTCTACTAATTTGTTAGACTTATTCTGAATTTCTTGAGTTATTCTAAATAAAAACTTATCGTCTAATTCAATTTTTTTCCTAAATATTAATCCTGATTTGTTATCCCACTCTATTAATACAGAATTTCCTGCTGATAATTTACTATTACCCTTTACCTTCCAAAGAGTTTCTTTATTTGGTAGATTAATAGTTTGAATATTACTTGCCGCCCATCCTGTTTCTATAAAGTAACCTTCATTAGTTTCCTCTGGATTTAAATACGTTACTTTTTTATCAGAGCCAAGAGTTTCATTGTATTTTTTAAACGTAATATCATCAATCAGGGCTCCTTTAAGAGAAATTGAACCAACAACATTTTCGTTTTCAAAATTTATTCTTTTTGTAGATTTAATAGCATCATTTCTTGAAACTATTGGTACATTTAAACTCTCCACATTAAGATTTGGAGCATCTGGTTTTTGGTTATCTTTTTTCGAATTTTGATTTTGCTGCAAATTTTTTTCTTCATCAATTTGAGGTGTTTCAAAAATTACAGACCATCCAAATAAAACTGCAAAAGACAGAGCTATCGCAAAAATTACATTTCTAAGATCCATTTAATACCTTTTTTCTGTTTTATTTTTTTTTGGAACAAGATCTAAACCAGAAGATCCGCCTAAAAATTTTAAAGGGTGACATTTACAAATTCTTTTAATTCCAAAACGACATCCTTTTAAAAATCCATGTGTTTCTAAAGACTCAATAAAATATTCTGAGCAAGAGGGAAGAAATCTGCAGTTTTGACCAAATATTGGAGATATAAAAAATCTGTAAAATTTGATCAAACTTATTGTTAAAATATTTAAAATTTTCATAAATTTAATTTTTTATTTTCTTAAAACTTTGCTCCATTCTTTCGTATAAGGATATATGATTTTCTTTATACGATTTCGTCTTTCCGAAAACTATATATGTATAATTTAAATTAATTGCACCATTTATTTTTGTTAGTTTTTGAACTATGGACCTCAATTTTCTTTTAATTCTATTCCTTTTAACGGCATTTCCAATTTTTTTTTTAATCACAAAACTTATATATAGTTTATTTTTTTTTTTATTATGTATGAAATTTTTTTTGCAATAAATTGAGAAGAAATCATTATTGATTATTCTATTTTTTAACACTAAAAGAAAATGTTCTTTCTTTTTTAAACTTTCTAGTTTTATCATTAATTTTTTAGGTAGAAAGTCTTTTACGACCTTTTGCTCTTCTTCTTGCTAGTAATTTTCTACCTGATTTTGTGCCCATTCTTGATCTAAAACCATGTCTACGTTTTCTGACTAGTTTACTTGGTTGGTAGGTTCTTTTCATAAAATATTTTTAGTTATATATTTTAATTAATGTCTGATGTACAGGTAAATAATGAGCAATAAATTAAAATTTTTTTTAGGAATTGCATATTTACTAATTTTAACAATATTTCTATACTTCTTATTTTCAAAGATAGAAATCAGCAGGCTTAATGATTTCATCTACTACAAGGAACTCCAGATAAGCATAAACAATTTTATTGGAGATAATTTATATCTTAATTTATTTTCATTTTTTTTATTTTCTATAATTTGGATAATCCTTTTAGGTTTTGGCTCACCCTTACTTATAATTTCAGGAATATTTTTTGGAAAATGGTTGGGTTTCTTAGTTTCACTTATTTCTGTTACTATAGGAACATTAATTCTTTATATAATTGCTAATTTCTTTTTTAAAAATTTAGTAAAATCATATCTAGAGACAAGATTTTCAAAATTTATATCTCTATTTAAAAAAAATGAATTTTATTACTTTTTTGCTTTTAGGTTTTTAGGGGGTCTAGGTATACCTTTTGGGCTACAAAATACTTTGCCAGTGATATTTAATATGAAAAAATCAAATTATTTTTTTGCTAGTTTATTTGGTTTTATTCCTCATTTTTTCATTTGGAACACAATTGGATCAGGTATAAATGATTTTATAGCGCAGTCCGAAGAATTTAGTATTATTAATTTAGTTTTAACCAAAGAAATATATATGCCTTTGATTGCAATTTTTGTTTTAGTTTTAATATCATTATTCTTAAAAAATAAAATCTTTTTTGAAAAAAAAGAAAAATGAAAAGCACTCAAAAATTTGCTTGGTTAATTTGGTTTCTTCTTGTAATCATATGGAATTACGGTTACCCAACTGCAAGTCCCTTTTTAGATGTTTTGGTAGCTACTATTTTGTCTGTATTAAATATTATATTGTTAAAACTTATTAAAAAATAAATAATTGTGTCGGAAAACATCTTTAAATCTGCAGTATATTATCATAGCAAAAAAGAATTTAAAAAAGCAAAAGAAATTTATGAAGGTCTATTAAAAGTTAATCCAAATAATTTAGCTATAATGCAAAATTATGCAGCTCTGCTTTCACAAACAGGTGAATACAAAAAAGCAGATAAAGTTTTTGAAAAATGTTTAGAAATAAAACCAAAAGATGCTTTAATTTTATATAATTATGGTAAATTTTTTCAAGATCAAAAAAAATTTGATGAAGCTATAAGGTTTTATAAAAATTCATTCAAAATAAATCCGAAAAAAAATTTAAGTCAGTATAATATTGGAAATATATATCTTTACAAAGGACAATATAAAGAAGCAATTGATTACTTTAAAAAATCATTGTTAGTGAGTCCTGAAAATTATTTAGCGTATAATAATATTGGTATTGCATATAAAAAATTGGGTAATTTTGATCAGGCAATTAAATTTTATGAAGAGGCCTTAAATAAAAACAAAAATTATGCAGATGGTCATGTTAATTATAGTACGATGCTATTAACTTTAAATAAATTGGAATTAGGTTTCAAAGAATATGAATGGAGAAAAAAAAGTAAAGTATTTTCAGATTACCTAAACTACAGGGACTTAAAAATAAAATCACCAATTTGGTTAGGAGAAAAAATATCAGGCAAAACAATACTCATATTTGCAGAACAAGGAATAGGTGATTTAATACAGTTTTCCAGGTACTTATACGCTTTAAGAGACAAGTATAATTGTAAAGTAATTTTTAGGTTAAAACAAAATCTTTCCCATTTTTTTAAAGACGATGGAATAAAAATAATTACAGAAAAAGAAAAAATTCCTGAACATGATTTCCATAATCATATCGCAAGCCTTCCCGGAATATTTTTTAAAGAGTTTAAAAATTTTCCTAAAACTGTAAATTTTATAAATGAAAATGAGAAAATATTTAAAAAATGGACCAATATTTTAGACAAATATAAAGGCTTAAAAATCGGAATAAATTCCCATTCAACAGCTACAGTTGGAGAACGAATAATACCATTAAACAACTTTATTCATTTAACAAATCTAAAAAAAATAAATTTTTTTATAATTCAAAAAGACTTTAACAAAACAAAAATTTCAAATATAAATCAAAACTCTAATGTAAATTATTTTGAAGATATGGATAAAAATGTAAAACCATTTGAAGATACTATTGGTATAATTAAAAATTTAGATCTAATAATTACAGCAGATACCTCTTTAGCACACTTAGCTGCGACTTTAGGAAAAAAAACTTGGATAGTACTACCCTTTGTTAGTGATTGGAGATGGTTTAATCAAGATCAAAAATCAATATGGTATAATAATGTTACTTTGTATAAACAAAAAAAAATTGGTGATTGGGACCAGGTCTTTAAAATTATAAGCAAAGATTTAAAAAAAAATTATAACTAAAAATTTTACATTGCATATTGGTTATCTTCATAGTAAAACAATATAAAAATATGGTGCTAAAATGGGAATTCACTACGATTATAAATCAACGCGAGGCGAGAAAGCGATGCGGAAAGAAGCCAAGAGAAAAGCACGCCTGGAGCAAAGGAAGGCAAAAAGAAATCTAAAGTTAAAAGTAGAGGATGAGCCCAAAGATAAAATGCACGATATTGAGAAGACAATAACTTTAGATGATTTAACTAATCCCAACAAAAGTTAGTTTGGATAAAATTGTCGAAATACAAAAAAAAAATTGTTTTAGCCGAACCTTTATTTGACAATAAAAAATCTATCAAATTATTAAAGGAAGTAATAGAATCTAACTTCGTTAGCGAGGGAGAACTAACTAAAGTTTTTGAAAAAAAGATTTCGAAGTTATTGCATATAAAATATGTTTCTTGTGTAACAAGTGGAACCATTGCGATTTTTATAGCCCTAAAGTCTTTGAGAATAAAAAACAAAGATGAAGTTTTAGTACCAAATTTAACTTATCCAGGAACATTAAATGCAGTAAATCTAGCGGGTGCTAAACCAATCTTAGTAGATGTTAATCAAAATAATTTATTAATAGATATCAATGATCTTAAAAGAAAAATTAACAAAAAAACTAGAGCAATTATTGCTGTTCATCTTTCCGGAAGAGGCACGAATATAACTGAATTAAATAAAATTGCAAAGAAGAAAAAAATTCATTTAATCGAAGATGCAGCTGAAGCTTTTATGTCTAAAAAGAATAAAAAATTTCTCGGAACTTTTGGTAAGGTTGGGTGTTTTTCTTTTGCACCAAATAAAATTTTAACAACTGGGCAAGGTGGTGCAGTTGTTACAAATGATAAAAAAATCTTTGACGAAATTTTAAAATTAAAGGATCAGGGAAGAACTGGAATAAAAACTGGTGGTGAAGATAGCTATGATAGTATTGGGTATAATTTTAAGTTTACAAATTTACAGGCAGCATTAGGTCTCTCACAATTAGATTCAATTAAAAAAAGGATAGAAAAATTAAAAAATAATTATAAGTTTTATAAAAAAGGAATTATTCAAAATAACAAAATTAAAATTTTTAGTTTTGAACTTCAAAAAGGTGAAGTTCCTCTTTGGACAGATATAAAATGTTATAATCGAAATAAACTATTTAATTACTTAAAAAAAAGGAATATACACGCAAGATATTTTTGGCATTTTATTAACAATTTAAAACCTTATAAGACTTCATCAAAAAAATTTAAAAATTCAAAAAATTTGAGAGGAAAATTAATGTGGCTACCTTCATCTTTGAGTTTAACAAATAAACAATTACAAAAAATCTGCAAATTGATTAACAGATTTTATAAAAATAATTGATGAAAAGACCCAAAAAGGATTATAAATTATTGTTAAATAAAGAATTGGCTTTGAAAGCTAATATAAAAAAAAGAAAAAAATTCAAAGATAAACAAGGAGAAAAAAAAAATGAGCGTTCTTTCAGATAAATGGATTAAAAAAATGGTGAAAAGTCATAAAATGATTGCTCCTTTTATACCTAAGCAAAAAAGAAAAGGTAAAATTTCTTTTGGACTATCTTCTTATGGTTATGATGCAAGGGTTTCAAATGATTTCAAAATATTTACAAATGTTAATTCTGCTGTGGTGGATCCAAAAAATTTCAAAAAAGAAAGCTTTGTATCAAAAAAATCTAAAATTTGTGTAATACCGCCAAATTCTTTTGCATTAGCTAGGACTGTGGAATATTTCAAAATTCCTGAAAATGTTATGGTAATTTGTCTTGGAAAATCAACATATGCAAGATGTGGAATAATAGTTAATGTAACGCCCCTTGAACCGGGCTGGGAAGGATATGTAACACTTGAATTTTCAAACACAACACCACTTCCCGCAAAAATTTACGCAAATGAAGGTGCAGCACAATTTGTATTTATTAAAGGAAACGAAAAACCAGAGACTTCTTATTCAAAGAGAAAAGGTAAATACATGAAACAAAAAGGTGTTACGCTTCCAAAAATATAATTCATGGAAAAATTAATAGTTACTGGAAAAAAAATTTTATCTGGTGTTGTACGGATATCTGGCTCAAAAAATGCTACTCTTCCAATTTTGGCTGCATCTATACTAAGTAATAAAAAAATTGAAATAAAAAATGTACCTATAGTAAAAGATGTTTTAACTATGACTGAACTTTTAAGGTATATTGGTTCAAATTTAAAAATTAATTTTAAAAGAAAAAAAATTTTAATTAAAAATAACAAAGAGCTGAAAACTATTGCACCGTATAATTTTGTAAAAACAATGAGGGCAGGAGTAATTATTTTAGGCTCGATGTTATCAAAATTCGGAAAAGCAAAAGTTTCTTTACCAGGCGGATGTGCAATAGGCTCGAGACCAGTAGATATCCATCTTTTCGGATTAAAAAAACTTGGTGCAAAAATTAAAATTAAAAACGGATATATTTTAGCAGAAGCAAAAAACGGATTAATTGGAAATAAAATAGAATTTCCATCAATATCTGTTGGAGCAACTGAAAATGTAATTATTGCAGCAAGTCTTGCAAAAGGAACCACATACTTAAAAAATTGTGCATGCGAACCAGAAATAAAAAATTTAGTAGTTTTTTTAAAAAAAATGGGAGTTAAAATTAGCTGGAAAGGTAAACGGAAAATTAAAATTGAAGGATCTAAAAAATTAAAATCAGTTAGACATAATGTAATGTTTGATCGAATAGAGGCTGGAACATTCATAATAGCCGGAGCACTTGTAGGAAGAAACCTTAAAATAATAGGATTGGAACCAAAAATTATTAACAAAGAATTAAATGTCTTAAAAAAAATGGGCGTAAGATTTAAGGTAAGCAAAAAAGAAATTAGAATTTTAAATTCAAAAAATATTAAGTCTATTTCAATTAAAACTGAACCATATCCCGGTTTTCCTACAGATTTACAGGCTCAAATAATGGTATTAATGACAAAAGCAAAAGGAATTTCAAAAATAAGAGAAAAAATTTTTGAAAATAGATTTATGCATGTGCCAGAATTAAATAGGATGGGAGCAAAAATTAAAATCAATGGGAACTTGTCTTCTATACATGGTCCTCAAAATTTAAATGGAGCAGAGGTTATGGCAACTGATTTGAGAGCCTCTGTAAGTTTGGTATTGGCAGGTTTGATAGCCAAAAATAAAACTGTTATTAATAGGGTTTACCATCTCGACAGGGGCTATGAAAAGCTGGAAAAAAAACTTAAAAAGTGTAAGGCAAAGATTTCCAGAGTTTACACTTAATGGGAAATAACAATTTAAAGTTAAACGCGGCTTCAGAGGAAGATCTAAAAGTTATTTCAGCTCATTTGCAGGATTCTATTACACAAGTAAAAAATATTGTACATCTTAAAAAAAATAGAATGCTTTTGATTCAATTTAATAGATTTATGTGGGAGGATATTGAAAAAGGAGTATTTAGAAAGAGCAAAAGGATTCAGTCAATACTGAAATTTGAAAATATAATAAAAGTCCAATCTAAAAACTTAAATCAAAAAAAAAAAGATCGTTTTTTGGATTTTTTAGCCATTGAAACTAAATTTTTGTCTGATAAGAGTTACGAAATAAAATTAAATTTTGCTAGTGATATTTTAATAAGAATTAAAGCAGAGGTAATAGAATGTTTTTTAGAAGATTTGGGAGACCCTTGGGAGACCAAAAATAAACCAAAAAGTAATTTTTTTGATGATTAATATTTTAAATACAAGATCAGTAAGTTTTAAAAAAGATTTAAACAAATTTTTAAATTTGAGAAAATCTGATTCAAATTCTAAAATAGGAATTGTAAATAAAATAATAAAAGATGTGAAAATAAAAGGTGATACTTCTGTAATAATCTATGAAAAAAAAATAAATAGATTAAAAAAATTAAACAAGAAAAACTTAACTTTCTCAAAGAATGAAATTAAAAGAAGTATAAAGAGTCTAGATAAAAAGGTAAAAAAATCAATTGATCTGGCATTTAATAGAATTTTAACTTTTCATAAAAACCAGAAATTTAAAGCATTTAAAATTACAGATAAACACAAAAATATTTTGTCATATCGTTATAGCTCTATACAAAAAGTTGGCGTGTATGTTCCTGGAGGAAATGCTAGCTACCCAAGCTCTGTCTTAATGAATTGTGTTCCAGCTTTAGTTGCTGGAGTAAAAGAAATTTTTATGACAGTTCCTTCACTTGGAAAAAAAATTAACCCTGGAGTTTTATATGCAGCAAAAAAATGTAAAGTAAAAAAAATTTATAAAATAGGGGGTGCACAGGCTATAGCTGCTTTAGCTTTTGGGACTAAAACTATAAAAAAAGTTGATAAAATTGTAGGCCCAGGAAATGAATATGTTGCTTTAGCAAAAAAACAAGTTTTTGGTGAAGTAGGAATAGACATGATTGCAGGACCATCCGAAGTAACCGTAATCGCTGATAAATATTCTAATCCAAGTTGGGTTTCTGCAGATTTAATTGCTCAAGCCGAACACGACGAAATGGCACAATCGATTTTAATAACAGATAGCAAAGATTTAATTTTAAAAGTAAAAAAATTTATTTTTTTACAATCTCAATTTTTACCCAAAAAAAAAATCATTAAAAAAAGTTTTGAAAAATTCGGCATCATTATTTTGACAAAAAATTTAAAAGAAATTTCTGAAATTACAAATATAATTTCACCAGAGCATTTAGAGATATATACAAAAAAACCAGAAATTTACTTGAAGAAGATTAAAAATGCAGGCTCCATATTTTTAGGCCCCTTTTCGCCCGAAGCCATGGGTGACTATCTTGCTGGACCAAACCATGTTCTACCAACATCTGGTACAGCAAAATTTTCATCAGGTTTATCAGTTTATGATTTTCTGAAAAGACAATCTGTTATAAAAATTACAAAATCAGGTATTGAAAGACTCGGCCCATCAGTTATAAATTTAGCAAATTATGAAAACTTGCATGGGCATGCAAATTCTGTAAAAATTAGAATAAAATAAAAGGATTGATAATTTGTCAAAACAAGAAAAGATTGAGTTTAAAGGTAAAGTCACAGAACTGTTGCCTAATGCCATGTTTAGAGTAAAGCTTGAAAATAATCATGAAGTTTTAGCTCATACAGCTGGAAAATTGAGAAAGAATAGAATAAGAGTCTTAGCCGGTGATCAAGTCCTGGTAGAAATGACGCCATATGATTTAACCAGAGGAAGGATTACCTTTAGATTTTAGGGCCTTGTAGCTCAGTAGTAGAGCAGTACCCTGAAAAGGTATGTGTCGTTTGTGCGATTCAAACCAAGGCCACCACAATTATGGATATAAAAATTTTAGATAATTTTTTAAATGATGAGGATTTTAGTGAGGTTTCCTCTTTGAAACTAAAAACAACTAATAGCAGTGCTATAACTATTCACCACAATAAAATTGATAAATACAATAATGTAAAGTTAGAATGTTTAAAAGAAAATACAATAAAGAGACTTCAAAAAAACTGCCATCATAAAGCAATAAAATTACTTGAAAAATTGTACCCGGAAAAGGTTAAATTATATGATTATTCTGAGTTCCAAATTATCGAAACCGGATCTCATTATAAATATCCCATTCATGATGATACACCCAATAAATTACTTAGTGGAGTTATTTATATAAAGCCTAAAGAAAATTCAGGTACAATATTTTACGAAACAAGAAAAGGTGACGGAAAAAAAATTGTTGATTGGAAACCAAATAGAGCAGTTTTTTTTGCAAGAAAAGAAAGAGAAACTTGGCACTCTTATGAAGGCAATAAAGTTTCAAACAGAATTGCTTTAGTTTATAATTTAATGACAGAAAGAGTAAAAGAAGTTTATAAAATCGAAGGTAAAAACTATTTTTTTGGACAGTTAAGATACTCAATAAATCCATACCTACATAGATACTTTAAAATTCTAATTTAAATTAAATGGAAAAAATCATGACAGATATCGAAATAGCAAGAAATGCTAAAATAAAGCCTATTGGTGATGTCCTTGGAAAATTTAACGTACCTGATGACCCTTTTTCTTTTAGTCCAATGGGCCGTCATATTGCAAAGTTAAATTTTGAATATATTGATAAATTAAAAGATAAAAAAAGTAATTTAATTCTTGTTACAGCTATAACTCCAACGCCTGCAGGAGAAGGAAAAACAACAACTTCAGTTGGTTTAAATGACGGTCTAAATAAAATTGGAAAAAAATCAATTGTCTGTCTAAGAGAACCAAGTTTAGGACCTTCATTTGGCATGAAAGGTGGCGCGGCTGGCGGAGGGTATGCACAAGTAGTACCTATGGAACAAATCAATTTACATTTCACTGGAGATTTTCACGCAATAACTGCAGCGCACAATTTACTTTCAGCTTTGATAGATAATCATATTTATTGGGGAAATAAATTAAATATAGATCCCGAAAATATAGTTTGGAAGCGTGTAGTTGATTTAAATGATCGTGGACTTAGAAAAATAAAAATTAATCTTGAAAAGTTAAAAGCCAATATTCCAAGAGATGATAGTTTTGATATTACCGTTGCATCTGAAGTTATGGCGATCTTCTGCTTATCAAATAATATAAAAGATTTAGAAGAGAAAATAGGAAATATTACAGTTGCTTATACAAAAGATAAAAAACCTATTTACGCAAAAGATCTTAAAGCCAACGGTCCCATGACAGTATTGTTAAAAGAGGCAATTAGACCTAATGTAGTTCAGACTTTAGAAAATAATCTTGCAATCATTCATGGAGGTCCTTTTGCAAATATTGCTCATGGGTGTAATTCAATTATTGCTACTAGAACTGCTTTAAAATTGTCTGAATATGTAATTACTGAAGCTGGTTTTGGAGCAGATCTTGGTGC
>CETM01026373.1_pt1 | contig 13063 bp, 6 predicted proteins | sample 361451 | NCBI WGS metagenome assembly CETM01 (sample SAMEA2622690, study PRJEB7988) | marine metagenome | isolation source: saline water (ENVO:00002010), including
GTCAATTTTCTCATTGATCCTATCCCTCAGTATCTTGCTGACGGCCTTCCCGTCAGCCGAACCGCCTAGCTTCTGCATCACCATCCCCATCAGGGGCCCGACAGCACCCATTCCTCGCTCTTCGATGAAGTCGGACCTCTCCCTGATTACTGCATCTACCGCCTCCTCGATTGATGATGTGTCAGCGGGGAGGAAGCCCCGGGACTCGGATTCTGATGACATCCACGAAACCAATTCCTCGACGGGCGCCTCCGACGATTCGGCCAGAAGAGTCTCGGCCCCCTCCCTGGTCAACAACCCCCTTTCCCGGAGGTGGACGGATGCGGCCAGCGCGTGTGGCCTGTCAGTGCCGCTTTCCAGCAGGGCGCTTGCCCATGCTTTCGGAGGGAGCTCAAGGGGGCCCTCGATGCCTTGGAAGAGAATGTCGTCGATCTCTCCGTTGAGTAGAGCCTCGACTTGGTTTGGAGACAGGTCGAGGACGTCTAAACGCTCCTTCCTCTCTTGGGCGGTCAATGGGAGGTTTTCGCATATAGAACTCCACCTGTCAGGAGGGATCGCCAAGACCGGGATGTCTGTCTCCGGGTACATCCTGGCACCCCCGGGGAGGGGGCGCAGTGCCGTGGTTGTCCCATCCTCTGGCTTTCCCTTGCGAATGACCACGTTTCTGACCTCCTGTGGGATTCTGTGGAAGGCCATCCTAGCTCTGTTTACAACGGACTCTAGTGCTAATTCCCCCTGCCACCTAGGAGCCACGCATAGCACGAAGGCGTCCCCATCTGAGAGGGCCAGCTCGGCCTTCACAGCATCGACCTCCTTGGCCCCTATCCCATAGGCGGGGAGTTCGTCGGAGTGGAAGATGCCTCTCACCCCGGCTAGTTTGGCGGCGCTGGCCAGCTCCCTCCCCAGTCGGGGCAGTTGAGCCCCGTTTTCGGTTGCGGACTTCTTTCCGAGGCGGCCTGAGAATCCGGGAAGGCTGATTCCGAGGACCGAGGACCCAGACTCCAGGGACGAAGAGAGCATTTCTGATTCGCAGCCGGAGAATATCTCGGAAACCTCATGGATATCCAATGGGATTCGGCTTGATGTGGCAAGTTGGACGCGGTTTTCGACGGGCTTGGAGTCCATCTTCCTATCAGGCGGGAGCGGGGGTAGTTCTGCTTCGCTGCGGAGTTCGTTGGCGAGGCGATAGAAGTGCAGCTGACGAGCCATCTCAAGACGGATTATCCCAGGTATCCAATCCAGGTCCTGGCATCCCTTGATCTCGACCCTGTCGCCACACGCGATGCTGACATTGAGGTCCTGCCTGATTGAGCCTAGACCCCTCCTTACCCTGCGTGTGTCGCGAAGCAGCCGCCCAAGGGCGATCGCGGTTTCCTTTGCATGCTCCGGTGAGCGCACGTCAGGTGCAGTTGCGACCTCCACCAACGGGACTCCCAGCCTATCCAGGTTGTAGACGACCGTTTCCCCCAATTCGCTTTGCTTGGTGTCCAGCTTCCTCGCTGAATCCTCCTCCAGGGAGATGATGTCTATTCCCACCTCGGCCGAGTTGGTCTCTATCTTCCCATCCGTTGCCACTATCGTTGTCCTCTGGAAGCCGCTGGTATTGGAACCGTCCACCACAGTCTTCCTCATCGCCTGAAGGTTTGGTATCGGCTTTGCATCCATCAGTGCGGCCATTGTTAGGACCACGTCCACTGCCTCTGGTTCGTGGTTTCTGGGAGGGGATTCGTCCAACTCAATCAGGCCCGCGTTCGGGGGTTGGACGTACTCGAAGGTTCGATTCCTCCTCTGCTCGAACCTTGCAGCAACGTCGATCTCGCCGCCCTCCCCTCTGGAGGCTCGTAGTCTCCTAGTGGATCTGGGCCAGTCGACGGGGATATCCTCGGACTTGTACTCATAGAGCATGCTTGGCATTCTGGAATGGAGTTTTGCGGTGTCCAACTGCTGGTGTATCTCGAGACCGCACATGAATCCCAAGGACACTGGGTCAAGCGCTTCTGGTTCCTTTACGTCTCCGATTGGCTCCATTTGCACTACCTAGGGAGGGGGTCTGGCTCATAGGCTCAGCGGGTGAAACGGTATGTGTCGGTCGAAGCTTCGTACAACTCGCCGGTCTGGAGCATCTTGCTGACGACTCGATCTACCTCGTTCTCTGAAATCTTCCTCGGGAGGGCGAGATTGTAGATCTCAGTCAGTTCTGCCTCTCCCTTTTCCGAGCAGATGTCCCTGACCATGTTCATAATCACGGAGTTGTTTGAGCGGGCCTTAACAGAAACCCCCGAGTGAAGCTCCGATTCGTCTTCTATTCCGGACTCCTCCCTCCAGTGCCTGAATACTGCTAGGGCCACTTTGGCGTTTTCCACTGTGGCGACTTCCTTTAGGTGCATCCTCGCATGGGCCTCTGTGAGGCGAATCAGAGCCTCCAGTGCTCTGGCAGTGATCGGTATCACTGTGTCCTTTTCCTTATCGGACTCGTATTGGGATGCTCCTTGATCCTCTCTTCCGAAGGACTGCCTCTCCTCGGTGTAATACTTGAGTATCGCATTCTTTGCCTCTTGGTCCAGTTGGGGGTGGATGGTTCTCTTTGCGAATGCGATGTACTTCCTGAGGAAATTCTGGGTTAGGTGTTCTTCCCCGTCTTCAGAGGTGACTGTGAATGATTCATCATCCGGTTCGGATGGTCCCAGTTCGATTGAGTTCTCCATCAGGGCCTCGCTCTTCCCAATGGTCCGATTATCCAGGATGTGCCTAGCTATCTTCTCGTCATCGTGAATCCTAACCTCGTCCCTTATCATCCAAATAATGTCGAATCTGGAAGCCAATGGAGCAGGTAGGCCAGTCTCATTGAATGACCTCATGACGCTCTGATTTGGCCCTCTCTTGCTGAATCTGCCATCCTCTGGGTTCGCAGCGGCAAGAATGGCGCATCTGGAGTGAAGTGTTGCGGTTATCCCTCCCTTGGCGACGTGGACCTGCTGCTGTTCCATGGCTGGGTGCATCATCCTCCTGTCGTCAGTGGAGATCTTGTCGAACTCATCGATTGCGGCGAGCCCTCTATCGGAAAGCGGTAGCACACCTGCCTCGAGGGCGAACCTCCCATCCCCGAATGCGTCCCTAACTGCGGCAGCAGTTAGCCCAGCGCCCGAAACCCCGCCGCCAGTAGCGAACCTTCCCCTCGGGGAGAGTGCTGAGATGAATGAGAGCAACTGTGACTTGGCGACACCCGGGTCACCCATGAGTAGTATGTGGATGTCGCCCCTGGACCTTGTCTTGTCATTCAGCCTGCGTGACACCCCTCCGAACAGCTGTAGGGCGAGCGAGCGCTTCACATGCCCCAGTATGCCGGTCGCGAAGATGGAGGGGGCTATTGAGCGTTGAATGAGGGACATCAGGTCCTCCCTCTTCGAGACCTCTAGGATTCTGGCGCTGTCCTCCTCGTCGATTGCGATCTCCGTGAACGGGGTGCTCTCGTGCTCTGAGCTGATCAGGTGGAAGATCACATCGAACATCGGTGTCTTCTTGCGGTTCCTAACCTCGCTTCTCACGACGGGGATGACGTTCGCGGTTATTCTCTCCCCGGGGAGGTGCTTGTTGACCTGATCGCCCTCAATCAGGACCATCCCCCTCCTTGGCTGTGCTCCACTTGGGACGTACTCGGGCTGCTCTTGGATCTCTATCCACTGATTGTTCACCATCCGGGAGCTGATGAGTATCAGATCGAACCTGGTTTGTGCTTTGGGGAGTCCGCAACCATCCCCATCTGGGCATTTCAGAGGCTCCTTCAGCTCACGCTCGTTCTCCTGGTCTACCTCAATCTCGACACCGCATGACTCGCAGCGGAAGACTGCCCTGTGTATCCTTGGCTTGATCTCGGAGATCTTGGTCACGATCACATCCACGCTGCGCAGTTTGTCTATGTCGGTGCTCCCGATTTCCCTCAGGGGGACGCGGGTGTCGCCAGGGAGTTCACCCACTCTGAGCAATGCGTCTATCTCTTCCCCCCTCTCCCTGCAAATCTCCATCAGGGTCTTGGACCCAGCAGCGAGGACCTGCTTTGGATACTGCAGTACATCCTCGGCGAAGTCCGGGTCGAAGGTCTGGAGCTCGTGGAAAGGGACCGAGAGGAAGGGGAAGTTTGACTGCCTTGACAGCAGGGTCATCACCTCTGTCTCCTTTGCCTCCTCTAGGAATGTTCTCCATCTGGCCGAGGCGTCATGTGCTGCCATTGTCATGTGATTTGCCACCGGGCTTTGCCAGTCGGAAGACACGGCCTATGAACAGTATGGTTGGGAAATCGAACCCCTTTGCTTCCAGTGGAGAAATGTTGTACCCTCAGGGCTCTTTTCTTGCAATTTTTCACTTCTACTGGAGTTGTCTTTGGAGGGCCTCCGAGTGAATTCGTGATGGTGAGTTTGAAGTCTTAGACCCGAATGGGCACGCATGGAACATCGACGAATCGGGCGAGACCTGTTCGTCCGGCTCGACAAGGGAGAGGAGTTGCATACCTCGATTAGGAGTCTTAGCGAACACGGGATTACTGCTGCTGCCCTTACCAGCGGGATAGGTAGGGTCCGTAACACGGCGATAGGTTTCCTAGACTCTGAGGGAGTCTACCAGAGGGTAGTTGTGGATGAGCCGATGGAGCTTCTCTCGATGCAAGGAAACCTTGCTCCGGGACCAGATGGTCCCTTCTCTCACATCCACATCGTTGCCTCGGACGATGATCACGTGGTCAGAGGAGGGCATCTCTTCGAAGCCACCGTAGAGGTAACGGCTGAGATCCACATGAGGGTCCTGGGAGATGATTCGACCCCGATGGAGCGAGAAGAGACCGAAAGCGAGTTCCTCAGGATCTCATTCTGTGACTTGGGGGAGTAGTCCTGAGGGTGCTGTTTGCGCACGGGTTCGAAGGCAGTCCCACTGGTTCCAAACCCACATACATGACGGAAGCCCTAGGGTGGGACGTCACCGCACCAAAGATGTCTGAGTTGGGATGGAGCATAGCGAGTCAGACGGAGGTCCTCATTCGCCTTCTCGACAAAGGGGATTTTGATCTGGTCGTTGGATCATCCATGGGTGGGCTTGCCGCAGCGAATGCATCCTCGATGAGGCCACAGGCGAAAACGAGGCTGCTGCTGATAGCACCGGCATTCGGCCTAGCTGAGAACTGGGAAGGGATGGAGGAGGCTGGCAGAAGTGCATGGAAGACGACCGGGGAGAGGAGATACACCGGTTACGAACTGGACATAGTTCTCCCATGGGAATTCATGGAATCGGCAGAGAAGATGTCGTGGCCAAGGCCTGCGCATCCGACTGCAATAATGCATGGCAAATACGACGAGGTGGTTCCAATCAGCTTTTCTCGCAAGGTCTCAGAGGGATGTGAGAACGTTAGCCTCCACGAGACGGACGACAGCCATCGGATGAAGGAGTCACTGCGATTCATTCCTGAAGTCGTTTCCAAGTTGATGGAGGGCTCAGGCATCTCATTGGTCGAAATCACGGGAGAGAATGAGGAGAGACTAGTAAACGAAGAGGAGAAACTTGAGGTACCCGAGGAACTACCGGCAGAGGTGAGTGAAATAGGAGACGAGGGGGGTGTTTCCGACAGCCAGGCCGACATAGAGCAGTTAGAGGCTGAGATGAAGAGGCTCGAAGCCGAGATGAAGAGGAAGAAGGCGGCCCTGGAGTCGTCCAAGAAAGAGCCCGTTACAGAAGAGACCCCGGCAAGAGAGAGCAAGGACGAGGAGAAGGAGCGATTGTCGATCGAGGCTAGTGATGCGATAGTCAAGGCGGAAGAGGAGGTAGAGTTAGCCAAGGAGGCGGCGGCTGAGGCAATAAAGAGAGCAGAGGTAGAAGAGGCCGAGGCAGAGGAGGCCCGATTAGTCGCAGAGATGGAGGAAGAGGAAGCCAAGGAGGCCAAGGCAGATGCTGAAGCAGCGAAGAGGAATCTCAATGCGGCTCTGAGGAAAGCGGAGTTGGCTGGAAAGGACGCGGAGCAATTCACCGATGAGATGGAGAGGGAGAGGAGAGAGGGTCTGATCATCGAGAGGGTGACCAGCAGGGGCGATTCGCTGGACTGGTCGAAGATTGGAGTTTCCGAAGGCAACAATCCCGATGACCTGACCTTGATCAAGGGAATTGACGATTTCACACAGAGGAAGCTGAATGCTCTGGGAATTTTCACATTCAGGCAGATTGCGAATATTGATTCTGATGCTGGCAAGGCCGTGAATGACTCTCTCGAGCTTCTCCCGGGAAAGGTGTCGGAGCTCGCATGGGCCAAGCAGGCAATCACCATGCTAGAGCTGAAGGGCGTCGACGAGTCATCTAGCAAACCGGAGGTGGATGATGACAACGTCATTGCTGATCTCAGCGCGGCTCAAATCAAGTGGGCCCAGATCGGGAAGGCAGGAGATAGGAAATCCGATGACCTGACCTTGATCAAGGGAGTGGATGCCGAGACTCAGAAGAAGCTGAAGGTCCTGGGGATTAGGACCTACGACCAGATCTCCAGGATGGACAAGGAGACCGCCGAAGCGGTGAACGGAGCGTTGGGCCTGATGCCAGGAAGGGTGTCGAAGATGATGTGGGCGGACCAGGCCAAGACTCTGAAGAAGAGGTAGTTTGGCGCTCATTCTCCCTTGGAGCCTAGGAAGTACTCGCCTATCTCGGGGTCTGTCAGGATGTGCTTGGCGTCGCCCGTGTGCACAACCTTGCCGTTGGAGATGATGTAGCCGCGATCGGACCTAGCGAGGGAGAGCCTGGCGTTCTGCTCGACGATCAGGATCGTTATCCCCCCGTCCCGGAGGGAGTCTATGCTCTGGATTATCTGCTGCTGGTAAAGGGGGGATAGCGCTGCAGTAGGCTCGTCCAGCAGGAGGAACTTGGGGTCGGATATCAGGGCGCGGGAGATGGCGAGCATCTGCCTCTCCCCCCCCGAGAGCGAGGCTGCTAGGTCGTACTCCCTGTTCCTCAGGTCCGGGAACATCTGAAGCGACCTCTCGATCCTCTCGGCAAGGACTCCCTGCGAGAGGGAGTTCCCGCCCATCTGGAGGTTCTCTAGCACCGACAGGGACGGGAACACATTGTCCACCTGCGGCACGTATGCTATTCCGTGGTTGACTAGCTGGTCTGTCCGCCAGCCGGAGACGTCCTGGCCCCTGTACTCAACCCCTCCCCCATAGTATGTGGCGATTCCGAAGATCGTCTTGATGAGGGTGGACTTGCCACATCCGTTGGGGCCAATTATCGTGACGAACTCTCCCTCGTCGACGTGCATGTCTATCCCATACAGTATCTGGACCGAGCCATAGCCGCCCTCCAAGTTGGATACATCCAGAACCCTGGTCATTCCTCCTCCTCCGTTTCTTCTCCGGCAGCCCCGAGGTAGGCCTCTATCACTGCCCTGTTCCCCTTTACCTCGTCGGGGGTCCCCTGCATTAGGACCTCTCCCTCGTTCATCACTACGATCCGATCCACTCCCTGTCGGAGGATGAAGTCCATGTTGTGCTCGATTATCAGTACTGAGATGCCGGTCTCGTCCACCATCTTCCTGAGGTTGTTGAAGATCTTCATCGCAAGGGGCCCTGCCACTCCTGCTACTGGCTCATCCAGGAGGAGGAGTCGTGGCTCGCCCATCATCGATCTTCCGATGTCAACGAGTTTGCTCTGCCCGCCGGAAAGCTCGCTGGTCAGGTTGTGTGCCATGTGAGGGACCTCGAGCTGGTCTAGGGTCGAGTAGCCTCTCTCGAGGCGCTCCTCCTCGTTTGGGTTCCACCATGGCAGCAAGAGCGACCTCGCTCGATCGAGGAGGGTCGTGCCGAACTGGTTTCGTGGCGGTACGAGGTCGTTCTCTATCACGGTCATCTCACGCCATAGACGGGTGTGTTGGAACGTCCGGGTCAACCCGAATTTCTGAATCTGGTCGGGCCTCATGTCTGTGACGTCCTCACCGAAGACCTCGACGTTCCCAGCGGTCTTCTCTAGAAGTCCGCTGATGCAGTTGAAAGTCGTGGACTTGCCACATCCGTTGGGGCCTATCAGGCCGACGAACTCTCCCTCTTGTACGTCGAAGGATACGTCGTCGACGGCAACCAGCCCCCCGAACATCTTCCGCAGCCCCTTGACGCTCAGTGCGGGTTTCATTCGGCCTCACCCCCCGTTGGCCTCTCTGGCCTGCTAGGGACCTCTGGGAGCAAGCCTCGTGGGTTGAACTTCAGAGAGAATAGCATTAGGAGGCCGACCAGTAGCAGCTTCACATATGCCATTCCACCACCCGAGATGGAGACCTCCCCTGTGATGTCAGTGGCCTCGAGTATCGACCTCTCGCCCATTACCAGAGCCGTGAACGCGAATAGGACCGTTCCGCAGGCTCCCGTCTCCAAGACTGCTCTTGATCTAACTATGCACCCAATGATGAATAGCAGGAAGAAAGCCGTCGTTACCTCCCACTGGTCGGTAATCACCCATGCGAAGAGGCTGTCAATCCGTTCAGCGGTTGTGTAGAGTGGCAGGTCGGGAGTGCTCGCAGCGACCAGGACGTTGAACACGAATTCCATCAACACGATGATGAACGCGCCGACGACCATGCCCCTGTTGTTTGCAGTCCCGCCGATCACGAAGGCAGCCCATACCAGGAAGGTCGACTTTGCCGGGCTCATGAAGGGACCCTCTATCCCGGACAGTCTCCATATCCATATTGCACCCGCGAAGGCCGCGATTGCGGCCCCGAGAGCGAGGCTCGCTGCCTTGTGGGTTAGGACATCGTGACCATGGTGCTGGGCCACGTCCTCGTCCTCCCTGATGGCCTTGAGGATCCTCCCCCAGGGAGATTCCATTAGTGCTTCCAGTAGGAGCCAAACGGCAAACACGGAGATGAGCCCGATGATTGCGAGCAGGGTGAAGTATGATGCTGGCTCCCCGAGGTTGAGTATGTTGCTCACTGTCATGGAAGGGGAGTCGATCATGGCATCCCTGCATGCTTCGGGAGTTCGGAACTCCTGCTCTACCCCGGTCTTTGTATCCCCGCAGTACCACCACCCGTACAGTGGCTTCGGGTAGCTGAAGATTCCCTGTCCGGATACGATTACCCCCGTCCTGAGCAGGGGCTCTGCGGCCAGTAGGTTCCTTACTATCTCACCGAGGGAGATGGTGACTATCGCGAAGTAGTCCGTCCTCAGCCTTGCGGTTGGGTATGCCAGCCCCCACCCAATCGCAGCCGCTACCGCCAATGCTGCGACGAGCGCAGGGAAGACGCCCCAGCCATAGCCGTGCATCTCCTTGGGAGCGGTCAGGATCCCTACCATTATCGCCCCGATTCCGACGAAGAAGATGACGCCGAAGTTCACCATTCCCGTGTAACCGGTATGTAGGTTCAGCGAGAAGCACATCAGGATGAATATGCATAGCGTCGAGATTACGTTGGATACCTGGAATAGCTTGTTCCAGTTGTATGTGTCTGAACCTGTGATCGGGAGCCACCAGAGGAACGCAAGGAGAATCAGCATCAGGACCAGGAATGCCACGTTCGATCCAGACTTGCCCCTCCTGCCGTATGGGTCGGGCGAGTATCCTATGCCCAGTTGCGTTGATGTGCTGGAGAGTTTCCCCCTAATCCATTCATTGTAGCTGTTTGCCTGCTCCTTAACCCATGTGTTCACTGAAAGGACGGTTTCGGAGTGCCACGTGTCGATGGGCTTGATTCTGGATCTCGCACCTTCCCAGTAAGTTGGGAGTCTTGACAGTAGGGCCTTGATATTGCCAAGCAACGACTCGAAAGAGTCTCTGATCTTGCCTGCCCTTGGGAGGAACGCATAGCGCACATCATCCAGGTCCACGACACCGTCCTTGTTGGCGTCGAGCACATAGCGCACATCATCCAGGTCCACGACACCGTCCTTGTTGGCGTCGAAGATATCTGAGTTGTCTCCCCTTAGTATCCTGGTTCCCTCGTATATCGCGTATGCCCATAGCAGGAGTGGAATGAGTGGCCAAATCAGGTCTCCAGCATCGGAGATCAGGTTCATCGTCTGGATCTCCGTCTGCATCAGATCGAGCCACTTCTCGTCAAGAGCGGTTGGTGATTCCGAGAAGTAGGGCGAGTCCTCGACCAGCAGGGTGCCGTCGTCCCTGCCTGTGAGGACCTCCAGATTGGTCACGGAGTAGTCCTCGATTGCGGAGTTTAGTTCCTCCATGCGTGCGACTTCGCCTGCAGATGGATCGATGATTAGTTGCAGGTGTGCGAGTTCCCCCCTCATTTCATCTAGTGGTTGGGAGCATTCTCTCCCGCAACCCCCCTCGGCTAGAGACTGGCGGGTGATGAATGAGGAGAATCTGTGGAAGAAGTATGCTGCTATGGCAACCAGGGAGAACGTCTGGGCCTTGTCCGACCGCCCGCCCCTCCAGTGGTGCAGCCCGAGGATGCCCGTCGGCAGGAACGCTAGGGCCGCCCTTGAGTTCCTTGTCCCCTCGAGGTCTGGTTCGGCCTTCTTCCTCATTCTCTCAATCTTCCACTCCTCCCATGCGTGTCCGATTCCCTGGGGCATCACCAGGAGGATTGCGATGAGGAAGATGTAGGGCATTATCGCGTCCATTGAGGCGTAGTTCGCCCTATCGAGGGGGAATCCCACCCCCTGGAGTATTGGTGTTGAAACCGCCCTGACGAACCCAACTATGATCGATGCGAAGATCGCACCGGGAATCGATCCGATCGTACCCAGTACTATCACCGCGAAGGCAGGGAGCAGCAGGGTGAATGCGGTTGACGGGTTGCCTAGGACGGTCATGGCGAAAACCGCACCGCCGGCTCCAGAGATGCCGGCGGATAGGAAGGCGCTCGTCATCTGTACCCTCTCGACGTTGATCCCGCTGCTGGCTGCGAGGTCTGGGTTGTCGGCGACTGCCCTCATGCGCATCCCCAGACGGGTCTTGGTTAGCAACAGGTAGAGCATAATCGCCGATGCGAATATCGTGGCTGATACTGCTCCCTTGAAGAATACGTAGTGGTTTGTCGCTTCAACTACGCATGGCATGAGTTCGTTGGTGAGTGGGTCGCGTGCGAGATTGTCGACATCGTAGAACTCTATGGCTGGCTTGGAACCACCTGAGACGGGGTTGTCGTAACTCCATCCCTCTGTTACAATCCTCTCTAGGACGGGTTCCCCTGTGGTCTCGTCGAAGAGGAGCTCTCCCGTCTCTGGATCGGTGGATTGCTCGCAGTTGTTGTGGGTGTACTTCTGCGGGTTCGCATCGAAGCGCCCGTCGGCGTCCAGGTCCTCGCCGGAGCCTGGGATGACGTCGCCTATCTGGGATCCTAGGGGGACCAGTCCCTGGTCGGCGTGCTGCTGAGTGTAGGTCTCGACGTCGAAGACGCCGTTGCCATTGGCGTCCTCGCTGTCGTTAAGCGACCTGTCTCCGAGGATAATCCTCAATTTGTTCGTGGGGAATGTCCATTTCTGCATGCCTTGGTCGCTGAAGTCTAAATCCGGGTAGAATTGCCTCTTCAGGGATGAGAATCTGAGGTAGAACAATGCTCGCAGGGCCAGGGCGACCCCCAGTGAGGCGATCATCATCACCTGGGGTGTCGCATCCCTGAGCCTGAAGCCCCGATAGACCAGCAAGTCTGTCATCACCCCAGCTATTCCCGTCAGGATGAATGCGGCCACAGTAACTCTGAACAGGAGTGACCAGACCAGGACTCCGTCCCTCGGGGCATCGAACAGAGGGGAGTAGGAATCGTTCCAAGAGATTACGAACACTACGAACATACCGACCATGAAGAACTCCGACTGTGCGAAGTTCCCGTACCTCTGGACCTTGTAGGTCAGAGTCAGCCCTATGGCTATGGAGAGGTAGGTCGAAGAGTGCGTGAGCGTGTCCCTGCCGATGGAGATGGAGTCCAGAGTGATCATCGCGGTTGAGTCTAGGCCGCTGAATAGGAGCTCCAGTGAGATGAAAACCACTAGGAGGAGGAATAGTGGGGATGCGGCCACGCCGACGCTTCGCAGGAGCCCTGGTTTCGCGTCATCGTAGAGAATCTTGACGTAGAAGAACCCACAGGAGATTGCTTGGGTGAGTTGTAGCAGCCAGACCAAGTCATTTGGGAGGTTCCCCCCTAGCAAGTAGTCCAGCAGGTTCAGCGAGCTGATCTGGTTTAGGAGCCCTGAGAACGCATCTAACATCAGCAGAGTCGCTACTATCAGCCGCCTCCTGCCTCTGGTGAGTTCGTCCCAGTTCTCCTGCTTGAGGCTTCTGAGACTGGAAATTAACTCGATTTTCCTTCCCCCCGGCACGACTGCCCCACTGATGTGGGGGTGTCGGAGTAATCATTGTTGTTGGGGGCACCTTGGCGGGCCGGAGCCCGCCAAGGTGCCTTTACGTGTACCAATTGCCTTTCTGATCAGAGATCAGTGATGCCGTTGGCGCCCCAGTGCTGGTTGCAGTCGAACGACAGCGATTCAGTGCCATCGGCTGCGACTGACCCAGTGTAGGAACCGATGCAGTAACCGGATCCGGGGGTGTCACCGTTCGCTAGGAACGTGATCGTGCCTGATGCACCGTTCCATCCCGCTCCTGCCGTACCAGCGATCGCCTGTGAGGGCGTGATGCCTGGTGTGGTCAGGAAGGTGAAGGCGGAGAACGCCATCATGGTCAGAGCGTCGAACGCCTCAGCGGTGAAGATGCCCTGGCCGCATGGTGGCGTGGTCGCGCACAGGTATGCGAAGGTCTGGGAGACCTCGCTTGCTGCTGCTGATGCGGGCTTGGTCGCTATGACTCCGTTCAGGTTGTCTGCGCTAGTGTAGTTCCCGATCGCGGTCTCTGCAATTCCGTCGGTCCCGTAGATCTGCCCGGTGAAGCCAGCTGCTGCTAGCTCGCCGATGATCATGCCGCCGTCGGAGTTGTAGGACACGGCCACAACAGATGTGCACCCGTTGTCCGAGACTGCCTGGACAACTGCTGCGTAGTCCGTGGTGGTGGTCTCGTCGTAACCGACCTGGGTGCATAGGGTGTTGCCCGCTGCCTCCCAGTTCGACTTGAACGAGTCAGCTAGGCCAGCGCCGTA
>CETM01067389.1_pt1 | contig 13063 bp, 12 predicted proteins | sample 361451 | NCBI WGS metagenome assembly CETM01 (sample SAMEA2622690, study PRJEB7988) | marine metagenome | isolation source: saline water (ENVO:00002010), including
ATTGATTTTGATAAAAAAATTGGAAGTTGGACAGATGAAGAATCAAATATTGTTAGAAAACTAATAAGTGATGAATATACAATTGAAGGAGATTTGAAATCCGAGGTTCAATTAAGCATAAAAAGGCTTATGGATATAGGTTCATACAGGGGCTTAAGACATAGAAAAGGTTTACCTGTTAGAGGTCAAAAAACAAAAAACAATTCAAGAACAAGAAAAGGTAAAAGAAAAACTGTTGCTAATAAAAAGAAGTTAACGAAATAATTTTAAGATGAGTGAAAATAAAAAAGAAAAGTCAAAAAAGAAAAGAAAAGTTGTTGTAGGGAATAATGGCCAAGCACATATCAAGTGTTCTTTTAATAATATTATTATATCTATAACTAATATTTCTGGACAAGTTATTTCATGGTCTTCTGCAGGTAAAATGGGATTTAGAGGATCAAAAAAAAGTACACCTTATGCTGCTCAGGTTGCTACTGAAGATGCTGTTAAAGTTGCCTATGATTTAGGATTAAGAAAAGTTGATATTTTTATTAAAGGACCTGGTTCTGGTAGAGATTCAGCTGTTAGAACTATTCAAAATACTGGATTGGATGTATTATCCATTAATGATGTTACTCCTCTCCCACATAATGGTTGTAGACCACCAAAAAGAAGAAGAGTATAAATATATAAGTTATGGCAAGATATACAGGACCAAAATCTAAAATTTCAAGAAGATATGCAGAACCAATTTTTGGTGATACTAAAGTATTGGAAAAAAAACCTTATCCGCCAGGCCAACATGGTAGAGGTAGAAGAAAAAAACCATCTGAATATGCAATTCAACTTTCTGAAAAACAAAAAGCAAAATATATTTACGGTATATTAGAAAAACAATTTAGAAATTTATTTAAAAAAGCCTCACGTAAGTCTGGAATAACTGGTGAAAATTTACTCATATTACTTGAATCAAGGCTTGACAATATTGTTTTTAGATTAGGTATTTCTAGGACAAGGAGAGGTGCAAGACAATTAGTTACACATAAGCATATTTTGGTTAACGGGAATATAGTGAATATACCTTCTTTTTCTCTTAAAGAAGGAGATATCATTAGTATCAGAGATAAGTCTCGATCTATTTCTACTATAAATGAATGTATTAATGATCCAAACAATACTAAATATAATTGGCTTGATTGGGATTCAAAATCTTTTTCTGGTAAGTTGATAAATTATCCAGATAGGGAGTCTATTCCTGAAAATATTAATGAACAATTAATTGTAGAACTTTATTCAAAATAAAAAATGTTAAAATAAATTATAAAATTATGTCACTACTTTCATTTCAATTACCTGATAAAATAGTAATGGAAAAGTCTGATGATTTTCATGGGCTTTTTACCTTTAAACCTCTTCAACCTGGATATGGTGTAACAATTGGTAATGTTGTAAGAAGAGTTTTACTTTCTTCATTAGAGGGATATGCAATAACTGCTATCAAAATACCAAATATTCTTCATGAATTTTCTACTGTTGAAGGAATTGTAGAAGAAGTTTCTGAAATAATCTTAAACCTTAAATCTGTTAGATTTAAATCTATAGTAGAAAATCCTGATGAAATTATTTCAGTTAAAATTTCTAAAAAAGGTGATTTTACTGCAAAAGATATAGCATCCGCAACAAGCTCGTATGAAATCTTAAATCCTGAAACCTTGATTTGTACTATAAATAAAAATATTAAATTTTCTATTGATTTAAAAATAGAAAAAGGTAGAGGTTTTGTTACTGCTGAAGAAAATAGTTCAAATTTTACTGATAAAGGTTTTATAAGTATTGATTCTGTATTTTCTCCGATATTAAATGTTAAATATTTTGTTGAAAATACTAGAGTCAAACAAAAAACTGATTTTGAAAAGTTGGTAATGGATATCAAAACTGATGGATCGATTCACCCTGAAGATGCATTAAAAGACTCTGCAAGATTATTAATTAAACATTTTGTTTTATTTTCAGATAAAGACATGGAATTTGCAGAAGATACATCTGGTGAAATTGAAGCTGTCGATGAAGAACTATTACACATGAGAAAGCTTCTTAAAACTTCTCTTACGGATTTAGATTTATCAGTTAGAGCATATAATTGTTTAAAAGCTGCAGAAATAAGAACTCTTGGTGATTTAGTTAGTATTGAAATTTCTGATATGATGAAATTTAGAAATTTTGGAAAAAAATCTCTTACTGAATTAGAGGAATTAGTAGAAAGTAAGGGTTTGAATTTTGGAATGGATTTAAAGGTTTACAATTTAGACTAGACATATTTAATGAAACACGGTAAAAGATTTAATCATTTAGGTAGAATTCCTTCTCATAGAAAAGCTATGTTATCAAATATGGCTTCGTCTTTGATTTTAGAAAAGAAAATTTCTACAACATTAGCTAAAGCTAAAGCTCTTAGAAAATATGTTGAGCCTTTGATTACTAAATCTAAAGATGATACCACTCACTCAAGAAGAATAGTTTTTTCTTACTTACAGAATAAGCATTCAGTAAAAGAATTATTTGACGAGGTTTCTCAAAAAATTTCAGATCGTCCTGGAGGTTATACAAGAATTATAAAATTGGGGAATAGGTTAGGAGATAATGCAGATTTATGTTTGATTGAATTAGTTGATTTTAATCAATTTACTAAAGAAAGTGATACCACCACTGGAAATAAGAAAACTAGAAGAAGAAGAAAATCTAAAAGTAAAGTTTCTGATTCTCCAAAAAATAACGAATCAAAATCAAATGATAAAGAAGTTTCTAAATCAAAGAAGAAAGTCGAATCAAAATCCTCAAAAAAAAATGATGATAAATAAGAGTGATTTGTTTTGAACAATTTTTTAAAGGGATTAATTAAATTTTAATCCCTTTTTTATTATTTTTTTTTGAATTAAAGTATATTTATTATATGAATAAAACTTCTAATTCTAAAGCTAAATTGTTGTTAGAAGACGGTAGTAAGTTCGTAGGAAAATCTTTAGGAATTAAGGGTATTGCATCTGGAGAAATTTGTTTTAATACAGGTATGACTGGATACCAAGAAATTTATACAGACCCTTCATATTATGGTCAAATAATTATTAATACAGCTTCACATATTGGTAATTATGGGACTAAAACTGATGAACAGGAAAGTGATAATAGTCAGGTCAGAGGTATTATTATTAATGAATATTCCGAAATTTTTAGTAGAAATTCTACAAAGTTCAGTTTGTCAGATTTTTTATTAAAAAATAATACATTGGGAATATATGATATTGATACTAGAAAATTAGTCAAACATATTAGAAGTAAAGGAGTAATGAATTGCATTATTTCTACACAAAATCTAGATGATAACTATCTTGAATCTGAATTAAAAAAAGTTCCTTCAATGAAAAACTTGGAGTTAGCATCTTATGTTACTACTAAAAAATCTTATTTTTATGGAAATAAATCATCAAAGAAGAAAGTTGCGGTATTAGATCTTGGGTGTAAAAAGTCAATTTTAAAGAATTTTGAAAGCAGAAATATTTATTGTAAAGTTTTTCCTGCTAAAACTAAATCAAAAGAAATTTTAAAATGGAATCCAGATGGGTTTTTTATTTCAAATGGTCCTGGGGATCCTGCATCCATGGGCTATGCTGTTAATACTGTTGGAGATATAATTAATAAAAATATCCCTACATTTGGAATCTGTTTAGGACATCAAATATTAGCTAGAGCTTGTGGGTTAGCAACTTACAAATTACATCATGGCCATAGAGGAATTAATCATCCAGTTAAAAATATTTTAACAGGTAAATCTGAAGTTACTTCTCAGAATCATGGTTTCTCTGTTAAAATGGATGATGTAAAAAAAATTAAGGACATAGAATTAACACATATTAATTTAAATGATAATACTGTTGAAGGTATTAGATTAAAAAACAAAAATGCTTTTTCTGTTCAATATCATCCAGAATCATCTCCTGGACCTCATGATTCTAGATACCTTTTTGATGATTTTGTTAAAATGATGAATTGATTTATGACAAAAATTAAAAAAATTTTTGCAAGACAAATATTAGATTCAAGAGGTAATCCAACTATAGAGGTTGATGTTATTTCATCAGATAATTTGTTAGGTAGAGCTTCGGTTCCTTCTGGAGCTTCAACAGGTTCTAATGAAGCTATTGAATTAAGAGATGGAGATAAAAAATACTCAGGTAAAGGTGTATTGAAGGCAGTAGAAAATGTAAATAAAATAATTTCACCTAGATTAAAAGATTGTTCTCCTTTTGATCAAGAAAAAATAGATAATTTATTAATTGAAATTGATGGAACTACAAATAAATCAAAATTAGGGGCTAATGCAACTCTTGGTGTTTCAATTGCTGTATCTAAGTTATCTTCCTTATCAAAAAATATTCCTTTATTTAGATATCTCGGAGAAGAAGATTCTAATTTACTACCAATCCCAATGATAAATATAATCAATGGTGGGTCACACTCTGATTCACCAATAGCTTTTCAAGAATTTATGATTAGACCTATAGGCTTAAAATCTTTTAAAGAAGCTTTAAGATGTGGTGCAGAAATTTTTCATAAATTAAAGAATCTATTAAAAATCGAAAAATATAGCACATCAGTTGGTGATGAGGGAGGTTTTGCTCCAAATTTTGTTAATGGAACTGAAGAAGCGATTGAAAAAATTATTGAATCAATAAACTTGGCTGGTTATAAAATTAGAGATGATGTTTCTATAGGCTTGGATTGTGCTGCATCCGAATTCTTTAAAGATAATTTTTATGACTATTCTATTTTTGAAGGTAAGAATGGAAAAAAAAGGAGTTCTTTAGAACAGGTAGATTATCTTGAAGAATTAATTAATCATTATCCTATTGACAGTATTGAAGATGGGTGTGCTGAGAATGACTGGTATGGTTGGGAAGAATTAACAAAAAGAATAGGCGAAAGATGCCAATTAGTTGGTGATGATAATTTGGTTACTAACGTAAAATTTTTAGAGAAAGCAATTAACAAAAAATGTGGTAATGCAATATTAATTAAACCAAATCAAATAGGAACTTTGACAGAAACTATTTCTGCAATTAAGATGGCTAAAAACGCAGGTTGGAGTTCAATTATTTCTCATAGATCTGGAGAAACAGAGGATACAACTATTTCTGATCTTTCCGTTGCTTTTAATACTGGTCAAATTAAAACAGGTTCAATATCACGTTCAGAGAGAATTGCAAAATATAATAGGTTATTAAGAATAGAAGAATATTTAGGAAAAGATGCTAGGTTTGAATCAAAATAATATTTAATATATTTGAATTATGATTAGCTTTAATTTTAAAAAAGTTTTAAAAAATTTTTATTTTCTTTTTTTTATTTTCTTTTTGATATGGATGTTATTTATTGATTCTAATGGAATCAGAAATAGATATTATCTCAATAAAAAAACAAATGAATTAAGTGATGAGATTGATTATTATAAGAAAGAAATAAATAACCTTGAATTGGAGAGAAAGGCATTTGATAAGAATGATAAGCTTCTGGAACAATATGCTAGAGAAAATTATATGATGAAAAAAAAATCTGAAGATATTTATTATGTTTCAGAAAATCAATGATATCTTTTAAAGATTAATTATGACAGATTCTAAAAGTAAGAGCTTTTTATTTGAATATTTAAATAACCATTCACCAACTGGTTTTGAATCTTCTGGGCAAAAAATATGGTTAGATTACATTAGACCATATATCGATAATTATATATCTGATACTTATGGTACTATTGTTGGTGTAGTTAATCCAAATTCAGATTATAAAGTAGTTATAGAAGCCCATGCAGATGAAATATCCTGGTTTGTTAATTATATTACTGATGATGGATATATTTATGTAATACGAAATGGTGGATCGGATCATCAAATTGCTCCATCAAAGAGAGTAAATATTCATACTGAAAATGGGATTGTTAAAGGAGTTTTTGGTTGGCCAGCTATTCATGTTAGAGACCCAAAAACTGAACAAAGCCCTTCCTTAAAAAATATATTTATAGATGTAGGCTGTTCATCAAAAAAAGAAGTTGAAAAGTTAGGAGTGCATGTTGGTTCAGTAATTACATTCGAAGATGAAATGATTGAATTAAATAAAAAATATTATTCTGGAAGAGCTTTAGATAATAGAATGGGGGGTTATATGATTGCTGAAGTTATAAAAAGATTAAGAATTGATAAAAAAAAATTAAATTTTGGTTTATATATTGTGAATTCAGTTCAAGAAGAGATAGGTTTAAGAGGAGCACAAATGATTGCTGAAAGAATTAGTCCAGACGTAGCTATAGTAACGGATGTCACACATGATACAAATTCACCTATGTATGATAAGAAAAAAAGTGGCGATATTAAATCAGGACTTGGCCCAGCACTTACATATGGTCCAGCTGTTCAAAATAATTTGTTAAAATTAATTATTGATACAGCAAAGTCTAGTAATATCCCTTATCAATTAATGGCTGCCTCTAGATCAACCGGAACCGATACAGATGCTTTTGCTTATTCCAATAAAGGAGTTGCATCTGCTTTAATTTCTTTACCCTTAAAGTATATGCATACAACTGTTGAGACGGTTCATAAAGATGATGTTGAAAATTGTATTAAATTAATTTATAATTCATTATTAAAAATAAAGAAAGGCCAAGATTTTAGATATATTAAGTAGTTTTGTAACCTACTCTAACTAAATCATTCCAAAAATTAGGGTATGATTTGTTTACTACACTTGGATCTGCAATATATATTTCCATTTCAGATGAGATAGATGCAAATGCCATTGCCATTCTATGATCCTTATATGTATTAATAACTACCGATTTTGGGAAAGAATTAACTCTTTTTTCCAGAATCCAAGATTCGTTTTTATTATAAAAATTACATCCAATTTTTTTTAATTCTTTTTTCATAGCAGAAAGTCTATCAGTTTCTTTAATTTTTAAACTTTCTACACCTGATATTTCTAATTTAATTTTATGGTAAGCAGCAATAACTAAGATAGATTGAGTTAAATCTGGAAAATTTTTGAAATCAATTTTTTGAAAAGTTTTTAAATTATGGTTTTTCTTAATAATAATTCCATCTTCAAAAAACTCAGTATCAACTCCAAATGATATCATCATTTTTACCAGTACTCTGTCTCCTTGAAAAGAATTTTTTCTTAAACCTTTGATTTTGAGTCTATCAATTTTATTGTTTATAGATACAATTGCATACCAGTAACTAGCAGCTGACCAATCTGATTCAACTGTGTAGGTTCCATCTTTATACTCTTGATTATTTATTTTTAATGTATTACCCTTTAATATACTTGAAATCCCAAATTTTTTCATAAGGTTTAATGTCATTAAAACATATGGTTTACTATAAAATGGTTTTTTAATAATTATATTTAATCCATTCTTAAGTTTAGGTCCAATCATTAGTAATGAAGAAATATATTGGCTGCTTATATCTCCCCTTATACTTATTCTGTTATTTTTTTGATCAATTTTTTTTTGAATTTTTAAGGGTGGATATCCTATTTTATCAATGTAATAAATTTTAGCTCCGATTTTATTCAATGCATCGACCAGTATTTTAATAGGTCTTTTTTTCATCCTCTTTGTACCTGTTATTATAACATCTTCTTTTAATAATGCAAGATATGATGTTAAAAACCTCATAGTTGTTCCTGCATCTTCAGCATCCCATTTTTTTTTAGAATTATTTCTAAGAAGACTTTTTAAAATAGTTGTGTCATTCGCATTTGAAATATTATTTATATCAATTTTTTTTTTTGATAATGCTTTTATTATTAACAATCTATTACTTTCACTTTTTGATGAATTTAATTCTATAGTGTTTTCAATTAATTTATTAAACTTAATTTTTAGTTTTTTCATTATAGAATTTTATTATAGTATTCTAGACTGCTAACTATTAAATTTTCATTTATTTCATAATCATAATTACACTTTCCTATTTCATCAAGTACGCAAATTTTGATTTTATTATTTATATTTTTTTTGTCTTGATAAGATTTTTCAATTATCTCTTGAAAAAAATGAATTTTTTTTGGATCAAAAATTTTAATTATAATATTAGATATTTTTTTTAGTTCCTCAGATTTTAATTTTTTTACTTTATATGAGATGTATGATTCACAGATCATTCCAATAGCAATTGCCTCACCATGAAGAAGTTTTTTTTCTTTTGTCATGTAAGTTGATTCTATGGCATGTCCAATGGTATGTCCAAAATTTAAAATTTTTCTTAATCCATTCTCTTTTAAATCTGATTCAACAATCATTGATTTTATATCTAAGGAATGTTTGATTAAGTTTTCCCAATTATTTTTATCTATTTTCTGATTATAAATTTCATCAAATTTAGATTTGTCTTTAATAATACAATGTTTAATTATTTCTGCATATCCAGAGTTTAATTCTCTTCTAGATAATGTTAATAAAAATTTTGTATCTATAAATGTAAATTTGGATTCTTTAAATAGACCAATTTGGTTTTTATAGTTATTAAAATCAATCCCTAGCTTACCTCCAACGCTTGCATCAACTTGAGCAAGAAGAGTAGTTGGAATATTTATAAAATCAATTCCTCTTTTGTATGTTGCAGCTATAAATCCTCCCATATCGGTTATTACACCTCCTCCTAGATTAATTATTAATGTGTTTCTATCAAATTTGTTATTAGTTAATTTATCCCAAATTTTAATACATGAATTAATATTTTTATTTTTTTCTCCACTTCTTATCTTTAAGATTAAAAAATTATTAAGTTCATTTTTATTGAATGTTGAAGGTAAACAAAGCTTTTCAGTATTTTCATCAACTAAAATTGCAATTTTTGAATAATTATTAGAAGAAAAAAAATCCGCTAAAGCGGATTTTATATTATTTACAAATAATATTTTAGAGGATATCATATTACAATTTTATGATTTTTTATTTAATATTTCAGTTTGCGATTTTATTGATGCAATGTGAATTAACTTATATAATTCTTCCACAAAACTGATATCTAGATTTTTTTCTGTACTCCATTTTTTTCTAGATTCAAAAATTTCATTCCATCTATTCACTTGAAATACAGTAAGTTCTTGATTTTCCTTAAACTCAGCGATTTTTTTTACAAGATCAAATCTTTTTTCTAAAACTCCAATTAAATCTTTATCTACAATATCTATTGAATCCCTTAAGTCCTCAAGTAGAATTTTATGATTTTGATTTTTTTCAATTTTCTTTTTTATTTTCAGATCACTTATAATTTTTTTTAGAGATATAGGAGTTACTTGTTGTTTTGCATCGCTCCAAGCATTTTCTGGATCAATATGCGATTCAATAATAAGACCATCATATCCTAAATCTAATGCTTTTTGAGAAACATCATGTATCATTTCTCTGTTACCACATATGTGTGATGGATCACATACAATCGGCAAATTTGGAAAACTACTTTTTAAGTCAATGGCAATTTTCCACATAGGTGCATATCTATATTTTGATTTGTCAGGTGTAGAAAAACCTCTATGAATAGCACCTATTTTTTTTAATCCACATTTATTAAGTCTTTCAAGAGCTCCAATCCAGAGAGAAAGATCTGGGTTTATTGGATTTTTAACTAATACGGGTACATCAATACCTTGCATTGATTCAGCAATTTCTTGTACCGAAAATGGATTTACAGTTGTTCTTGCTCCAATCCAAAGAATATCAATACCATAATGCAAACATAATTTAACATGATTAGGATTAGCTACTTCAACTGCAAATTTTATATTCAATTCTTTTTTTATTTTTTTTATCCATTTTAATGCTTTTTCTCCGTTACCCTCAAATGTTCCAGGTCTAGTTCTAGGTTTCCACACACCAGCTCTTATTATCTCGATACCAATAGATCTTAATTCCTTTGATGTAGCATAGAGTTGATCGAAGCTTTCAGCACTACACGGACCGGAAATTATTAAAGGTTTTTTGTCAGTATTTATCCAAGTATTAATCGAATCAATATTTAAATTTGTACTCATTTAATATTATGTTTAAGCAATAATAATAATAATTGAAGGAACAAATAAACAAAAACTTGTTTAACAATACAAGGCTTGCTTATATTAGTAAGTCAAATAGTGACTTAATAAAATCTTATTTAATTTTTTGGTCATTAAATAATCAGTTTTTTTCAAAAATAGGAACGAGCTTACTTCAATTTTTTTTAAAACTAAATTTTCCAATTAAAAGTCTTTTAAAAAAAACTATTTTTAGCCAATTCTGTGGTGGTGAAACTCTTGATGAATGTAATAAAATAGTTTTGACATTATCAAAGTATAATATTTTTTCTATGCCAGATTATTCAGTAGAGGGAGAAGATTCAGAAAAAGGATTTGAAGATAATATGAATAAGACAATTCGAATAATAGAATCTATTGGAAAATCTAAACTTCCTTTTTATGTAGTAAAATTAACAGGATTAATATCTTATGATTCTCTTGAAAAAATAAGTGTTGATAAAAATTCAGAATTCTCAAAAAATGAATATTTAAAATTAAAAAATAGGTTAGAGAAAATTATTTTATCTGCAATAGAAAATAGTGTAAGTCTACTTATTGACGCTGAAGAATCCTGGATTCAAGATTCTATAGATTCTGTATCATTGGATTTGATGAGTAAGTATAATAAAAAAAGTATTTTTTTATATTTAACTTTTCAATGTTATAGAAAAGGTGCCTTAGACAGAATAAAAAATAGTTTTAAAATCTCAAAAAAAAATAATTTTAAATTAGGAGTTAAATTAGTTAGAGGTGCTTATATGGAAAAAGAAAGAGAAAGAGCATTAGAAAATGGATATGATAGTCCAATACATAATACAAAAAAAAATACAGATTTAGAGTTTAATAATTCAGTAGAATTCTGTATTAATAATTTAAATAATTTATCTACATGGATTGGCAGTCATAATGAAGATTCTTTTATCAGAATAGCCTCTTTAATGGATAAAAATAATATAAAGAGAGATGATAAAAGAGTTTGGTTTTCTCAACTATATGGAATGAGTGAAAATATATCATTTAATTTGGCAAAATTGGGTTATAATGTTGTAATTCTTATTCCTTTTGGACCAATTAAAAAAACGATTCCATACTTAATAAGAAGAGCTAAAGAAAATAGTTCTGTAAAGGGTCAAAGTAGTAGGCAATTTCTTTTAGTAAAAAATGAAATCAAAAGAAGAAAAATTTTAACTTTAATATGACATATGAACTACAATGAACAGGAATTAGAAAGAAGAAAATCTCTAAATGAGATTATGGATACTGGTTTAAACCCATATCCTTCTGAATCATTTGAAATTAATATTGATTCTAAAAATATTAAAGAGAATTATTTAGCTAAAAAAAATGATAAAAAATTTAAGAATGTTGTCCTTGCAGGAAGATTAATGTCTAGGAGAATAATGGGTTCAGCTTCTTTTGCTGAAATTATGGATTCATCAGGTAAAATTCAACTTTATGTTAGAAGAGATGATATATGTGATGGTGAAGATAAAAGTTTATATAATGATATTTTTAAAAAAAAATTAGATTTAGGTGATATTATTGGTATATCTGGATTTGTATTTGAAACAAAATTAGGAGAAATAACAGTTCATGTTCAGAGCTTAAAACTTCTTTCTAAATCTTTAAAACCTATTCCTGTTGTTAAAGAAGCTACCGATGATAAAGGCAATAAATCTATTTATGATGCATTTACCGATAAAGAAACAAAGTATAGAAAAAGATATTTAGATTTAATTATTAATAAATCATCTCAAGAAACATTTATTAAAAGATCTAAGATTATTAATTCAATGAGAGATTTTTTTAACGAAAAGGATTATCTAGAAGTTGAAACACCAATTTTACAACCTATTTATGGAGGTGCAGCAGCTCGACCTTTTAAAACCTATCATAATACATTGGATATGCCTCTATATTTGAGAATAGCTAATGAATTGTATTTAAAAAGATTAATAATTGGTGGATTTAAAGGCGTATATGAATTTGGCAAGGACTTTAGAAATGAAGGTATGTCTAGGTTTCATAATCCTGAATTTACCCAATGCGAATTATATGTGGCTTATAAAGATTATATATGGATGATGAATTTTCTTGAAGATTTATTTGTTAAAGTTTGTTTGGATCTTAATGGTAATACAAATATTAAATGTGGTGAAAATGAAATCAATTTTAAAAAGCCATGGAAAAAATATACAATGTATGAAGTAATAAAAAAATTTACTGGAAAAGATGTTACGAACATGGGGAAAAAGGAACTTTTAAAGTTATGTAAAGACTTAAAAATAAAAACTGATAATTCAATGGGAAGAGGAAGATTAATCGATGAAATATTTGGAGAAAAATGTGAGAAAAATTTAATTCAACCAACCTTTATCACGGATTATCCAATTGAGATGTCCCCACTGGCAAAAAAACATAGATCAAAGGAGGGGGTAGTAGAAAGGTTTGAATTAATATGTAATGGAAAGGAGTTATGTAATGCTTTTTCAGAACTTAATGATCCGATTGATCAGAAAGAACGTTTTAATCAACAAATAGAATTAGGAAAGCAAGGGGATGAAGAAGCTATGGTACTTGATGAAGATTATATTGAGGCATTAGAGTATGGTCTTCCACCAACTGCTGGAATTGGAATCGGAATAGATAGACTGACAATGATATTAACTAATTCAGAATCAATTCAAGATGTTATATTTTTCCCTCAAATGAAACCCAAAAAAAAGTAATACTATAAGTTATCAAAAAATCTACTTTTTTTCTCCAGTTTTAAATCTTGTAAAAGGGATGAAACAGCATTTAGAGTAAGATTAAATGATTGAAATCTTCCAAAAGGAACCCAGCTAAATGATAATCTCCAACAATGTAAGTCTCTAACAACATTAATGCTTGTTTGAGTAAGCATTTTATTCTTAAAATCATATCCTGTTCTAAATGAAGCTTTTGTTTTTTCTGTTAAACTTAAGTC